>OGGX01001074.1_pt1 | contig 12220 bp, 10 predicted proteins | sample 1571331 | NCBI WGS metagenome assembly OGGX01 (sample SAMEA2582056, study PRJEB24529) | metagenome | biome: Human gut stool | place: China | collected 2011
AAAATTCTTCTATTTAATATTCGGGTCAAAAATTCTCGAACCCCGCGCGGTTTCCCGTCGGACATGGTCTAGTAAAGAAAAATTTGTCCGACTTTTGAGTTAAATCCCTGACAATTGAGCCGAAAGTAGAGATATAAAGCAGAGGTAGATGATTATTAGTAATTTCCCTTAGTTTACCTCATATTATTTCATGAATATGACAGATATCTAATCTGATACCAATTAAGAAGATGATCGAATGTTTGAAATAGAAAATATAATCAAATAAGATAATAAATAGATATAATTTTAAATTTTTCGGTTTTTGTAAGGGCTTTTTGAGTTTTTTGACTAGAAAGCTAAAGATCCTGACAACTTCTTGAATCTACAACGAAAAGAGAGGAGTTACATTTCTACTCGATCCTACCTATTTTGAGTGATCGGAGCTTCGAAAAAAGCTGAGCAAAATAGACGGTTACAAAATCAGCTTAAAAAAACGAATCTCAACCTATTGTGTTTTTCCTCTTCCGTCATTTTTCACGTCTTTCGCGCAGGTCCTTTTATCTACAAGGTTTTTGATTTTTTCCTACAGTTTTGACCTACACAAGAGATTTTTAATATCCCCTCTTATTTCCGTATATAGTTATCTTTTTATTGTTCCCACACCATCTGTTGTATGAGATTATCATTTGGAGTAGATTTACTGGTCCGATAGCTCAAACTTTGTTTGGACTATCGGACCACCCTAAAAGTTTTTAAATGGCTTAGCAGTACATGACTATTTTTGAATTAATGTATTTGCGAACATGAACTAGATAGATAAGGAGACAAGGCAGATGAGCCCTACGATGGAGACGCCGATGTACGTCATTAAACGTGACGGCACGGTAAAGGACTTCGATATTTCAAAGATTGCAGCCGCCCTCGAAAAAGCAGGTAAAGCCACCGGTGAATTCGATGCCGCGACCGCAAACCGCATCACTCATATCGAAGTGATGAACCGTCTGGCTCAGCAGAATGTTGCGACTCCTACTATTGAACAGATTCAGGATGCCGTAGAAAACGCGCTCTTTGATACCGGATTCCGTAAGACCCTGCGTGCTTATATTGTTTACCGCGAACAGCGCGCAAAGGCCCGTGATGCTCGCCGCAGCCTCGTTGATGTTGAAAGCTCTATGAATGAGTACCTGCAGCATTTGGACTGGCGTGTGAACGCCAATGCCAACCAAGGCTACTCTTTGGGCGGTTTGATTCTCAACGTTTCCGGTAAGGTTGTTGCTAACTATTGGCTCAACTATATTTATCCTCCGGAAGTCGGCAATGCTCACAGACAGGCCGATATCCATATCCACGACTTGGATATGCTTTCCGGCTATTGCGCTGGCTGGTCCCTGAAGACACTTTTGAATGAAGGTCTGAACGGTGTTCCAGGCAAGGTTGAAGCCGGAGCACCTAAGCATTTAACCAGTGCTGTCGGTCAGATCGTAAACTTCCTCGGTACGATGCAGAATGAGTGGGCCGGTGCTCAGGCTTTCAGTTCGTTTGACACCTATCTCGCTCCTTTCATCCGCATCGACAACCTTGATTACAAGGAAGTCCGTCAGTGCATTCAGGAACTTATTTACAACCTGAATGTCCCGAGCCGCTGGGGTACACAGACTCCGTTTACAAACCTGACGTTTGACTGGGTCTGCCCGCAGGACCTGCGCGATCAGCATCCTTTGATCGGCGGAGAAGAAGTTGACTTCACGTACGGTGAGCTCCAGAAAGAAATGGACATGATCAATCGTGCGTATATTGAAGTGATGCTTGAAGGCGACGCTAAGGGCCGCGTTTTTACATTCCCGATCCCGACGTACAACATGACGCCGGACTTCGAGTGGGACAGCCCTAATGCACATTTGCTCTTTAGCATGACTGCCCGCTACGGTCTGCCGTATTTCCAGAACTTCATCAATTCCGAACTCAAGCCGAACATGATTCGTTCGATGTGCTGCCGTCTGCAGCTTGACTTGAGAGAGCTGCTGAAACGCGGCAACGGACTTTTCGGCTCTGCCGAACAAACCGGTTCCTTAGGCGTTGTGACAATCAACTGCGCTCGTTTGGGTTATGTTTTTGCTCAGGATGAAGAAGGTTTGTTCAATCGTCTGAGCTACCTGCTTGACTTAGCCCGCAACAGCCTTGAAATTAAGCGCAAGGTCATTCAGCGCCATATGGATCAGGGCTTGTTCCCGTATACAAGACGTTATCTCGGCACGCTGCGTAATCACTTCTCTACGATCGGTGTGAATGGCATCAATGAAATGATCCGCAACTTCACACAGGACGAAGAAGACATTACGACGGAAGCCGGCCACGCCTTTGCCGCCAAAGTGCTTGATTTCATCCGCGACAAGATGGTCATGTTCCAGGAAGAAACCGGACACATGTACAACCTTGAAGCCACACCGGCTGAAGGTACAACTTACCGCTTTGCCAAAGAAGATAAGAAGCGTTTCCCGAAGATTCTTCAGGCGGGTACGCCAGATCATCCTTACTACACCAACAGCTCTCAGCTGCCGGTTTCCTATACGGACGATCCTTTCGAAGCTTTGGAAATGCAGGAAGACCTGCAGAAGAAGTATACAGGCGGCACCGTACTGCATCTGTACATGAATGAAGCCATTTCGAGCCCCGAGCTCTGTCGCGACATCGTTCGCCGCGCTTTGACACGTTTCAGACTGCCGTACATCACGATCACTCCGACATTCTCGGTTTGCCCGAAACACGGTTATATCCCGGGCAACCACGAGTTCTGTCCGAAGTGCGACGCAGAATTGATTGCCAAGAAGAAGCTTGACATGGCTTCCAACGGTTAAGAAACAGTAAAGATTAATTTTTTAGGATTGATTTATTCACACAGGAGACTGCAATGAATGAAAATGTTAAAGACACAAACATCGAATTGAAAGATGAAGAACGCACAAAATGCGAAATCTGGACCCGCGTGATGGGCTACCATCGACCGATCTCTTCTTTCAACATCGGCAAGCAGGGTGAATTTGCAGAACGCAAATACTTCGACGAAAAGAAGTGCGGCTGCAGCAAGTAATCTTTGATTAAAAGAAATCCTCTCGTTGCTTCGCGCATCGGGAGGTTTTTTATTTGGGATTTTTCTTTTTATGAAAGACGTATTTATTCCTATTGAACCTGAAGTGAAGGACAAACCTGCTGAGGAACTTCTGGTGGGCGGCGTAACACGCATGACCACCATCGACTTTCCTGATTGTTTATCTGCAGTGGTCTTTATCAAAGGGTGTCCGTGGAAGTGCGTCTATTGTCAAAACGAGGATCTCCAAAGCCGAGAGATGAACGAAGGGGACGGTTACGTTTCCTGGGAATACATTGATCATTTCCTTGACAGAAGAAAAGGTTTAATTGACGGCGTGGTTTTCAGCGGCGGAGAACCCTGTGTTGATCCTGCGCTCCCTGATGCCATTAAAAGAGTCAAAGAGAAGGGCTATAAGATCGGGCTGCACACCGGAGGAATGTATCCGCGCAGACTGAGAGCGATTCTTCCGTATTTAGATTGGGTCGGATTAGATATCAAGGCTCCTTTGTCTGATGAAGCTGCTTATGAAAAAGTCGTTCGCCGCAAAGGCGCAGCAGCCAAAGTTCGTTCTTCTCTTGAAATGCTGTTAGAGGCTGGTGTTTCTATAGAAACACGTACGACCGTGCATCCCGAATATCACACTGAAGAGCAAATCCTTCAGCTCGCCAGAGAACTGTCTGATGCAGGAATTGAAACTTACGCACTTCAAATTTATCGCCAGCCCAGAGGACTGCCGGAGGAACATCTTCTTGAACGTGTCGGAAGTGACTATCCGCATGAAGAGACTTTAAAAACGATCGAGTCCTTATTCAAGAAATTTATTTATCGCCGCAGTTAGCGTTTTTTGAGAAATAAATTTTATGAGACTGGCTCGAAAGAACATTCGGGACCGGTCTTCTTGCTTTTCGGACAAAGCATTGAACTCAACTTCGGCGGCATATTTTCTTTAAGACAAATCTCCTTGTTAGACTTTGACCAACCATTTTCGGACGGAGCTCATCGATGAAAAACAACGGCAATTTTAAAAACGCCGGATCTTCTCGCGCCAAGACGTGGAGAAACATTCTCTTGATTTTGGGTGCGGTTGCTCTTATTGCCAGCTACATTGCATATATTCGTGACCCGCATCCGGGTACGGAAACTCAGGATAACCGCCCGTTTGTAGAACAGGCGCTCAAAGACGGCTTTCAAACACTCCATGCCCGCGTGACTCGTGTGGCTGACGGCGATACCGTTTACATTAAAGATGACGAAGGAAAAGAAGCTCGAGTTAGGCTTCTTGGCATCGACGCTCCGGAGAGCAAACAAGCTTACGGAGTTCAAAGTGCGGAACATCTAAAACGCAATCTGAGGGACGCTGAGTATCACGTTCAAGTGATTTACCGCGGGAGAGACCAGTACGGCAGAATTATCGGAAAACTGGTAGCCGATGGAAAAGATCTAAATCTCGACCAGGTCAGCACCGGAAACGCCTGGGTCTATAGAAATTATCTGAAAGATCTTCAACCGGGAGATAAAAACCTCTATTTGAAAGCCGAGGACAATGCGCGCGCAAAGAGAATCGGCTTATGGGCGGACCCCAATCCACAGAACCCTCGCGATTGGAGGAGAGAGCATCCAAGGAATTAAGACTGCAATAGTTAGCAAAACAAAGCCTGCCGAAGGGCAGGCAAAATAAAAGGCCGTCTTTGTTGAAGATTCGGCCTTTCTTGTCGGTTAATTCAGCATTTGCTTGTCCGGGAAATCCGGATTTTTCTCGAAACACTGAGGAGCAACCAAAATCGCTACTTTTCCTTCGTCTCCGCGAATGGATTCGGTTAGGAAAGGAATGCTAAGAGGCGACTCCCCGCCGACAGGCTTCGGATCCTGCATGGAAACCAAGATTTCAGGAATACTGGTCAGGAGGGCTTCTGAGCCTTTTTTCAGCCAATATCTCGGAAATTCATTCGTGAAAAAGGATAAGGTCGATTCGGCACGTTCTAGTTCTTCGACATTGGCCATTTTTCGGCTGCCGATATACTCCAGATTTGCCACCAAATTATCTAATCTGCTCGGGACAATGCAGTGCTTGAGCATATTCATCGCTACCGGTTTGAAACGGTAAACCGGAAACGGATCGTATTTCTCATCCTCAAAGTCGATATCTTTGCCCTTGAAGGAGCAGAAGTCATCAGGATTGTCTATCGTCATTTTTATGCCCGTACTTCTAAAACTACTTGCATCCATATTATCAAAGAGTTTTGATTCTTGTTGATTACCGATAACTGAATTAGACGCCAAATGAAAAACGCCCCGAAGGGCGTTTTGAGAGGGTTTCAAATCGGATTAACCGATATTGATTGGACTATGAATGTTCTTCGCAAAAGCGCGAACATTAAAGCTTCGATTCCACATGAAGGCTAAGAAGCCGACGAAGCAGACTGCTGTTGCGCCGAAGCTGATGATCCAGCTGCCTTTGCTGAAGCCGGCAGCCACGTAACCCACGAAGCAGCAGCAAGCTACAAACCAAGCATACGGTAGCTGTGTTGAAACGTGCGAAATGTGACTGCATCCGCTGCCCGCGCTCGACAGAATCGTCGTGTCTGAAATCGGAGAGCAGTGGTCACCGAAAACAGAGCCGGCTAATGTGGCAGACAAGCAGACGATGGTAAGAGAGGGATCGACGGCAGCTGCAACCGGCACAGCGATCGGGATCAGGATACCGAAAGTACCCCAGGCAGTACCAGTGGAGAAACTCAGGAATGCGGCAACGAGGAAGATCGCGGCAGGAAGGAAAAGGTCAAGACCGGAACCGCTGGAAACCATACCTTGAACAAAAGTTTGGGTAGTAAGCAGGTCGCGGCAAACACCGGAAAGCGTCCAAGCCAAAACCAAAATCACGTTGGCAGGAAGCATGAGTTTCATACCCTCGATGGTGCCTTCCATGAAGTTATGGAAAGAAACCACGCGGCGCGGGATGTACATGATGAATGCAACGCCTAAGGCACCGAAGGAAGCCCAAACCAAAGCTTTGGAAGCGGAGCAGTTGCCGAGCGCAGCAGCGACTGTGTGATAGGCAGCATCTTTACCCCAGTACCCGCCGTCATAAAGAAGGGCGAGAACAGCAAAAACGATCAAAGCAATGAGAGGAAGAAGCATGTCCCAAATCGTGCCTTTATCACTTTGCGCATGTTTGGGTTTCTCGACGGTGGCTCCGCTGCCTTTATCTTCTACTGACTTAAGGAGAGCGTTTTCTTCTGCTTTTTTCATCGGACCGAAGTCACGATTGGTCCAGGAAAGATAAAGAACTAAAAGCAGGCAGAAAATTGCGTAGAAGTTGTAGGGAATTGTCGAGACGAATGCCTGGAAGTCACTCTGGAAAGCGCCTGTGGATTTCAAAGAACTTCCCACGGCGGCAGCCCAAGAAGAAACCGGAGCGATGATACACATCGGAGCTGCTGTCGAGTCGATGATGTAAGCCAGCTTCTCGCGGGAGACACGATAAGAGTCGGTGAGCGGTTTCATGACCGTACCGACAGTCAGGCAGTTGAAGTAGTCGTCAATGAAGATGAAGAAGCTCAGACCGCAGGTGGCAAGAACCGATGTTTCTCGGTTTTTGATTTTTCTTCGGGCAATTTCACCGTATTTCTTAGTGCCTCCTGACATGTTCAGAACATAGACAAGTGCTCCTAAAAGAGTACAGAAGAGAAGGATCTGGAAGTCGACTTTTTGGCCCATGAGCGAAAAAGTAACGTCAAGCATCTTGATTAAAGGATCAGGCACGCCGGAGCCGAATGTGTAAATGGCGGCGCCGGAGAAGATGCCGATCAATAAAGAAGAAAACACTTCTTTGGTGATCAGAGCAAGGACGATGGCAATGATTGGAGGCAGGATTGATAACCAGCCGGCTGCATAAGGTTCCATGGTCGAAGGTTTAAATAAGTTATTAATGGATATTGGGGATTGTAATTGATTGTTTTCGGTCAACCCCGCATTTGCGGAAAAATTACCGCACAATCCAGAAATAAACCGTGATTAAGCGATATCAGGCACCCGTTTGTCAGTGATATCGATTAAGGATATGGAGTGAAAGTCCAGTTGTCCAAGAGAATAGGCAGATTGAGAATTCTATGTTTCTGGACTTTTAGGCAAGAAAAAAGCCAGACCCGAAAGCCCGGCTTTGGATTTTCAATCTCTCGTTAGGCGAGACTGAATCCCGACAAATTACATAACGCGGCTGCGGTATTCGTCGGTTCTTGTGTCGATTTCGATCTTGTCGCCGGTGTTAACGAAAGCCGGAACCTGAACGATGTGGCCTGTGGCCAGCTTGGCAGGTTTCATGACTTTGCCGGAAGTATCGCCTTTGACAGCAGGTTCGGTGTAAACAACTTCACGAACCAGGATTGTCGGGAGTTCGATGGAGATGGGGCGGCCGTTGTAAAGAACAACTTCAGCCTTCATGCCGTCTTCAAGATATTTGAGGACGTCTTCCATAACTTCGGCTTCGACTTCGTACTGGTTGTATTCGTCGTCCATCCAAACATAAAGAGGATCGCCGAAGTAGGAGTAAGAAACTTCTTTCTTGTCGAGGATAATGTCTTCGAAACGGTCATCAGCACGATAAACAGTTTCGGTACCGCCGTTGGAAAGAAGGTTCTTCATTTTGAGTTTGACAGTGGAGGCACCGCGGCCGCCCTTGCTGTATTCAGACTTCAAAATGACCATCGGAGTGTTGTTGATCATCACGACGTTGCCGACGCGAAGTTCTTGTGCTGTTTTCATATTAATACTTAAAAATGAAAGGTTAATGTCTGCGGTCGCTGTGAATAACGGCCGAACTAAAATTTTTTAAAACAAAGATTTTAGCTTTAAAAACAGTGCTCCGTCAAAATTTTGGTACCGTCTCTTGCAACTTCTAACGATCTTTCGAGAATGTCTGAAGGAATATGTTGTGGAAGAAGAAACCTTCCTCCATAGTGGATAGAGTCTTCTTGAAAACAGGCATTAGATTTTGCTTTTCACAAAGCTGAGAAGGTTGTCTGCGAGGGAACCTAAGGAAACCAAATGGTCTCTCCAGTGCTGGGCGGCTTCTTTCATAAAAGGCAACTCATGGCACCATCGCTCCCAACAGCAAGTTAAGTCTCTAGAGGACTTATTCCAGGATAAATTCATATCTATCCAAGTTTGATAACTCTCTCCGTAATAAGGGCGGATTCTCTCGCCGAAGGCTTCTAATTTTTTAATGTGCGTTTCTTCGGTTTGAGGGTATATATTCCAGATGAACGGCTTACCGGATAACTGAGCCCTGACGAAAGAGTCCTCTCCGCGAATGATTAAAGAATCCGAGGCCCATAAAAATTTGTCAAATTCAGATTGAGGAACCATCTTTGAAACTCCAAACTGAATATTTCGGGATGGATGTTCCTCATAAAGCTTGGACAGAATATCAGTAGCTGCACCCTTCGGAAGAAGCAGATTGATTTCTTTGCCGCGCTGCCGGAGTGCTTTATAAAATTCAGCCAACGGCGCGCCGGGATAGCAAAAGACGAAAACCGTGAACAGGGCGGGGTCCAGATTGAAACTCTCTAAGAATTTATTTCTGTCTTTTGCAAAACGTTCTTGTCTTATAAATAGATCTTTCTCGATCATTAGGCCGCCGGTCTTTTTCGTGACGCCGGGAAAGAAGTAATATTTATTGACGTTTAAGGACGGATGTGGAGAGGGCAGACTATGGCAGCCTTCCACCCAGTCTTCGGCTGATAAGTATTCAAGGTTGATCCAAATCGGCTGCGGACGCGCGGCTGCAATTTTATGCTCGAATGCGATCGGGAGGCGGCATCCGAAGGTCTCTATGACAACTTGGGACGGCTCGCTCGTTTCCGCGTCCTTCCAGTCGTGAATTTCCACGCCTTGGACAAGGCACGGTAATTTTTTTGGGTCTAAGCCGGCCGTGATTTTAGAAAGCGTTTCTGCATCATTAATATAGAGCTTCACCGGAAAACCGTGCTCGCAGGAAAAAATGGAGGCCAACCTCCAGCAGACTCCGGCATCACCGAAATTGTCGATAACGTCACAGAAAATATCGATGGTCATGCTTTCTAGAAAATAGATTGGAAAAAATATCTCTCAATCTTAACCTTAACTCAAGAAAAACAATCGATGCGGTCGAAGCTGCGCAACGATTGGTTACGCCAATTTTTTGCGATGTTCGATAGTATTTTGTCTTTTAGACCAAAGTGATACAACTCAGAGCACCAGCATCTGGCTGCTTCCTATAATTTAGGAAATGTTGATTGACTGTCGACACATATTTAATTAAATCCGTATTCAAGTTCAAAAAGACCTACCAAAGGTATATGGAAACTGCTCTTAAAGAAACTGAAGGAAAGCTTGTGAACCTGCCGGACAAGAAATTTGATTCAGCCGAGTTTTTAAAGAATCTGCCTCATTTGCCCGGCGTTTATCGATATTTCGATAAAGACGGTAATTTGCTTTACGTAGGCAAAGCAAGGGACTTGAAGCGCCGCGTCTCCAGTTACTTCCAAAAAACGCTAGCGCCTCGTACCAAACTGATGGTAGATCAGATTGCGAGCGCACAAATCACGGTCGTGAACAGCGAAGCCGAGGCTTTGATTCTTGAATCGAACCTGATTAAGACTCAGGATCCCCGCTTCAATATTCTTTTCCGTGACGATAAGTCGTATCCGTACCTTAAATTAAGTTCCGGAGAGTATCCGCGCTTGTCTTATTACCGCGGAGCGCTCGATAAACGCAATTCATATTTCGGCCCGTATCCCAATGCGAATGCGGCTAAAGACACCATGCTTTTGCTGCAGAAGGTTTTTCAGCTGAGAACTTGTGAGACTTCTGTTTTTAATAACCGCTCCCGTCCTTGCCTGCTTTACCAGATCGGGCGCTGCAGCGGAGGATGCTGTAAAAAAGTGTCGCCGGAGGAATACGGTAAGTCGGTTGACCTAGCAAAAGAATTTCTAAGAGGAGATTCTCAAAAGGTCCAGGAAGATCTGACTCGCAGAATGAACGAGTACTCGCAGAAACTCGACTTTGAGCGGGCAGCTGTAATGAGAGATCACTTGGCAGCGATTTCCAATGTCATTCATCAGCAGTCTATGGAAGCTGCGCCGGATGCCAATGCAGACATTATTGCCGCGGTTGCCGCTCAAGGCGAAGTATGTGTGAATTTAGCGATGGTTCGAGGAGGTCGTCATCTTGGTGACAAGGCATCTTTCCCATCTTTAGGTCGGAATGCCGAATTACCGGAACTTGAAGAAGTGCTTGAGGCATTCATTACTCATCACTACACGCAGATGGATGTGCCTCCCGTGGTCATTATCAATCTGGAAGAGCGTTCTCCAAGAATTGAAGAGCTCCTCAATACGATTGCCGGTAAGAAGGTTAGTGTCATCTACCGTCCTCAGAATATTCGCAGAAAATGGCTTGAACTCGCTGTCACCAATGCCAAAGTCTCATTGGGACGCAAAGTTGCGGAAGAGGGTAGTCAGAAGAAAAGAATCGGGGCATTGGTTCAGGAATTGGGACTGGATATCCCTGAGTCCGAGTATGAAGATTTTCGTGTTGAGTGTTTCGATATTAGCCATAGTTCGGGCGAAGCAACCCAAGCATCCTGCGTAGTTTTTGCCGGAAACCGCATGGACAGCTCTCAATACAGAAGGTTCAACATCAAAGACGTCACGGCGGGCGACGACTATGCTGCGATGAAACAGGTTCTGACTCGAAGATATCAAAGAGTTGCTAACGGTGAGGCCCCTCTGCCGAATATTGTTCTCGTAGACGGCGGGCGCGGACAAGTTAAGATGGCCTGCGAAGTCTTTGACGAATTAGGTTTGGATAAAAACGTCATTGTTGGTGTTGCAAAAGGCGAGGGAAGAAAGGTTGGACTGGAAGAATTGGTTTTTCCGGACCCAAATAAAGAACCTCTCAAACTCGGACAAGAATCACCTGCGCTGATGCTGATTGCCCAAATTCGTGACGAAGCACACCGTTTTGCTATTACCGGTATGAGAGCGAAGCGGGCTAAGGCTAGAAATTATTCTAGAATTGAGGATCTTGAGGGAGTCGGTTCGAAAAGAAGACAAAAACTTCTTGAGCGGTTCGGCAGCTTGAAAGTGTTGTCCAACGCATCCGTGGAGGACATCGCAAGTGTAGATGGCATCTCTCAAACTTTAGCCAGACAAATTTACGCACAGTTGCATGGACAAATCAGTTAAAAAAGTACGAATCAATATTCCGATGGTCCTTACATGGACTCGTATTGCATTGATTCCGTTAATCGTCGGCGTCTTCATGATTCCGACTTCAATTCTTAGTATGCATTCGCAGAACTTACTCGGATGTGTCTTCTTTATCGTTGCAGCAGTCACGGATGCCTTGGACGGATTTATCGCCAGACGTTACGGAATGGGCACAACACTCGGGGCGTTTTTAGACCCGGTTGCTGACAAGCTTATGGTTAGCGCGGCATTAATCGTTCTTCTTGCCTTCGGACGCGTTGATATGCTGGTAGCGCTGGTAATTATCGGAAGAGAAATTACCGTTTCAGCTCTGCGTGAATGGATGGCCAGAGTCGGTGAGTCCGGAAAGGTAAAAGTTAATTGGTTTGGAAAGATCAAAGCAATCGCTCAGATGGTTTCTATTCCGATGCTTCTTTATTTTGATCCGATCGGCGCATGGAATGTCTACCTTACGGGAACCATTCTGATTTATATCGCTGCAATCCTGACGATTTATTCCATGTTCGTCTATTTGAAAGCGGCTGCACCTTTCTTTTCAAGCGAACCGAAGCAAAAATAGTATTCATTGAAGAGTTTTGTATGAGCCGGAGTCGAGAAAGACTTCGGCTTTTATTTTTAAATGAAAGGTTGCATACGAAGTTTTACATTTAATGCAACTGTTTGAATTTAATAGATAAAGGATGATTTTTTGAAAAAATGACATAGATCCTCGTTGACAGAAGCGATTTAGGCAAGGATAATTCATCCTCGTTCGGAACGGTGAGTTTCGCATTATGAAAAGAAATTTTACAGTTTGAAACGAGCTGTCGAGTTGACAAGAAATTTTAAGTCTGTAAAATTTCAATCCTTCGCTCACGAAACTGAGCGGCGGCGAAAGCCGAAATGATCTTTAAAAATTTAT
>OGGX01001102.1_pt1 | contig 11944 bp, 15 predicted proteins | sample 1571331 | NCBI WGS metagenome assembly OGGX01 (sample SAMEA2582056, study PRJEB24529) | metagenome | biome: Human gut stool | place: China | collected 2011
TGGTGCTTCTCCCTTTACTGGGCCTTCTTTCCATCCCGGTCGAAGGCAACGCCCAGCACATGGACGTTGACACACTCCACCGTCAGGCCGCTGGTGTTCTCGATGGCACTGTATACCGCGTTTTGGACCTCCTTCGCCACATCAATAATGGTATAGCCATACTTGATGAGTAAGGAGACATCCACGCGGATGCTCTCCTCCTCCACTGCGATATGGATGCCCTTGGACAGGTTCTTCTTTCCGCCCAACAGTTCGGCGATATCACTGCCCAGATTGGCGGCGAGGCTTCCAACCCCCTCCACCTCCATGGCAGCGGCAGCGGCGATCACCGCCAGAACCTCCTCAGAAATATGGATGTTCCCAAGCTCGTCAGGGCGGGAGACATATTCCTTTCCATCCGCCATTCCGGTCACGCTCCTTTTCTCTACTCGGTCGTTTTCATTGTACCACAAAATAGAGAAATTACAACTGGTTTTTCTCCGCGCGCTCCAGAACCACCTATCCCTCGGCCTCGATAATCTTCACCTGGCTGGCCTCCATCCCGGTCTCGTCGGTGACAATTTCAGTGATTTTTGCCACGTCCGCATCGGTGAGGCCGCCCTCCCGGGCCGATACTACCACGCTGACGCTCTCATCGCCGATAAAGGCCACGCAGTCGGTGTAGCCCTTGGCCGTCACCAGGTTCTCAATCTGCGCCTCGGAGACGGTATAACTGGCCAGGGTCTGGATTGCCTCGCCGTTGGCCTCCTTCATGGTCTCATCGGCGCTCTCATTGGCGATGGAATCCTGGAGGATCGCCAGGGCGCTGTCCCGCGCCTGCTGCCGGTTCAGACGGGCCGAGTCGAAATAGCTCCCGCCGCCGGTGGTCCCTGCCTCGGGCGAGGCGGAGGATGCCGGGTCGGGGCTCGCTGCCGTTCCTCCCACCAGCGGGTCGCTGGTCTGGCCGTTCACCAGGGCCGCCTCACCCAGTGTCTTGCCCGCATCCGCCGTCTCTCCACTCTGATACGACCAGTTCAGATAGACGGCCACACAGACAAAGAGCACGATCGCGGCCACCACGGCATTTCGTTTCCACACTTTCATCTTTGCTTCCTCACTTTCCTTTACAAACTGATATCTTGTCCGCGCCAAGTCCCGTTAACGCGGAAACCGCCTCCACCAGACGAAGCTGGACCGTCGGCTCTCCGCCTCCCGAGCATACCACAAGAGCCCCCTGGAATTGGGGCGAAAGCTGCTGTAAAGTCACCGTTCCCTCTACGCCGGAGCCGGCTGAAATCACTACATTGGTTACCTCCGCCTCCGTCCTCCCCTCATCTACTGTGCTCTGGGAGTCCTGGGCCAGAATCCGGCGCGGGCCGCTCTGCAGGGTCAGCACCACCCGTACCTCCCCAACGCCGTCGATCTGGGCCAAGGCCTGTTCCAGCTTCCGCTCCAGCCCCTCCACCTGGAAAGGGTCGGAACCGGATTCCTGACTGCTTTCAACCGCCCCGCCGCCGCGCTTCTCCCCGCCGAAGGAAGGCAGCAGCAAAAGCACTACTCCGGCCAGAATCACCACAAATTTGTACCGGTCAAACAGGCTGCGCAGCTTGCTGCCCCATACCCCGAAGCCCTCTGTTTTCATCCCTCGTCCCCGCTTTCGTACCGCTGCCGCTCCGCCGGGATGGCGAAGTCTTCCTCAATGGTCCGCTCCAGCGCCTCCTGCTGCTCTGCCGTCAGGCTGCCCATGACGGTAACCGACTGTGGAATAGGCCACTCTTCCTCCCCGTCCGCCTCCACTGTAACTTGGCAGTCGATGCCCAGGGCGGCCGCCTTGTCCTGAATATATGCGCCGGACTGTTCTTCTATGATGTCCTTCATCAAGATTTCGTTCTCCTCCTCCAGATCCGCGCTGTATGCGCTCAGCTCCAGCTTGTACTCCGTCAGTGCCCGGGTCAGCGCCGTGGTATCCAGCTTTAGCAGGGGGTTCAGGATAGCCGCCAGCAGCACCAGCCCCCCGGTCAGGCGGGCAATGCGCCTGATACTCCCCGCCGGAATCAGGCTCTCGGCCAGAGCCACGAGCATAGCCGCACAGGTGATCCCAACCAGCCAATGTCGAATCAGTTCCAGCATAGCCCCTACCTCACCACCGCCGTAATGGCGGAAACCATGGAGATGAGCAGCAGCAGGGCGCTGGCTCCGGTCATCCCAAGTACCAGCCCGAAGGCGCCGCCGATCTGGTCAATGAGCCCCGCCACCCGGCCGCTGGAAACGGTAGCGCTGAGGGCGGAGGTCACTTTATACGTCAGGTAGTGGATACCGAGCTGGAGGAAGGGTGCCACGCACATGCACAGCACCGCAAGCATGCCGAACACCCCCACCGCGTTTTTCAGTATTCGGGCCCCGGCCAATACGGTTTCCGCCGCGTCGGACAGGATACCGCCCACCACCGGAACCAGGCTGGACATGGTAAATTTGGCCGCCTTGACGGTTACCGCGTCGGTAGAGCCCGCAATCACACCGCTGACGGTCAGATAACCCACAAAAACCAGCAGGACCACGGTCAGTACACTGGTCACCACCCACTTCAGGGTGCCTGCGATGCGCTTGAGCCCCTCGTTCCCCACCGCCGCATAGGCCACACAGGCGGCTATGTAGGTATAGACCAGGGGCAGCAGCAGGCGGTTGATGAGGGTAATCAGTATGTCGGAAAAGAGCATGGTGGCCAGTTGGCGGGCCACTGCCCCACTGGGAGAGCCGGCGGCGGCGGCCGCCGCCGTAATCGTGGGCAGGAGTATCTTTGAAAAGGTCTCCATCTGTTCCAGCGCCTCCCGTCCCATTCCGATGAGGGAGTTGGCGTCCGCCACCGCCACCGCAGTGATGGCCAGTGCGCCCACAATGGCCACTACATCGGTGGTCTGACTCACCCCCATGCCGCCATACAGCCCCTCGGCCAGGCCGCACAGCAGTACCACCGTCAGCAGCAGCACACCGCTGCGCACAGCCTTGCGCACCACACCGGAGATCTGTCCGCTGCCGGTATCCAGAATGGTTTGGAGCCCTTCATCCAGACTGATGCCCGCCTCCAGCGCTCCGTCGGGCAGATAGTCCCCCGCCGCGTCCTGGAGCGCATCCAGATCCAGCGCCTCCGACTGGGCGGCCAGCACATCGCTGGCCGAGGCCGCCCCCATGCCCGACAGCAGAAGCAGAACCGCCAGGCACATCAGTATTCTTCGTCTCATTCGTATCCCCTTCGTCTTTTACAGCAGTCCCGTCACAGTGTCCAGCACCGCCCGCAGCAGCGGAAGGGCCACGCACAGGGCCACGGCGGCCCCCGCGGTCTCCACGAAGGCCGCGATGCCGCTCTCCTTCGCGTCCCGGCACACCTCGGCGGAAATGTGGGTCAGGATTGCAATACCCACGGTCTTGAGCACCGGAGCCAGCACCGCCGGCGACAGGCCGGCGGCCTCGCCCAGCTCGTCCATCAGGGCGCGCACGCTCTCCACCGCCCCCAGGGCCATGGTCAGAACCAGCGCTCCGGCGGCCAGAGAGAGAACCAGCCCCACCTCCTGCGCCCGCTGCTTCACCACCACGGCGCACACAGCGGCGGCTACGGCGGCGGCAATCTTCAGAATATCCTCCATGGTTCACAGCCCGAACAGGTTTTTAACCAGTTCAAACAGGCCGCTGATCTGCTGCACCACCATCATTAGCACCACTACCAGCCCGGCCAGGGTGGTCATGGTGGCCTGTTCATCCCGCCCCGAGCGGGAGAGCACCTGATTGAGCACCGAGACCAGAATCCCAATGGCCGCAATCTTGAAAATCAAATCCACATCCATATCGCACGCTCCCTCACAGCAGCAGGATAACCAGGAATGCCCCGGCCGTGATACCGAGCACCTGGTACATCCTCCCTTGTTTTTCCCGGGCCTCCCGGGCCTGCTCCAGCGCCCGGGACAGCTCCGCACGGGTGTGGGCGAGTGCTTCCCGCTGCCCGTCCCCGTCATAGCGGCCCAGCACCTCCCCCAGCTCCTCCAGGGCCAGCCGCCCCGGGCCGTCCAGCCCCAGGGGCACCTGCTCCAGGGCCTCCCGCCACAGCTCCGCCATGGACCGCTCTCCCAGCTCGTCCAGCAGGGTCCGGCAGCGGGCAAACAGCGTGCACACCGGCGGAGGGCTCTCCGCCGCGGCGCGCTCCAGCAGCTCCGGCATGGGCGTCAGGCGGAAGGCAATCTCCCGCTCCATCCCCTCCAGTGCCCCCAGCAGAGCCCGAAGCACCGCCACCCGGCGGGAGAGCTGGGCGGCGGCGGAGCAGCCCAGCGCCCCCGCCCCGCCGGCCAGCAGCAGCGCCCCGATCAGCTTCAGCATAGCTCCACCACCTGGTAGCGCCGTTCCCTCCCCGCCCGCTCGATGATCACCAGCCGCCGGAACAGCCCCTCGTCCAGAAGGCGGCGGTACAGGGGACGGGCCTTCAGCTCCTCCAGACTCCCCGCATGGGCGGTGCACAGCAGCGACACGCCGCAGTTGGCCGCCATCTCCAGCGCCGCAGCGTCCTCCGGCGCGGTGATCTCATCCGCCGCCAGCACTTGGGGGTTCATTCCCCGCAGGAGCATCAGCAGGGCCGGCCCCTTGGGGCAGCCGTCCAGCACGTCGGTCTGCCGCCCGATGGAGAACTGCGGCTCCCCCTGATACATGGCGGCCAGCTCGCCCCGCTCGTCCGCTCCCCCCACACGGAGGGCGGGGCCGCCCTCCCCGTCGGAGACGGCACGGATCAGATCCCGCAGCAGGGTGGTCTTTCCGCCTCCCGGCGGCGAGAGGAGCAGTGTGCTCTGGAGCACGCCCCCACTCCACAGCCTGTCCAGGACCGCCGCGGAGAGCCCCGGCACCTCCCGGGCCACCCGGATGGCCAGCGAGGAGAGCTGCCGCAGATTTCGCACCTCCCCATCCCGCACCACGCCGCTTCCACAGATGCCGATGCGGTGCCCGCCGCGTACGGTAAAAAAGCCGTTGCGCACCCGTTCCAGCGCCGTATGGGCGGAGGCCTGAGTGGCAATCTCCAGCACCAGGCTCAGATCCATGGAACGCACCGGCGCCTCCGCACCAGGAACCGTCCGCTCACCCTCCGGGCAGACCAGAGTCAGTGGACGCCCCGCCCGCAGGCGGAGCTCCTCCGCCCGGGCCTGGCTTGTCCCATCCAGCCGTTCCACCGGCCGCCTGAGATGGGGCGGCAGCAGAGCCGCCGCCTGGCGGAACCGGACTGCATTTCGTTCTTCCGACATACCCTCACGTCCTTCTTTTGTACTTGGCACATCCTATGAACGCCTGTCCCCGTTTATGCCCCTTCTATTTATATTCACTATTCCTATCTATTTTGTATATTTTCCATAGATTGGCGGTCATAATTTTGTCGGAATCACCGCTTGCACAGTTCTCCCCGGATATGGTACCCTATGGACGAACTAGGTTTGTTATTGCTAACCACTTTACTGAGTCCCGAGCGACGTGCAATGTGATGCGGCATGTAAGTCCAGTTTGCTCACAAGGTGCGCTGTCTTTTTTTGCCCAAAAGTTAGTTATAGCTAATTATAACCTTGAGAGGAGGACCTCCCATCAAACGACATCTTTCCACCCTGCTCTTGGCACTGGCCCTTCTGGTGCTGTCGATCTGGTCACTGTTTCTCGGCGTGATCGATATAAACCTGTCCGGGCTGCTGTCGGGAGAGCTCGAACAACTGGAGATTTTTCTGATCTCGCGTCTGCCCCGCCTGCTGGCGATCCTGTGTACCGGGGTCGGTATGAGTGTGGCCGGTCTGATCATGCAGCAGCTCTGCATGAACAAATTCGTCTCTCCCACCACCGGAGCCACCATCTCCTCGGCCCAGTTCGGCATTCTTCTGGCCCTCCTGTTCCTGCCGAACTCCACTCTGTGGGGACGGGCGCTTTTCTCCTTCGTCTTTGCCGTTCTGGGTACCTGGACCTTTGTCTGGTTCATTCAGCGCATCCAGTTCAAGGACGTGGTCATGGTTCCCCTGGTGGGCATCATGTTCGGCAATGTCATCGGCGGCCTCACCAACTATCTGGCCTACCAGTATGAGATGACTCAGGCCCTGTCCACCTGGACCGTGGGCCACTTCTCCATGGTGCTCCGCGGCCGGTATGAGCTGGTCTACCTGATCGTACCGCTGGTCACCCTGGCCTTTCTGTTTGCCAACCACTTCAATATTGTCGGTATGGGGAAGGACTTCTCCAAGAACCTGGGCGTGCCCTACAACTTGGTGCTGTTCCTCGGGCTGACCATCGCCGCGATGATCACCGCCAGCGTGGTTGTGGTCGTGGGCTCCATCTCCTACATCGGCCTGATCGTCCCCAATGTGGTGGCCATGTTCAAGGGGGACAAGATCCGCGGCACGCTGATGGACACGGCCCTGTTCGGCGCCGTCTTCGTGCTGGGGTGCGACATGATCGGCCGGGTGGTCATCGCCCCTTACGAGCTCCCCATCGAGCTGATTGTGGGCATACTGGGCAGCCTTATCTTCGTGGTGCTGCTGCTCTACCGGCTCCGCCACGGCCGCAAGGCGATCCGTCTCACGGGAGGCGGCGCCGGCTGCGGCTGCGCCTCGGCGGCCCATCTGGATGGAGGTGACGCCGCATGAACCGGACAAGCACGGCCCTTCCCTCCGCCTCCTATCAGGCGAACGTCCGCAAGGTGACTCTGCTGGCCCTGCTGGTTCTGCTGGCCGCGGTGTGCTACATGGTTGTGGCGGTCAACTTCGGCAGCCAGCAGTTGATGCTCTACTCCATGAAAATCCGCACCCCCAAGCTGGTAGTCATGCTCATCACCGCCTTTGCCATCGGCGGCGCCTCCATCGTGTTCCAATCCATCATCAACAATACCATCGTCACCCCCTGCCTGCTGGGTATGAACTCCCTCTACACCCTGATTCACACGGCGGTGGTCTTTTTCGCCGGCTCGGGCAGCCTTCTGGCCCGCAGCGCGAACCTGTCCTTCGCGGCGGATGTGATCCTGATGGGCATTGTGGCCACCATTATCTACAGCTATCTCTTTCAAAAAACGAACCACAATGTACTCTATGTCCTGCTCATCGGCACCGTGCTCTCCTCCTTTTTCTCCAGCATCCAGACCACGCTGACCCGGGTGATGGACCCCAATGAGTACGACAGCCTGCTCTCCACCCTGGTGGCGGACTTTGAAAACATCAACTCCGAGATCATCGTCTTCGCCCTGGTGCTGCTGGCGGGGCTGATCTTCGTCCTGCGGCGGGATCTGGCCCTGCTGGATGTGCTCACCCTGGGCAAGCACCAGGCCATCAATCTGGGAGTGGACTACGACCGGAGCATCCGCCGCCTGCTGCTGGGCGTCACCCTGTGCATCGCGGTGGCCACTGCCATGGTGGGCCCCATCTCTTTCCTCGGCCTGATTATCGCCAACATCGCCCGTCAGCTCTTCAAGACCTACCGCCACACCTATTTGATTCTGGGCTCCGCCCTGGTGGGCATGGTGGTGCTGGTGGCGGGACAGCTTGTGGTGGAGCGTATCTACCACTACGCGGTGCCCATCAGCGTGTTCATCACCGTGGGCGGCGGCGTCTACTTTCTCTATCTTCTTTTGTCCAACAGGAGGGTGTAACCCATGCGTGTCAAGGATCTGACCAAACAGTACGACGGCAAGACGGTGGTGGACTCCGTCAGCTTTGAAATCCCGAAAGGCAAGGTCATCTCCATGATCGGCCCCAACGGCGCGGGCAAGTCCACGGTGCTCAACATCATCTCCCGCCTGATCGCCCGGGACAGCGGCCTGGTGGACTTCGACGGCCGGGACATCGGCAAGTGGAAGAGCAAGGAGCTGGCCAAGCGGCTGGCCATCCTCACCCAGAGCAACAACATACAGATGAAGCTCACGGTTCGGGAGCTGGTGACCTTCGGCCGCTTCCCCTACTCAGGCAGCCATCTGAACGAGGAGGATCAGCGCATCATCGACAAGGCCATCGCCTACATGGAGCTGGAGCCCTTTCAGGACCGGTTCATTGACGAGCTCTCCGGCGGCCAGCGCCAGCGGGCCTATATCGCCATGGTCATCGCCCAGGACACCGAGTTTATCCTTCTGGACGAGCCCACCAACAACCTGGACATCTATCACGCCACCAACATGATGAAAATCGTCCGCCGCCTCTGCGATGAGCTGGGAAAGACGGTGATTCTGGTCCTCCATGAGATCAACTACGCGGCCTTCTATTCCGACTACATCTGCGCGTTCAAGGACGGAAGGATCGCCAAATTCGGAACCGTAGAGGAGGTGATGACCAAGGAAACGCTGTCGCAGATCTATCAGGTGGACTTTGAAATCATGGAGATCGAGGGTCGCCCCCTGTCCATCTACTATTGACCCTGCCGCTCAAACAACCGCGAACATTCGCTTAGAAATGGAGAACACACATGAAAAAAGGAATCTCTCTTGCACTCGCCCTGGCCCTCGCACTGGGCCTGACCGCCTGCTCCACCGGTGGAGACGATACCCGATCCACCGGCAGCCCCTCCCCCGCCGTGGAGAGCCCTGCGGCCGGCACCGAGGCCCCCTCCGCCCCCGAAACCGTCACCATCACCTCCCTGAACGCCGACAAGGAGGCCGTGGAGCTGGAGGTCCCCTACGATCCTCAGCGCATCGCCATTCTGGACATGGCCTCCCTGGATATTCTGGATGCCCTGGGCGTGGCCGGGGGCCGCGTTGTCGGCTCCGCCGACACCTCCCTGGACTACCTCCAGAGCTATGTGACTGATGAGAACGTGGCCAATCTGGGCACCATCAAAACCGCCGATCTGGAGGCGGTCATGGCCGCCCAGCCCGATGTGATCTTCATCGGCGGCCGCCTGGCCAAGTCCTACGACGCCCTGAGCGAGATCGCCCCCGTGGTCTACCTCGCCACTGACAGCGAGCTGGGCGTGGTGGAGAGTGTCCGCCAAAACGCCGCTACCATCGCCTCCATGTTTGGCCTGGAGGACAAGGTAGACGAGCTGATGGCCGGCTTTGACGCCCGCATCCAGACCCTGGCCGACTTCGCCGCGGACAAGACCGCCATCGTGGGTATGTGCACCAGCGGCGGCTTCAACGTGCTGGGCAACGACGGCCGCTGCTCCATCATCGGCCGGGAGATCGGCTTTGAGAACATCGGCGTGGATGCTGACATCGACACCTCCACCCACGGCAACGAGGCCTCCTTCGAGTTCGTTGTGGAGAAGAACCCCGACTACATCTTCGTCATGGACCGGGACGCCGCTATTCAAACTGACGGCGCCCAGCTCGCCCAGGAAATCATGGAGAACGAGCTGGTCATGGGAACCGATGCCTACAAGAACGGCAATATCGTCTATCTGGCCCACCCCGCCGTATGGTACACCGCCGAGGGCGGCATCACCGCTCTGGACATTATGCTCCAGGATCTGGAGAGCAAGCTGCTGGGCTGAGCCCGGCAAACAACAGGAAGGGGCGGGATACCCATGGGTATCCCGCCCTTTCCTCCTCTTCCCCTCCCCGCCGCCCCGTGCTATAATGGGTTATCATGACACAGGGAGGACATATCATGGCGGCCGTTCTGCTGATTCCATTTCTAAGCCTGCGCTTCGGAGTGCTCTCCATGCTGGACAGCAGCGCACTCCAGCGGGCCTCCCACTTCCCCCCGTTCCGCGGGCCCGAAAAGCCTGCCTACTGGCCCTATCAGCTCTCCAGCGCCGCCCTGCTGCTGGGCCCCTTCTTCGCGTCGGTCCATACTGCGCCCGCCCCCCTCTTCTGGAGCGGAGCGGCCCTCTACGCATTCGGCCTGCTCCTTCTCCTGCTCTCCGTCATCGGCTTCGCGGCCCCCTCGGAGAGCGGCGTGCGCCACAAGGGTGTCTACCGCATCTCCCGCAATCCCATGTATGTTTCCTATTTTTTCGTCTTTCTAGGCTGCGTCCTCCTCACGCAGTCGCTACCGCTTCTGGCCGCCCTCCTCGTCTTTCAGCTCACCGCCCACACCGTCATCCGGGCCGAGGAGCGCTGGTGCCGCCAGACCTTCGGCGCGGCCTACGAGCGCTACTGCGGCTCGGTCAGACGCTACCTATAAATAACAGAGGCGGCGGACAGGATGTCCGTCGCCTCTGTTATTTTTTATCTGCCCGCTTTTGGCTGGCGTACCTCGCTGAGATCCTCCCGGGCCTTGAGGGAGGCCACCAACTCCGCAGCCTCCTCAGCCGGGGTTCCCTTAGGCAGTGCATACTCCTCGGTCTTGGCAAACTCCTGCTCCAGGCTCTTCTTCTGGGCCTTGAGCCACTTCTCCGCCGCAGGCACTCCAGCCGGATACACCAGCGCCACCCGGCGGGCCCGCCGCTTCATCTGATTCACCCACAGCTTGGCCGGGTCATGGTTGCGGAAGCCCAGGTTGACCACCAGCAGCACGATGGCGACGGCCGCGGTGACAAATCCGAACAGTTGAGACACCCGGATGGAGGTGCCGAACAGGTACAGGCTGTCGGTGCGCAGGCCCTCGATAAAGCCCCGGCCCACGCCGTACCAGGCAAAATAGCTCAGGAACATCTGGCCGTCAAACTTCCGCCAGCGCCGTGCAATCTGCACCAGAAGGGCAAAGCCCAGTAGATTCCACAGAGACTCATAGAGGAAGGTGGGGTGCACCTCCATGTACTGCCGCACTCCGTCCACATAGGCATAGATGCCCATGCGCCAGGGCAGCTCTGTGGGGCCGCCGTAGGCTTCAATATTGACAAAGTTGCCCCACCGGCCGATCATCTGGCCGATGAGCATACCGAACACCCCCAGGTCTGCAAAGGCCAGAAATCGGATCTGCCGCACCTTGCAGAACACCAGCAGGACGACAACCGCCATGATGACGCCGCCGTAGATGGCAAGGCCCCCGTCCCAGATGCGGACCATGGCTCCAAAGTCCAGGGAACCGTCCTCCCGGCGGTAGAGGTCCAGGTAAAAGAGGATGTAGTACAGCCGCGCCCCTACGATGGACAGGGGCACGGCAAAAAAGAGCATGTCGATGATGTCGTCCTGCTTGATGCCGAAGCGCTTGGCCGCATGGCAGCAGTACAGGACGGCCAGCAGGAATCCGGCGGCAATGATGATGCCATACCAGTACACCGGCCAGCTCCCGATGTGGAAGGCCACCCGGTTCAGGTGGAATTCCAGACCCAGGCCGGGAAAGGAGACGGTTCCCATCATGCCTCCTCCCCCGGCCGGACCACGGCCAGACCGCACCGCTCCGGCGTTACCCAGCGGCGGATGCAGTCCTCCACATCGGCTTTGGAGATACCGTCGAACACCTCGGGGAAGGTCAGGTACTCCACACCGGCAAAGTGGGCCTGGGCCAGTTCGATGCACACGTTTTCAAAGGAGTTGAGGCCCCGCACCTTGGCGCCGTACACCCCCTTTTTCAGCCGGCGGAACAGGCCCTCGTCCACACCCTCCTGGGCGATGCGGGCCCCCTCGGCCAGCACGGCGTCCCGCACCGCACGGGGATCGCAGCTCTCGCCGCCCGCCGCCATCAGGGCACAGCCGGGATAGAGCTCAAAGCCGTAGCCAAAGTTCTTGTTGATGAGGCCCTCGCTGTAGAGCCTGGCATACAGGGGGCTGGAATTGCCCAGCAGCGCCTCGCAGGCCAGCTCGCCCATGAGCTGGCGGCGCAGGTGCTCCTCCCCGGCGGGGGCGGGCTCGGCCTTGAAGCCAAGCTGGAAGATGGGGGTGGACACCTCCATGCGCAGCTCCTTTTCCGGCTTGGCCGCCGCGCCGTCCTCCTCCCCGCCGTAATCCCGCTCAATGTGCCCGCCCGGCTCCTTCGGCAGGATTTCCCGGGCAATGCGCACCACCTCTTCCGGCTCCACGTCCCCCGCCACAGTGAGCACCATGTTGGAGGGGGTGTAGAATGCCTTGTGGCAGTCGTACAGCGTCTCCGCTGTG
>OGGX01001105.1_pt1 | contig 11908 bp, 10 predicted proteins | sample 1571331 | NCBI WGS metagenome assembly OGGX01 (sample SAMEA2582056, study PRJEB24529) | metagenome | biome: Human gut stool | place: China | collected 2011
CTGGAGTGGACGAAGCTGGGCTTGACAAGCAGGGAATATCAAGTTCCCATGCTGAAGCTGGGGCCTTTGAAGCTGGGAAAGACCGGTGTGCGCGCACTTTCGGAGATCGGCGCTCATGCCTTTGCCCGTACATATTATGAATTGACCGAAGAAAAGGAGCGGCAGGATGAAGCAACTGGAATTTGATGTGGCTGTGATCGGCGGAGGCCCGGCGGGAACCGTCGCAGCCATTGCCAGCGCGCGCAGGGGCGCAAAGACGATTCTTGTAGAGCAGAACGGATATCTGGGCGGTGCGCTGACGGCATGCGGCACCGGCCCGCAGATGACATACCACGCGGGAGACGTGCAGGTCGTGCGGGGCATCCCCCAGGAAATGGAAGAGGAAATGATCCGCCGGGGCTTTTCCACGGGGCATATCCCGGATGCCGTAGGTTTTTGTTCTTCCACTACGGCGTTTGATCCGGAGGGGATGAAAATCGTTTGGGAGGATATGGCGCGTGAAGCAGGTGTGACGCTGATGTATCACACGGTGTTTACGGGCTGTACTGTGGAGAATGGCGTGATTCGCACGGCCCGCCTCTACACCAAGGGCGGCTTTTATGAGCTTTCCGCCAAGGTGTTCGTGGATGCTTCGGCGGACGCGGACGTCGCCACAAGTGCCGGCGTAACGAGTGTTTACGGCCGCGAGGAGGACAATCTCGCCCAGCCGATGACAATGAATTTTCACGTTTACGGAGTGGACAGAGAAAAGGTTTGCGATTTTGTACTGAACAATCTGGACGACATGGCGCGTTATACGCCGCGCAACCTGCGTGAGCTGCGCCACTATGACATCTCCGGGGCGTTCAGCAGGATTCAGGCCGCAAAGGATGCGGGTGAATTTCATATCGACCGGGACACTGTGCTCTGTTTTGAAACGAACACTGACGGCGAATATGTGGTAAATATGACGCGCATCGCCAAGCACAGTGCTGTGGACCCGTTCGATTTGACGGAAGCGGAGATAGAAGGCCGTAAGCAGGTGCAGGAAACGCTGCGTTTTTTGAAAAAGTATATCCCGGGCTTTGAAAACTGTCATCTGGCATTTTCCGGGCCGAACATCGGCATTCGCGAAAGCCGTAAAGTGGATGGCGTTTACAAGCTGACGGCTGAAGATCTGACGGACAATGTGATGTTCCCGGATGCCATCGCCATGGGAGGCTATCCCATTGACGTGCATTCGCCGGACGGAGGAAACACCGTACATAAATTCCTCAAGCCGGGCAGCTGGTACTCTGTTCCTTACCGCAGCCTGGTCACGCCCGGCGTGGAGAACCTTATTGTGGCGGGCCGCTGCCTGAGCGCTACACACGTAGCGTGCTCAGCGGTGCGCGTCACTCCGGTGCTCATGGGGATCGCCCAGGCGGCGGGTACCGCTGCTGCACAGAGTGCGCACACGGACATGCCTGCAAATAAGCTGGATACAAACGCTCTGCGCGAGCAGCTTAAGGCGGACGGCGTTTTTTTGGAAGAGTATAAGCCTTGACGCCCCGCATTTTATTATTAACAACGATGAACAGCCGCACTGTGGAAAAGTTCCGCAGCGCGGCTGTTTTTTATTTGTGAAAAAAGCATCATCATAATTTTTTCAACCAAGCTTCGTAATCCACTGTACACGGCTTTCTAATAAAAGCCTGTATAATAGATTTTGAAGGAAATATACGGGAAGGTGCGTGCTTGTGGGATGAAGCATTGTCTGCCGCCCATTTACGGGCCGGATATTACCGCGGAAAATTGGGAACAGCGCCGTGTGCAGATCGTTCGTTTATTTGAAAAAAACGTCTTCGGCCGCACGCCACGGGATGGCTTCGAAACAAGAGCGGATCTGCTGTATGCAGCAGAAGCCCTGGAGGGCACCGCAAAACGTGAATTTTACAGGATCACGGTGCGTACAAAACGGGGCAGTGCGGCATTTCACATGGCTTTGGTGTTGCCGAATCCGCAAAAGCCTGTGCCGGCGGTTCTGATGATCAGCAATCATGAGAAAACTCCTGCGGCTGTGAAGGGCCCGGACATGTCCGCTTTGGAGGAACTGATGGCGCGCGCGCCGAAAGAATGGCGGACAGATGTGGAACGGATGATGGCCGCGTTCCAAAAGGGCGGGGCGTCCATGCCGCAGCTTCTGGATATTGAACGGGATACCGCGCAGGGATATTGGTCGGTGGAACAGATACTTGCATCCGGGCGGGCTGCTGCGGCGTTTTATGCCGGAGAGGTGCAGCCGGATGACCGCAGGTTGTTCCCGGCAGCACTTGCGAGGCTGTTTGCCGGGGAGGACACGGCCCGGAAGCCGGACGGGTTGGGAACGTTGGGCGTTTGGGCATTTGCGGCCAGCCGAGCGGCAGACGTTTTGTGTGCCCATGCAGGAATAGATGCCAAAAAAATTTCTCTGGCCGGGCACTCCCGCGGGGCGAAAACAGCGCTGTGGTGTGCTGCGCAGGATACGCGTATCCATAGCGTTTTGGTGAACGATTCGGGCTGCACAGGTGCTGCGGTGTCGCGCGGAAAACGCGGAGAGAATGTGGCCTCCATCAATGCGTTTTTTCCGCATTGGTTCTGTCCCAGCTACGCACGGTATGCCTGGCGGGAAGATGAAATGCCGTTCGACCAGCATATGCTGCTGGCTGCTGTTGCCCCGCGTCTTTGCTATGTGGCCAGCGGCGCGCAGGACGCGTGGAGCGATCCGGATGCGGAATGGCTCGGCGCAAGGGAGGCGAGTGCCGCATGGCGGTTGTTTGGGCATCCGGAGCTGCCGCGGAATGCGCCTTTGGCGGGCGAGCCAATCATTACAGAGGGGATCGGATATCACCGCCGGGAGGGCGGCCATGACCTGACTGCGTGGGACTGGATGCAGTTTTTGCTGTTTCTGGACAAAAACGACGCATAGCGCTAGGATGTGAAACTACTTTTCACGAGAGACTGGGCCTTGGATGAGATATGCGCATGGATCAACACCGGCGCCGGATTCAAATGAACGAGAGTCCGGCTGATAAAAGGAGGAAAACATATGCTTGCAAAACCTGTTGTCGAAATCGCACCGCGCACCTGGCTCATCAGTGAATATAAACTGGTGAATATGTATTTGTTGGAGGGCGATGAAGCTGCGCTGCTCATCGACTGCGGTACCGGCATCGGAAATGCGGCCGAGACGGTTCGGGAACTTACCGATAAGCCTCTCACGGTTGCCATCACACACGGCCATTTTGACCATGACGGCGCAGCCGCACTGTTTCCGGAAATTCACCTGCATCCGCTGGATATCAAGCTGTCGGAGGAGGGCTATGCCCGCGGTGAAGAAGCGCGCGCCTGGTATGCCAAAAGCCGCGGCCCTGTGCGCAACCCGGAGGCGACGGAGGAAGAACTTCTGGCGCTGGTGCAGAAAAACGGGCCTGTGAGGCGCATCCCTATGGAAGGCGGAACGGTTTTCGAGTTGGGAGGCCGCACAATAGAAGTCATCCATACGCCTGGCCATAGCTTGGGTTCCGTCTGTCTTTTGGACAGGGAAAACCGTCTGCTGTTCACGGGCGATATGTGCAACGACAGTCTGCTGCTGAACTGCGGAGATTCCAGCAGTACCGTGAAAGTGTATAACGAAAGTATGCGCAGACTGTGGGCGCGGGAAAAAGAATTTGATTTTATTTGCCTGGGGCATGACGCGCTGGACAAGGCGGATAAAACCATGATCACGGACTATATTGAAGCGACGGATCTCCTGCTGTCCGGACAGGCACACGGGGAAAAAGGGCGGAATGCACTTCATGGCGGAACAGGATACAAATACAAGCGCGTACTGATCTGGTATGAACCCGAACGCCTTGTATGATTAAAGGAGAGGATAACAACATGCTGGAACGGCCCGTTGTAAAAATAGCTCCGGATACTTATCTGGTCAGTGAATACAAACTTGTTAATATGTTTCTCGTGGTCGGAAAACACCGGGCCGCGTTGATCGACACGGGCGGAGGTATCGGCCCGCTGCCGGAAGACATCGAAAGGCTTACAGGGCTTCCCCTCGTTGTTATTGCGACACACGGAGACCCGGACCATGTGGGCGGCGCGGGCCATTTCCCGCATGTGTATCTCCACCCTCTGGATTGGGAACACAGCCGCCGTTTCCCGCTGAACAATACGATGCGCAAATGGTTTGTGAAAACGCGGGCGCCGGTGCGCAACCCGGACAACGAGAGGAAAATCGATGCGCTGGTGCCCCGGCAGGAGCTTCCGCAGCCCGAGTATTTGCCTTTGGCTGACGGTGATGTGTTCGATCTCGGCGGACGGAGGCTGGAGGTCATCCACACGCCGGGGCATTCGCCCGGTTCCATTTGTCTGTTAGACAAAGAAAACAGGCTTCTGTTTACCGGCGACACGGTCAACGTAAGCATGGCGCTCACCGGACATGATTTTCATGAGTACAATGCCAGCCTGCGCAGACTGTGGGCGCGCGAGAGCGAATTTGACTCTATCTGTATTGGACATGAGCTGCCCGCAATGCGAGAAAAACAGGCGATTGCACGATATATTTCCATGACGGACCGTCTGATGTCCGGAGAGGCTGCCGCGGTTTGTGCGCCCGACGCCATCCGTGTCGGTAAAGTGTTTCGCGAAAACGGCCTGGAGATATGGTGCGATTGTGAGGCGTAGCGGCTCCGGCGCTTGAAACTGAAGATAACACACATGAGTTCGGAAAATTTTCTCTTTTAAAACGGACGAAAAACGGATACCATGAAACCACGGCAGCGCCGCTGGAGACGGCGCGGCGGATATCAACCAAAGGAGGAAGAAACATGAAAAAGGCAAAACGTATCCTTTCGGCAGTTGTTGCAGGTGTTATGGTGCTTTCGCTTAGCGCGTGCGGAGGAGGCTCCGGCAGCGCGTCCGGGTCTGCATCCGGGAGCGCTCCGGCAGCCGGTTCCACGCCGGCAGGAGCGGAAGGGAAAATCACGATTTCCTACTGGACCACAAACCGTCACGATCAGGCATATATGACGCCGCTCATAGAGGAGTTCAATGCGACCAACGACAAAAATATCTACATTGATTTCCAGGTATATGCCGACAATTACAGCCAAATGCTGGATCTGGCGTTCAGCACAAACACAGCGCCGGATGTGTACCAGCTTGCAGGTACGGACCCGATCGAGGTCGTCGTCAAGGAGAAGGGGCAGCTTCTGGACCTTGCCCCTTACATGGATGACGAATACAGAGCGCGTTTTGGCGAAGGCGCTTTTGTGGAAGGCATCAACGCGCTGGGGGACGGCATCTATTCGCTGCCGTACACGGCTTCTGCCGCGCGCCTGTTCTATAACCAGGACATCTTTGACCGTGTAGGCATAGACGGGCCGCCTCAAACGCTGGATGAGCTGGTGGCGGACGCAAAGCTCGTTACAGAACAGCTTGGCAGTGAAGGGATTTACGGCATTGCGGGTAACTTCAAATCCGCGGCGAGCTCCGTGGCGCGTTCCATCGACATGATCGTGATGCGCAGCGGCGGCACCCGCGGTGGGTTTGACTACAAAACCGGTACTTATGACTTCTCCAGCTATAAGCCCGTCCTGGAGGCGTTCAAGGAAATGTTCGCCACCGGCGTTTCGTTCCCGGGCAGTGAATCTTTGGATATCGACCCGCTGCGCACGCAATTCGCAGCCGGAAATATCGCGATGTATATCTCCATCAGCCATGCGGAGCCGGGCGTATATGCCAGCCAGTTCCCGACGGATGCAAACTGGAACTGCGCTCAGCTCCCCACGGTGAACGGCAAGGTGGAAGGTAAGCAGCAGCTCTGGTTCGGCGGTTCGAACCTCGGCATCAATCCCGCGACGGAGCATCCGGATGAGGCGTGGGAAGTGATGAAGTTCCTGCACAGCGATGAGGTTATGGGACCGTATCATACAGCCGGGCTTGGCACCGTGATGATCCCCAGCGCCGTGGAAAGCGCCGAAGCGCCGGAATCCATTGAGAAGATGCCGAATCTGGCCATCAATGCCGATGACCAGAACTGGCCGCCGCTGCCTGCGGGCGTCGTGGTGGAAGGCAAGGATTATTACACCACCTGTGTGGAGTGCATTTTTGGTGTGACGGACATCGACAGTGCCATTGAAGACCTGAACACCCGCTACAACGCCGCTTACGACAAGCTGGTGGACGGCGGTGCGGAGCGCATCGTCTATCCCAATTTTGATCCGCTCAAGCAGGACACCGCCAAGTAAAATACAAACCCTAAGCGCCGAAAGAGAACCCTGCCCAAGGGCTCTCTTTTTGGCGTTTGGCGGGGCAAAATGGTATACTTGTATAAAAAAGCGGCGCAAAACCGCCCGGGCGGTTTTCTTGCTTTGCTGTGCAAAGCAAGAATGAACGGTATTTTGCGCTTCGTGCCGGGGGGATTGGAATGAAACGGCTGTTGTGTGCTTACCGCAACGCGAGCCTCAGGGTAAAGCTTTCGCTGCTGGTGACGGCGGTGCTTTTGACCGTGCTGATCGCGTGCCAGGTAGCGTTGTATTTCTATGTGGCTGAAAATGTGGAACGGCAGGCGCGCAGCGCGGCGGATGTGACGCTCACACAGGCGCAGACTTATATGGACGCAAAGCTGCGCAATGTAGTGGAGCGGCTGTTTTATATTCGGCTCGACCCGAGCTTTGAGGGCGCATTGACCGATTATCTGCTCAGCGATAAGCCGTCGGCAGGGCGTGGCGATGACGCTGCTTTCGCCGTGCCTCTCGCTGCACAAGGTAACGGAGCCTCTCATCAGTTCCATCTTTTTGTATACGCCCAAAAGCAGCTTCACGGATATGGGCGTCTCTACCGAGCAGGAATACCGCTTTGAGGCGTCTGTGCTGTGGCGCCAGGCTGAAGAAAGCGAAAGCTATGTTATTTGGGGTGAAGTGCAGAAAGATGAAATATTCATCACGCATCGCGAGGTGCTGCCTGTGATGTACCGTTTTTCCGTAGACGGTTACGGGGGCGATTGCGTGCTTCTGGCCAATATCGACAAAGCGCGTCTGACGGCGTATCTGCACGATATTGTACCCGACGACGGTTCGGATATGCTGCTGGTGGACGGCCGGGGCCGGTTGGTTACGCAGGCGGGAGGCGCGGCTGCCGCCGCGCTTGCGGAAGACTACGGGGCGCTGCATGCGGTGCTTGAAACCGAAGGTTTTACAGAAACCGCAGCGCAAGGGGGGAAGTATCTGACGGCTCACCGTGCGTTGGCAAACGCTCCTTGGCACGTGGTCTATCTTCAATCGGAAAAACATATTCTGGGCCAGCTGCAGAACATCCGCAATGTGTTTTTTGCCGTCAGTCTTGCTGTGGTGCTGGTGCTTCTCGTGGCGCTGACCCGTATCGTCCACAGCGTAACACAGCCGCTTTCGCGTCTGTCGCAGCGTATGCGCAGTGTGGACGTGAAAAACGACTGGCAGGGCTTTGAATATCCGTATCATAACGAGATCGGAACGCTGTCCCGCAGCTTTAACAGCATGCTGGCGCACATTCACATGCTTTTGGACGAACAGGAAACATACATCGCCCAATTACAGGACGAAAAAGAGCGTGTGCGTGTGGAGCAGCAGCTCAAGCGCCGCGCAGAGCTGAAGGCGCTGCAGGCGCAGATCAATCCTCATTTTTTGTACAACACGCTGGACTCCATTCGCTGGAAAGCTGAACGTGCGGGCGCGCAGGATATCAGCCGAATGACAACGGCATTGGCGACGCTGTTCCGTATCGGGCTGAGCCGCGGCAGAGAGATCATTTCCGTGGAGCAGGAAGCGCAGCATGTGGGCAGTTATCTGCAGATTCAGAAGCTGCGTTACGGCGGAAAGCTGAGTTATACGGTGGAGCTTTTGCCGGATATCCTGCAGCTTTATACCGTTAAGCTGATTTTGCAGCCGTTGGTGGAAAACGCGATTTATCACGGGATCAAAGAGAGCGAGGCGCCGGGGCTTATTGCCATATCCGGGCGGCGCAGCGGCAGTGTGATGGAGCTGCGCGTGACGGATAACGGCCCGGGGATACCGCCGGAACGGCTGGCCATGCTGCAGGCAGACCTTGCGCGCGGCCTTTCCGTCAGCGGGGAGGGGTACGGCATTTTCAACGTCAACGAACGTATCAGGCTGTATTTTGGCGCAGAGTACGGATTGATGCTGGAGAGCGAATATGGGCGCGGCACGGTGGCCGCCGTGCGATTGCCCTGTATCACACAGGATGAGGTGGAGCAATATGTATCGCTTACTGATAGCGGACGATGAGGAGAGCATCCGCGAGGGCGTGGCGGATTTTGTGCGGCAGAACTGCCCGGAATGGGATGTTGCAGCACTGGCGCGGGACGGACGCGAGGCGCTGGCGCTGGCGCGGGAGATTCTGCCCGATGCGGTGTTGACGGATATCACGATGCCCCACATGAACGGATTGGAGTTTTTGGAAAGCCTGTCTGATCTTCTGCCGGAGGCAAAGCTGCTGGTGCTGAGCGGGTATGACCAGTTTGAATACGCTGTGCAGGCTCTCCGTCTTGGGGTCAGCGATTACCTGCTGAAGCCGTTGGACACTGCAAAGCTCGTTTCCGCTTTGAGCCGTTTCGCAGCGGAACTGGACGCACAGGCTTTGCGCTGGGCCCAGATAGAAACGCTGCGGACCAACACGCAGAAAACCAACGAGCTGGAATTGCAGAGCTATTTCCGTGCTGCGTTGCTGGGAGAAGAGCTGCCCGCTCTCTCTGCGGCAAACGCCGTGTTTGCGCAAGAGGGGACAAGCTATTGCTGCGTACTGTGCGACGGCCTGGACGCACAGCGCGCTCTTTTAGAGCGGGTGCTGGAACAACGGCTCTATGGCGCGGTGCGTACTGTACTGCTCCGTCTCGGCACGCCGCCCCGGCAGGCGGTGGTGTTCTGTGCGCCCCGCACGGCACGCGCAGGGCTGTTTCTCACGCTGAGCCATGCGCTTACTTCCATTGCGGTATCCTGTAAACGCGCGCAGGCGTTGGATGTGCATTTTTTTGTCGGCTGTATTGCGGAAACGCCCGCCAAGCTGGAGCTTTCCTACCGCCAATCTACGCAGGCTCGCGCCTATGCGTTCCCGGAACAGGCGGCGCCCGTTACCACCTACGAGGATGTTTTGGCCGGAAAGCTTCTGCCGTGTCCGGAGCCGCCGGAGGAGCTCCTTCGTGACATCCCCGCCGCGGTACAGTGCGGCAGCCGGGCTGCTTTTGTCCAAAATTGCGAAGCGCTGTTCGCATGGTTTGTGGAGCGGGAGATCCGCGATGCGACATTCATTCGCATGTGCGTGCTGCGCTTGTGCTATTCCATTCTGAAAAAACCAGCTTCCGATATGCCGATGAGCTATTACGAATTCACAAATTTTCAGCAGGAGATCATGGCGGCGGCGAGCATGGAGGAGCTGAGAGCCTGCTTCGAGAACTTCGTATCGCTGTACTGGCTGCGCCGCCAGGGAGAAAAACCGCCCCGGCGCATACTGACGGAGCGGGTGAGCGAGGTGGTGCAGGCGCATATCTCAGACATTGATTTTTCTCTGGATGACGTGGCTGCGGCACTGTTTATCAGCCCCAATTATCTGCGGCAGCTGTTCAAGCAGGAGACTGGGCAGACGTTTACGGAATTCCTGACAGCGCAGCGTATGCAGCACGCACACATGCTGCTTGGCAATCCGCAGACGAAGGTGTGCGATGTTGCCGAACAGGCGGGCTACGCGGATTCACGATATTTTTCCGTATGTTTTAAAAAATTCTACCATATGACGCCCAGTGAATATCAAGCTGCCGCCCTGGCGGGAAAGGCTTGATATTCGTTGAATTTTAGACATATCTTCCGATGATTTTCCTCCCTCGCATACTTGGGCCGGCGGTATAATTGAGGTACCAATTACGGCAAGGGGAGTGACGGCATGTCGAAGAAAGGGAAAAAGGTCTGGGAGCGCGTCTATAACGAGCGCACCTCGTATCTGATGCTGCTGCCGAACATCATCATGTTCGCAGTGTTCACGGTGTATCCCATCCTGTGGGCGCTGCGGTATATGCTGTTCGACTATCGCGGCTACGGCGAGGCGAAGTTTGTTGGAATGGACAATTTTGTGCGTGTTTTTACGAGGGACCCTGTGTTTTGGGATTCTGTGGTAAACACCTTCGTCTATGTGGGGGGCAAACTCATTCTTACGCTGCCCATCGCGTTCATGCTGGCATTTCTGCTCAGTAAAAGCACACGCATCAACGCCGTGAGCCAGTCCATTATTTTTACGCCAACCATTATGTCCAGCGCAGTGATGGCTCTTATCTTCTATCTGCTGTTCAATACATACAACGGCGAGATCAACCGTTTTCTGATGTGGCTTGGCGTCATCGATGAAAATATAAACTGGCTGGGGGTGCAGCATGCGATGCTCACAGTCATCATCCTGGCTGTTTGGGGTGGTGTGGGCAACTACATGGTGTATTTTATCGCAGGCCTGACGGGGATCTCTACGGATGTATATGAAAGCGCAAAGCTGGACGGTGCAAACGGTGCACAGACTTTGTTCCGCATCACGATACCGCTCCTGGCGCCAGTTCTGAAGATGATCTTGATGCTGGCACTGGTGATTTCCTTTATGGATATGCAGAGCATCATGGTGCTGACCGAGGGCGGTCCAATGGGCAAAACAAATGTCATGTTCCTTTATATCTACCAGCTCTTCTTCCCGATTTCCGCAGGCTCTACGGTCACCCAGGAATTTGGATACGGCGCGGCTGTCAGCCTTGTGGCGGCTTGCATCATCGGTTTGATCACCGGTCTGTATCTCTTTATCGGCGGTAAGCTGGACAAAGTAACGGGCGAATAAGGAGGGACCGCTATGGAAAAAACACACCGTTTGCGCTGGGCAGAGATGCGCCCCAGCGAACGCCGCGATGCGGCGGTATCTTTCATCGGGCAGGTGCTCAAATGGGCTTTTGTGGGCGCAATGTGCATTTTTACGCTGTATCCTGTTATTTACACTCTGTTGGGCTCTTTCAAAACAAATGCCGAGCTTACGCTGGGCGGCGGTATCTTGCCGGAAAAATGGCAGATTGAAAACTATATCTACGCATTCCAGAAGCTGGAGTTCGGTAAATATACGCTAAACAGTGTTGTGCTGGCCCTGCTGACCGTGTTGTTCACAGTTACGACTGCTTCGATGGCTGCATATATCATTGCCCGCAGAGAGTTCCCGGGCAAAAAACTGCTCACCACAAGTTATCTGCTCAGCATGTTCATCTCCGTGGGTTCTGTGGCGCTGTATCCGCTGTACGGCCTTCTGCATGCCGTCGGACTCACCAGTAATATGGTGGGGCTGGCATTGCTGCTCACGGGCGGGCAGGCGGCGAATATCTTCATGGTTTCAGGCTTTGTGCGCAGTGTTCCCAAGGAACTGGATGAAGCTGCGACCATAGACGGCGCAGGTACGTTCCGCATTTTCTGGCAGATCATTGTTCCTGCGATCAAACCCATCCTCGGCGTCATCGCGCTGTTTGCATTCCGCACCGCATGGAACGAATTTGTGACGGCACAGGTTTTCACGATGTCAAACCCGGGCTTGAAAACATTGAGCGTGGCTGTGGCAAATCTGCGTTATTCTGCCAACGCCGCGGCAGAATGGCACATTATGACGGCCGGCGCTTCCATCGCCCTGATCCCTATTTTGATCGTATACCTGCTGGCGAACCGTCAGTTCATCACCGGTTTGACAGCGGGAGCGGTCAAAGGATAAGGCAGCGGCTCCTGTTATCTTAAAATGTATCCCGGCCGTTTGTACTTCGGCCGGGATTTTTTGACGGCATAGCAGGCGGCTTGCTCTGTGCCGAAAGGTGTTATATAATGTAAATATATAGGAAAAATGGCCGCATCTGTGATGC
>OGGX01001126.1_pt1 | contig 11721 bp, 8 predicted proteins | sample 1571331 | NCBI WGS metagenome assembly OGGX01 (sample SAMEA2582056, study PRJEB24529) | metagenome | biome: Human gut stool | place: China | collected 2011
TTTCCCGACCGGACCAGGGCTTCCTGGCTCTCCATCCGCTTCATATAGGACGCAAAGGACCGCCGGCCCATTTCCTTCAGCCGTTCCATGACCTGGCTGGTGGTCTTTGAAAATCCCAGCATACTCATATATCCGGCTGCCCGCAGGGGGACAGACACATCATATCCGTACTTGCGGTCCCGCAGATTAAACCAGGTGGGAGGAGGACAATGCTCTCCCTCAAAGGTCTCGGAAAATTCAGGCGCCAGTTCCGTGGCCATAAACATCTCCGCCAGCACGCCGATGGCATTCAGTCCGTGAAAGCATTCCACCACATGCGCCTTGGCGCCCTGTACAAGAACAGCCGGCATGGTTTTGCCCACAGACCCTATATAGACCTGCTGCTTGCCGCCCTCATTAAAGCTGGGCTCCAAATCCACAAGACAGTCATATGTAAGCCCATATTCCTGCCGCAGCCCTGTAAACAGGGAAACAGCTCCCCTCATCCCCGCAGAATATGCCTCCTCGTCCGCCACCGCCGCAAAGAGCAGGTTTCCGGTTGTCTCAGGATATTCCAGCACCTTCTGTCCAAACCAGTCCATGATGGCAAGGCCAATGGAAAGCCCGCCTTTCATGTCGTTCACTCCCCGGCCGAACAGCCACTCCCCTGACGCCAAATCATCCCTGGCCTCCTGGGGCAGCATGGACTTAAGCGCCTCCAGTTCCTCCCCGTGGATGTGCTTCCATGCCTCCATATCATATGCCAGGGCGCGGAACCTTCCATACTCGTCCGTGTCCACCACGTCGTAATGACCGGTAAGCACAACCGTCCCGGCTCCCTTCCCTCTCACAAGGCCGTACACAACGGTCCGTCCCAGACTGTCGCCTTCCAGAGCGCACTGCCCGCAGAGGGACGGGTGTTTCGCAAAATAGGGCTGGCGTTCCAGACATCCTGCGATATAGTCTGAAACCTCCTTCTCCTGTGGGGTGTTGGACACGCTGGGAATGGAAACCATCCCCCGCAGGTAATCATATATCTGTTTTTCAAACAACAAAGCAAACGCCTCTTTTCCTGAATACTGCCTTTATTTTATATATGACCCAGTATATTCCATTCATTCCGGTATATCAATACCCATTGTATAACCTGCACAAAAAACCTTGTACCAAAATGGTTGTTTTAACAAAAATAAAATTCCCTGTTTTAAAAAAACAACAGGGTTGCTATCGTAGATGCAGAGAACAAGTTTGTTATTACGTAAGGGTAAGCAAGACTGTTAATAATACTTTCACAGGGGTATTATAAGCAGTTTTTTTATATCATGAAATTCCTGTATTCATTTTATTTCAGATATAGCGGAGGGAAAACCATTGAAAAACATCAGAGTCCTGAATACAAATGCGGTGGTGACACTGGACCGCAAAGACCCTCCCGGGCCGGTTAGATACTGATATTCTATCCGTCCTGCGGGAGGGTCTTTTATCTTACTTATTTATCAATTTTATTTTTTACTTATCTGTTTCGTTTTTTGCTTATTTGTTTCGTTCTTTGCTTCTCTGTTTCCTGTACTGCATGACGATTCCTTCCCTGGTATCCGGCCTCAATTCCCTACCGTTCTTCCCTGAAATACGGAAGTCCCAGGCTCTGGGGCGGCTGGTATTCTCTCTTCTTTCTCAGGCTGGTTATGACCAGAACCACAATGGTGACCACGTAGGGAAGGGCTTTGAATATCTCCTGGGCGCCCCTGTCCAGGCCAGGTATATACAGGTAAAGGATGTACAGACCGCCAAACAGGATAGAACCCCAGATGGCATTGACCGGTTTCCACAGGGCGAAAATGACCAGGGCGATTGCAAGCCAGCCTCTGTCGCCGAATCCGTTGTTGGTCCAGGTACCGCCGGAGTATTCCATGACAAAGTATAATCCGCCCAGGCCGCTGATGCCTCCTCCCAGGCAGGTGGCCAGATACTTGTAGGCCGTTACATTGATGCCGGCCGCATCTGCCGTGGCCGGACTCTCGCCCACAGCCCTCAGGTTCAGTCCACGTCTGGTCTTAGCCAGGAAAAACGCCAATGCCAGGGCCAGGGCCACTGCCAGATAAGTCAGAAATCCGTAGGAGAAAAAAATCTGTCCGATGACGCCAAACTTGGACAGTCCGGGAATAGGAGTCTTATAGGCAGCGCCTGTCACTGCCACGGAAATCTGTCCCACTCCCCCTGCCAGCTTTGCCAGGGAACCGCCGAAGAAGTTGCCGAAGCCAACCCCAAAGGTGGTAAGGGCAAGACCTGTCACGTTCTGGTTGGCCCGCAGCGTGATGGTCAGTACACTGTATACCAGTCCTCCCAGGGCAGCGCACACAAAGGCGCACACAAAGGAAATCAGAAGCCCCACCAGACCGTTTGGATTGGCTGTCCCGTTTTCATACAGGAAAGCCCCGATCAGTCCGGCAATGCCGCCCATATACATCATGCCGGGAATACCCAGATTCAGGTTGCCTGATTTCTCCGTCATGATTTCTCCCAGGGCTCCGTACAGGATGCCGATACCCTGGCCGATTGCTTTCTGAATAAATATAACTAAAAAACCCATATTTCAGCCTCCTTATGACAATTTTGCCCCTGCTTCTTTCCGTTTGCTGCGGATTCCCACCTTGTAGTTGATGAAGAATTCACAGCCCAGGATGAAGAAGAGGATGATGCCTGTTATTACATCAGAGGCATTTTCATTCAGGTTAAACTGGGAGGCAATCTGCCCGGCTCCCTTTTGCATGAATACCAGGAAAAACGACACCAGGACCATGGCAAATGCATTGAACTTGCTGAGCCAGGATACAATGATGGCCGTGAATCCCCTGCCGCCCGCTGTGCTGGTGGAAATGGTATGGCTGGCGCCGCTGACTATGATGAAGCCTGCAATGCCGCAGATGGCGCCGGACAGGGCCATGGTGCGGATAATTACCTTCTTCACATTGATTCCGGCGTACCTGGCCGTGTTCTCGCTCTCTCCCACTACCGCAATCTCATATCCCTGCTTGGTGTACTTCAGGTAGATGAAGATGGCCAGGGTCAGCGCCAGCACGATTACCAGGTTCCAGCCGTACTCCAGGCCGAACAGCTTTGGAAGCCATCCCCCCTTTGTGGAGGAGTTGATGGTTCCCACGGAGTTGGATCCCTTTGGATTCTCCCAGAAAATGATGCAGTATGTGATGACCTGCATGGCCACATAGTTCATCATCAGTGTAAACAGTGTCTCGTTGGTGTTCCAGTATGCCTTGAAAAATGCCGGGATGGCTGCCCAGACCATGGCTGACAGGGCGCTTCCCAAAAGCATCAGCGGAAACAGAACCAGGGGAGGCAGTGAATTGCCCAGGTAAATCATCATGGCCGCGGATGTGACGCCGCCAATCAGAACCTGTCCCTCTGCTCCGATGTTCCAGAACCGCATCTTGAATGCAGGCGTGATGCCGATTGCTATACAGAGTAACACCAGAGTATCGCGAATGGTCATCCAGGTACGCCTTTTAGTACCCACTGCCCCGTCAAAGATTCCTTTATAAACCTCCAGGGGATTAAGCCCTGTCAGGGCATAGATGACCCCTGCACAGACCACCAGCGATAAGAGAACCGCTCCCAGCCTGATGGCCCAGGCCTTCCACATATCAATCTCATCCCTCTTGGATATATGCATCAGAGGTTCCTTGTTGGACACTGCCGTCATCTCCTTACTCACTTAATCCACCTCCTGTCCTGGTCATCATCAGCCCCACCTGTTCCTTGGTCGCTGTCCTGCCGTCCACAACGCCGTTTACCTGTCCCGCGCACAGCACCAGGATACGGTCGCACAGCTCCAGAAGCACATCCAGGTCCTCGCCCACGCAGATAACGGCCGCTACCTGTTTCTTCTGCTCATTGAGGAGATGATAGATGGTGTAGGATGAATTGATATCCAGCCCCCGGACCGGATAGGCCACCATAAGCACCTTGGGATTGGATGAAATCTCCCTTCCCACCAGCACCTTCTGGACATTTCCCCCTGACAGCTTGCGCACCGGAGTGGCGACGCCGGGGGTCACGATTTCCAGCTCCTCTATGATCTGCTCCGCCAGGTTTTTTGGCGTCTTTCTGTCCGTAAAGAAGGAACGTCCCCTGCGGTAGCCCCTGAGCATCATATTGTCCGTCATGTCCATTGCGCCTACCAGTCCCATGCCCAGACGGTCCTCCGGCACAAAGGAAAGCTTTATCCCCAGCTTATTAATGGCTGAGGCGCTCATGCCGGACAGCTGCTTTTCGCCGCCCTCCGGCGGATAATAGGTGATGGTTCCGCCCGTCATGGGTTCCAGTCCCGCGATAGACTCCAAAAGCTCCCTCTGGCCGCTTCCCGCGATACCGGCAATCCCCAGTATCTCCCCGCTGTAAGCAGTAAAGGAGGCATGGTCCAGGGTGGTCACTCCCTCCTTGTCCACGCAGGTGACGCCTTCCACCACCAGGCGGCGCTCCGGGTTCACAGGATCCGGGCGCTCGATGTTCAGGCTTACCTTCTTGCCCACCATCATCTCGGTCAGGGATTCCTCGGTGGCGTCTGCCGTATATACCGTACCGATATACTGGCCCTTGCGCAGTACGGACACCCGGTCTGACAGCGCCAGAACCTCATGGAGCTTATGGGTGATGATAATAATGGAATGGCCTGCCTCACGCATGTTGCGCAGCACTGCAAACAGCTTGTCTGTCTCCTGGGGTGTGAGGACGGCTGTGGGCTCGTCCAGAATCAGGATATCCACCCCGCGGTACAGAAGCTTTACGATCTCCACGGTCTGCTTCTGGGATACGGACATGGTGTATATCTTCTGGTCCGGATCCAGCTCAAACCCGTATTTGGCTGTCAGCTCATTGATTTTGGCGGACACAGCCTTCATGTCCAGCACTTCCCTTCCTGACAGTCCCAGGATAATGTTCTCAGCCGCTGTCAGAACATCCACCAGCTTGAAATGCTGGTGAATCATGCCGATACCCAGAGCAAAGGAGTCCTTAGGCGAACGAATGGTAACCTCCTTTCCGTTTACGAATATCTGCCCTTCATCCGGGTAGTAGATACCGGAAATCATGTTCATAAGGGTGGTCTTTCCGCTTCCGTTCTCACCCAGGACGGACAGGATTTCCCCCCTTTTTACAGACAGGCATACCTTGTCGTTGGCAGTTACCTTGCCGAACCGTTTTGTGATATTTTTCAGTTCAATTGCGTATTCTTCGCTCACCCGGCCAACCTCCGTTCTTTGTATTTAGCCATGTTGTATTGTCTCGTGGAAAAAAGCGGAGCCAGATATGAATGGCTCCGCTTTTACAGCCTTTAATTTCCAGCGGGAAATTATAGCATCTGCTATCTTAGTTGTCAATTGTGGTGATACCGTCAATCAGGATGTCAAAGGCAGGTGCGGAACCAAACTCTGACTCATGGAAATATCCGTCGGAGATATATTCGATGTCGCTGCCGTCCTTCTTATATGTATCCAGTGTCTCGCCGCCAACGGTCCATGTGGAGGTGTCGAATACATGAAGCTCACCGGATGCCAGCTTGGCCTCTACCTCATCCACCTTCTCCTTTGTTCCGGGTGCCACAGCCGCCTCGTTCAGTTCTGTAATCAGCACAGCGCCGTCAGAGAAGCCCTTGCACCAGTCAACCGGAATCTCGGTTCCGTCAATGACATGCTGTACAGCCTCAGTCACATATGCAGCCCAGTTATTGGAAGCAGATGTAAGAGCCTGTTTTGGAGCAGTGGCAATCATGGAAATGTTGTAGCCCACGCATGGAACGCCTGCCGCCTCACATGCGGTAGGAGCGCCGGTGGTATCTGCATGCTGGCTGATCAGAACACATCCGTCGGAAATCAGGGCGTCAGCCGCTTCCTTCTCCAGGTCAAAGCTTGCCCAGCTGTTGGTGTACTTCACTTCCATGGTGGCGTCCGGGCATACGGAACGCACGCCTAAGAAGAAGGAGGTGTATCCGCTGATAACCTCAGCATATGGATAAGCGCCCACATAACCAATCTTGCATGCATCCGCCTTCACGGTTCCGTCCTCTATCATCTGGTTCAGCTTCAGTCCGGCCACAACACCGGATACATAACGTGACTCGTAGATGGATGTGAAATAGTTGTGCATGTTGCTCAGGCCGCTGGAAGCTGCCTGGAAGCCGGTTGCATGACAGAACTGGACATCCGGATACTCCTTTGCCGCCTCAATCACATAGGACTCATGTCCAAAGCTGTTTGCAAATATAATCTGGCATCCCTGGTCCGCAAGGTCCATGGCCGCATCCTTTGCAGTCTCATCCTCCGGGATGTTCCACTTAACGATAATCTGGTCATCGTTCAGGCCCAGTTTTTCCTTCATCTCCATGGCGCCGTTGTAATGAGCGGCTGTGTAGCCCTCGTTCTCATCGCCTATGTAGACAAAGCCAATCTTTAAATCTTCCTTGGCAATGCCGCCTGCGGCCGGTGCTTCTGAAGCCTCGGTCTCCTTGGTCTCTGCATCCTCTGCCGCCGCAGTTGTCTCAGCCTCAGCTGTTGTGGCTGCGTCTGCCGCAGTCGTCTTTGCTGTGTCAGATCCGCCGCAGGCTGCCAGTGATACTGCCATCACGCCTGCCATGGCCATGCTTGCTAACTTTTTTAATTTCATAATACTCTCCTCCATGAAGTGTAAGTTTGCAGAACCCGATTAAAATACGTCAGGTACTGGCTGCTCCATTACACCTGACGTTCCATCGTTGTCCTACCCATTAAAAAGTAACACAAATACCAGTTAAGTATATCTACTTTTTTCCCTATTGTCAATATTAACCAGAGAAATCGACCCATTTTTACACAATAAGACAGGATTGCTTTTATTTATCAGCAATCCTACCTTTCATTCTTAAGCCATGCTTATAATTTAGTTTCTTTCAGCTGCATTTTCATAAAATACTTCGCACATAACACCTGCACCGATGCGGAACCCATCTGTAAAACACTGGGTCTTCTCAATAAAGGTTAGCTCCAGGTAATGTTCCATCAGAAGGTCGAATTCCTCCTTCATATCCCTGTCCAGCTTGTCGGTAAACCGGTTGAAGTCGTCCATGGACTGCCTGGTCAGTGCATCGTATTCCGCGTTGCCGCGTATGGTATTTTCCGCCGGGCATAAGTCCCCCCTGTACAACTGCTGCAAAATCTTTCCCATACCTTTTTCCTGCCTTTCTTTTGTCAAATTATTTTCACAGAAAGGCGGGGGCCGTCACGCCGCATTCTCCATCCGCTCTCAACTCATTCTCTCATCAACCAATCATCTTCTCTCATCATCTATAAAGGATATACGCAGCGCAGGGCTATGGCTCCCCCACCTGTCTATATATCCAGAATAGCACAGCCCGTGGTCAAATGCAACTAAACATATCCTATTCTCCCCGGACCTGCTCTTCTTCTCCACGGTTGAAGATTTCCATGAATTCGTCTCCTGTGATGGTCTCCTTTTCCAGCAGATAGGCGGCTATCTCATGGAGCCTGCCTTCATTTTCCCTGAGAATGGAAAGAGCCTTCCTATGCTGCTCCTTCACAATGGACACCACCTGTTCATCTATGCGCTTTGCCGTGTCCGGAGCGCAAATCAGGGATGTGTCTCCTCCCAGATACTGGTTGTTCACGGTTTCCATGGCCACCATGTCAAACTCATCGGTCATGCCGAACCGGGTCACCATGGAACGGGCAATCTTGGTAGCCTGCTCAATGTCGTTGGACGCGCCTGTGGTAATGGAATGGAAAATCAGCTCCTCCGCCGCCCGGCCGCCTGTAAAGGTGGCAATCTTATCCAGTGCCTCCTCCCGGCTCATAAGGTAGCGCTCTCCCTGTTCCACCTGCATGGTATATCCCAATGCCCCCGATGTTCTGGGGATAATGGTAATCTTCTGAACCGGAGCGCTGTGGCTCTGGCAGGCAGCCACCAGAGCATGGCCCACCTCATGATACGCCACGATTCTGCGTTCCTTCTGGGAAATGACCGCATTCTTTTTCTGGTAACCTGCGATAACCGTTTCCACGCTTTCCTCCAGGTCGGCCTGCACCACGGCGCTGCGGCCCATACGCACTGCCCTCAGGGCTGCCTCGTTGATGATATTGGCCAGCTCCGCGCCGCTGGCGCCTGCCGTGGCCCTGGCAATGGCATTGTAATCCACGTCATCCGACATCTTCACGTTTTGTCCGTGAACCTTTAAGATAGCCTCACGTCCCTTTAAGTCAGGCAGCTCCACCGGCACTCTGCGGTCAAAGCGGCCGGGACGCAGCAGGGCCTTGTCCAGGGACTCCGGACGGTTGGTGGCAGCCAGGATGACTACGCCCTTCTTTCCGTCGAAACCATCCATCTCCGTCAGCAGCTGGTTCAGGGTCTGCTCACGCTCATCGTTTCCGCTCATGCCTCCGCCGTCGCGCTTCTTGCCGATGGTGTCAATCTCATCAATAAATACAATACACGGCGCCTTATCATTGGCCTGCTTAAACAGATCCCTGACCTTGGCAGCGCCCATACCCACAAACATCTCCACAAATTCAGAACCGGATATGGAGAAGAAGGGGACGTGGGCTTCTCCTGCCACCGCCCTTGCAAGAAGCGTCTTGCCGGTTCCGGGAGGGCCCACCAGCAGCGCTCCCTTTGGAAGATTTGCTCCTATATCCGCATACTTCTGCGGATTGTGAAGGAAATCCACGATTTCTTTTAAGGCATCCTTGGCCTCCTCCTCACCTGCCACATCGGCAAAGGTGATTCCCGTCTCATTCTCTGCGTATATCTTTGCATTGGACTTTCCGAAGGTCATGGCATTGCTGCCGCCCATGCGCTTGGAAAGCATGCGCCCCATAATATTTCCAATGACCACAAACATGAGAATGGGTGCAACCCAGGACATCAGAAAGCTTAAGAGCGGAGAAGCCTTTGTCTGGATTTCTCCTGTAAAATTCTCCACATCCGCATTCTGCAGCCGCTTAACCAGGTCGTCTCCCGGAATCGGTCCTGTCTTATAGCTGACATTCCACTGCTTCTGGTCCTTTTTCGTAAACTGAATCTGTGATTCCCCGTTGCTGACGTACACATCCTTTACATTACCGGCGTCCAGTTCCTTCAGGAACTCGCTGTACGGCACTTCCACGGAATGCTCCATCATGGGAAATACAAGGGCATTTAACACCATCACTGCCAATATGACCAGGAAATAATAGTAAATGAACGGCTTTTTAGGCGTGCCGCTTTTTAAGTTTCTCTTTCCGCTGTCTTCATTCGCACCCATACCAGGTCTCCTTTTCTTAATTCATACTCATAGGCCGGGATACATGCAGCCTGATTCCAGCTGCATCCGCTTCCCGCTGTTCACCATGTAAGATAATACCATTTGCAACTTTTGTCAATGGTTGATTGTAAGTTTTTATTTACTTTTAATATTTATTGACTTTTTACACCAGATATGATAAAACGATTACAGAATAGAGCGAGGAGGTAATCGGCATGAACCGTGAACCAGCAGACAGCAGACATGTGGGGGAACATTTCATGGAATTTGCCATTGATTTTTTTAATCTGGCAAAGAACAGCTACCACCAGCAGAACCAGATACGGGCGAATTCCGCTGCTTTCCAGGTCCTGATGCAGTTAAACCAGCCAGACAGACAGGCGCCCACCATGTCGGAGATGGCCCTGCAGCTGGGCATTACCAAACAGCAGCTGACAAAGCTTATCAATGATCTGGAAGAAAAGAACCTGGTCCGCAGACAGCACAGCTCCAGGAACCGGCGCCATGTATATCTGATGATTACACCGGAAGGCGCATCCATCATGAAGCAGCTGAGGGAAGCTATGCTGGAGTGCACGGTGTCCCGACTTTCCTCGTATAATCAGGAGGAACTGGCGGAGCTGGACGACTGCCTGATACGTTTAAGCACCCTGTTGGAGAAATTCGCTGCTGCGGAGGATATAGCATCCTGCGGGGATTTTCCTGAGTTGTAGGGAGTGGGGGAGAGGAATGGGGAGAGGTACGCGGACGCGTGTGGTGATTCGCGTCCGTGAGAGACGGGAATGCGGGGCAAAAGATGGCCGTTTCCGCAGTGGGAGAGACTAAGGCGCAAGGGACAGGAAAACCCGGGGACCGCAAAAATTACGCCGGACTCCTGATGAGTCCGGCTCCATGTTTGCTTTGCTTCGGGCGTTGAGCGCCCTGCGCAACCCCGGCTTTTCCTGTCCCTTCCGCCTAAGTCTCTCCGAACTGCTCCAAAGCCACCTCCTGCCCCGCGTTCCCGCCTCTCACCCACTGCATTCTTCCTGCGTCCGCTGTGCATTCCCCGCAGCGAAAAAAATAATATCCCCGCTAATGATATTGGACAATTGGCGGACTTTTTGCCCGCTTAGATTGTATCCTTGATAATTAATCCTAAACTAAAAGGCCGCATATCAAGATGATATCAAGATAATGCGGTCCTCTTTATAAATGGTATGCCATCTACCCAGGCATGCCATTTTTCTTCTGATTTGGATATAAACGATGGAGGTGCTATGATACGCAGCGGGCCCTGCGGTTAGATCCGCAGGCTTGGTTCTGGCGTGGATAGCAGGTGCTGCATGGTGCATCCTCATCCCTCTTTACAACACCTTACTTAAGAAGGACTTCAGACGCTCATTTTTAGGGTTGGAGAAGAATTCCTCCGGTGCGGCTTCCTCCATAAAGTGCCCCTCGTCCATGAACATAACCCTGGTGGCTACCTCTCTGGCAAAGCCCATCTCATGTGTCACCACCACCATGGTCATCTTTTCCCTGGCAAGGTCACGCATAACGCTTAATACCTCTCCTACCATCTCCGGGTCCAGGGCGGAGGTGGGCTCGTCAAAGAGCATAACCTCCGGCTCCATCATCAATGCCCGAACGATGGCAATCCGCTGCTTCTGGCCGCCGGAGAGCTGGATGGGATAGGCGCGGGCACGGTCCTGCAGGCCTACTCGGTCCAACAGGGCCAGGGCCTTTTTCTCCGCCTCGCCCCGGTCCATGTGCTTCACCTGGATGGGGGCCAGGGTCATGTTGTCCATGATGGTCATGTGAGGGAAGAGGTTGAAGTGCTGGAACACCATGCCCATCTTCTGGCGGTGCTGGTCGATGTCCACCTTTACCGTTTTGCCCTCCGCATTTTTTATCTTCTTTTTTGTGATATCCACCCCATTGAAGATGATGGAGCCGCCGGTGGGCTCCTCCAGCAGGTTCAGGCTGCGGAGGAACGTGGACTTGCCGGACCCGGAGGGGCCGATGACCACCATCACGTCGCCCTGGTCAATGTCCACCGTGGCGCCGTCCAGGGCCTTGATGGCGCCCCGGTTGTAGTATTTCTTCAGGTCCTTGACCTGGATCAGCTTATCTCCGGTCGCCACGGCTCATTCTCCTTTCGAAGTAAGCGATGATCTTGCTGGTGGGGAACGTCAGGCAGAAGTACACACAGGCGGCCACCACAAGCGGTTCCGCAATGCGGTAGGTCGCGCCTTTGATGGAGGAAACCGCGTACATGATCTCCTGAACGCCGATGGTATAGCAGATAGAAGACTCCTTGATGATGGTGACGAACTCGTTGGCGATGGCAGGCAGGATATTCTTGATAGCCTGCGGCAGAATCACGAATCGCATGTTCTGCACCTGGCTGAGTCCCAGGGACCGTGCCGCCTCCGTCTGACCGCCGTCGATGGACTGGATAC
>OGGX01001127.1_pt1 | contig 11714 bp, 9 predicted proteins | sample 1571331 | NCBI WGS metagenome assembly OGGX01 (sample SAMEA2582056, study PRJEB24529) | metagenome | biome: Human gut stool | place: China | collected 2011
TGGGAGGAACCCTTCCCCACCGACATTCGGCGGGTGAAGAACCGCTGGCTGGACGTTTTTGCCGACGGCGTGTCCGACGCGGAGTTGGGGAGGCATGTGCTGTCGGATGGGAATTACCTGTGGCATCTCTTCTCCTGGAACCTGGTGCCCTGCCTGTCCGGCGACGCGGCCCGGCAGGCTCTGTCGGAGGCATCCGGTGAGAAATACCTCTTTTATTATGAAGAGCCGCCGGAGGGTGAGCCTCTGGTGCGGCCGGTGACGGCGGAGGAGCTGGTTACCCTGCCCGCAGATGCACGCGCCATTCCCGGAGCGGACTGGTACGTGGTAGACAAGGATTTCACCTGGACGTTTGCGCAGCCCCATGAGGCGGACCGCGGGCCGTACTTCTGCCGGAAAGCCTGACCGAAGGGGCACAACGGGGATTGCCTCCCCTCCGCCCTGGATATACAAAAAGCAGCGCTCTCCCATTTGGGAGGGCGCTGCTCACATAGTCTGGAAAGGGATCTTACGCCTTCTTGGCGATCTCGGTCAGCTGGGTGAAGGCGGCGGCGTCGTTGACAGCCATCTCCGCCAGCATCTTCCGGTTGATCTCAATGCCAGCGACCTTCAGGCCGTGCATGAAGGTGGAGTAGTTCATCCCGTTCATCTTGCAGGCGGCGGAGATGCGGGTGATCCACAGGGAGCGGAAGTCGCGCTTCTTCAGGCGGCGGCCGGTGTAGGCGTAGGACAGGGACTTCATCACCTGCTCGTTGGCCATCTTGAAGTGCTTGCTCTTGGCGCCCCAGTAGCCCTTGGCCAGCTTGAGGGCCTTATTTCTTCTCTTGCGCGTCATCATCGCGCCTTTGACTCTAGCCATTGTAAAAAGCCTCCTATGTTAAGGTAAAATCAGTCTTATCTTATTTGTAGGGGATCATGCGCTTGATGGCGGGCTCGTTGGTCTTGTCCGCATAAGCGCCGGCGCGGAGGCCTCTCTTGCGCTTGGTGTCCTTGTCGTGACCGTTGAGCAGGTGACGCTTGTTGGCGTGGGCGCGCTTGACCTTGCCGGACTTGGTCAGGCTGAATCTCTTTTTCGCACCGCTGTGAGTCTTGAGCTTAGGCATGGTGGTAAAACTCCTTTTCTTTCAATTCAAAACGTGCGGGGTTCAGGACTTCTTGGCTTCCTTGGCAACCTTGGGGGAGAGGAAGATGGACATGTGCCGTCCGTCCAGCTTGGGGTCCTTGTCCAACGTGGCGACCTCGCCGCACTGCTCGGCAAACTTGAGCAGCAGGCCCTTGCCGATGTCGGTGTGAGCCATCTCGCGGCCGCGGAAGCGGACCGTGACCTTCACCCGGTTGCCCTCGGCCAGGAACTTCTGGGCGTTGCGGAGCTTCACATTGAAGTCGTTTACGTCGATACTGGGAGACATGCGGACTTCCTTGATCTCCACGACGTGCTGGTTTTTCCGTGCCTCCTTCTCCCGCTTGGTCTGCTCGAACTTGTACTTGCCGTAGTCCATGAGCTTACAGACGGGGGGATTCGCGGTGGGAGAGATCTTCACCAGGTCCAGATTCGCGTCCATGGCGCGCTCCAGCGCCTCCCGGGCGGACATGATGCCCAGCTGCTCTCCGGTGTCGGAGACCAGGCGAACCTCCTTGTCGCGGATCTCTTCGTTGATTTGATGACCCTGTTTGCTGATACGAAAGCACCTCCAATTCTCAGATACATACAAAAAAACGGCTACCAGTCCGGTACCCGCATCCAACCTGAACACGCACGCGCCGCATCGGGCGCGCACGGGAAACCTGATTGACCTCTTTGCCGTGGGCTGGAGGTGAGGACGGGGGTACCGATCCTACTTTATTTTGCTCTGATAGTATAACAGACCCTTGGCGTGGTGTCAAGAGAAATTTCAAAGGCCCGGTTGGGGCTTCCCTTTTTCGGAGAAATGTGGCAAACTAGGGGTAGAGGAGGGAATGAGATGCATCATCCGATTCGCATACGCGCGCTTCGGCTGGGCCTGGCGGCCTGCCTGCTGGCCGGGGCGCTGGCCGGGCTGGCCTCTGCTAACGCACCCACTTATGAAACGACGATCCTGTTCACCCATGACACCCACGACCACTTCCTCCCCATGCCGGATGAGGAGGGCGGGGAATACGGCGGCTATACCCGTCTGGCCACCCTGATCCAACAGGAGCGGGCGGCCCACCCGGACGCCCTGGTTCTGGACGCCGGAGACTTTTCCATGGGCAGTTTGTTCCAGACCATCTACGCCACGGAGGCCCCGGAGCTGCGGGCCCTGGGCGCGATGGGGTACGACGCCACGACGCTGGGCAACCATGAGTTTGACTACCGCGCCCGCGGCCTGGCGGAGATGCTCAACGCCGCCGTGGAGAGCGGCGATCCGGTGCCCCCCATTGTCCAGGCCAACTACAAGCCCCCGGCGGAGGACGTGGATACCTGGGCGGCGTGGAACCGCTACGGCATCGGGGACTACCTGATTCTGGAGCGGGGCGGCGTCCGCTACGGTATCTTCGGCCTGATGGGAGAGGAGGCGGACAGCAACGCCCCCATGTCGGGCATGGAGTTTGAGCCGATTGCCGATGCGGCGGAGCGTACCGTGGCCGCCCTGGAGGAGGCGGGAGCCGACTTTATCATCTGCCTGTCCCACAGCGGCACCGGCGGCAGGGGAAAGGGCGAGGACTACGAGCTGGCCAAGCGGGTGGACGGCATCGACGTGATCCTCTCCGGCCACACCCACACCACCCTGGACGAGCCCCTGCGGGTGGGGGACACCCTGATTGTGTCCTGCGGGGAGTACACCGCCAACCTGGGCGTCCTCACCGTGGAGTGGAAGCCAAACGGGGAGAAAACCGTGGCCGACTACCGATTGCTCCCCGTGGATGAGACCGTGGCGGAGGACCCGGACATGGCCGCCATGGCGGCGGCCTTCCAGCCCCTGGTAGAGGAACAGTACCTGTCCCAATTCGGCGTTGGCTTCGACGAGGTGCTGGCCCGGTCCCCCTTCGCCTTTACCCCCATCGGCCGGTTCGGCGCGGAGCACCGGGAGGACACCCTGGGCAGCCTGATCGCCGACTCCTACGTGTACGCTGTGCAGCAGGCGGAGGGGGCGGACTACGTGCCGGTGGACTTCGCGGTGGTGGCCGCGGGGGTGATCCGCGGCTCCTTCCCCGCTGGGGAGATCACCACCTCCGACGTGTTCAATGTCTCCTCCCTGGGCTCCGGGGCGGACGGGACGCCGGGCTATCCCCTCATCTCGGTGTGGCTGACGGGGAAAGAGCTGAAGGACGCCTTTGAGGTGGACGCCTCGGTGACCGCTCTCATGCCGGAGGCCCAGATCTACGGCGCTGGCATGACCTGGACATGGAACCCCCACCGGATGATGTTCAATAAGGTGACCGACTGCGCCCAGGTGCTGCCCGACGGCTCCGCTGTTCCCATCGACGACGACCGGCTCTACCGGGTGGTGACCGGACTCTACACCGGACAGATGCTGGGCACCGTCAACGACCAGTCCTTCGGCATCCTGGCCATCACCCCCAAGGACGCCCAGGGCAATGTGATCACCGACTATGAGGAGCACATTATTTACAACCCCAACGGCTCCGAGGTGAAGGAATGGTACGCCCTGGCCTCTTACCTCCAGTCCATGGGAGAGGTGGACGGCCGCTATGCCGCCCCCGAGGGGCGCAAGGTAGAGCACGCCACCTGGAACCCCCTGAACCTGCTGAAAAACCTCAACCTGTTTGGCTGGCTGGCCGTGCTCGCGGCGGTGCTGGTGCTGGCCGCAGTCGTGTTCCTGGTGTGGCGGCTCTGCTTTCATCACCGCCGGGGCCGCTACGGCGGCAGGCGGCGGGGCGGCGGCTACCGGCCCTACCGGGGATAAAGGAAGAGAGAAAGAGAGAATATATGAAGGAGAACAACTACGACAACCCGGGGTTTTTTAGCCAGTACCGGCGCTTCCCCCGGTCGGTGGAGGGCCTCTCCGCCGCCGGGGAGTGGCACGCGCTGCAAAAGCTGTTCCCCGACTTTTCCGGCAAGCGGGTGCTGGATCTGGGCTGCGGCTTCGGCTGGCACTGCCGCTACGCCGCCGACCACGGCGCGGCGGCGGTGATCGGGGTGGATCTGTCGGAGAAGATGCTGGAGAAGGCGCGGGCGGATCCCTTCGACGGCCGCATCCACTATGTGCGGGGGGCCATGGAGGAGGTGGACTTCCCGCCCGCCTCCTTTGAGGCGGTGCTCAGCTCCCTGGCCCTGCACTATGTGGAGGAGCTGGGGCCGGTGTTCCGCAGGGTGTGGGACTGGCTGGCCCCCGGCGGGGACTTTGTGTTCTCCTGCGAGCACCCGGTCTTTACCGCCGAGGGCTCCCAGGAGTGGTACCCAGGCCCCGGCGGTGCGCCCCTCCATTGGCCTGTGGACCGATACTTCACCGAGGGCCGCCGCACCGCCCGCTTCCTGGGCTGCGATGTGGTCAAATACCACCACACCCTGACCACCTATGTCCAGACCCTGCTGGAGACCGGGTTTGTCCTCAAGGCCCTGGTGGAGCCCAAGCCCGATCCCCGGCTGATGGACGTGCCCGGCATGGCCGACGAGCTGCGCCGGCCCATGATGTTGCTCCTGTCTGCCCATAAGCCGGAATAAAACGACGAGAGCCGTTTCAGACAGAGAACATGTGCTGCTGGTGCCCTGTTTGGAGGGAGTGCAACCCGGAGTTGCGGATTTGAGTGCAGGTGGTAGGTGGTATGCAGCCGCTGAAACATGCATGATTTAAGTACGGCCGGTCACGGCTGAACTTAAGGAGGATTCAAACCGTAAGTGTATCAAAGCAGCTCATTCATCTGAGAAGCATATAGGGGATCTCCCAGGAGGAGTTGGCCTCTTTGATGAATGGAACCAGATAGGCGGTACCGAAATGGGAGACCGACCTTTCACATACTTTAAAATATAGATACAGAAACCGCTCCCACACTTGGGAAGTTCTAACAGTTGCCCGACAATAAACGATATTCGGCCTCCGTCCTGCTCCATGAGAGAGGCAGGACAGGGACCGGGCCCAGAAAGTGAAAAAAGGGCTTGTCAATTTTGCTCTGACTGGGTAATATAGGAGCCAAGAGGTACAGAAATATTGCGTCGGATCCCAGGTGTAGCGAGCGCCTGAGGCCCTATGTGGGTGACACGACCACCCATACAACGGAAAATCCGTACTACGCTGTTGTTATAACCTTTCCTGCCCCATTCTGGCAAGAGGGTTTTAGCGGCTGTGTTGCAGACTGATATGCTGTGTGGGGATATACATACCCCGCACAGCATTTTTTGCCTCTTGCGGAAGGGCCAACAGGGGGCAGCCGCCCCCCAAGGGTCCCGACGCAAGAGAAGCAAAAGCACAGGAGGCCGCTGATATGAAGAAAAAAGTCACCGACTTATCCCAGGCGCTGGCCGTGGGCTTGCCTGTCCCGGCCAGCGCCGCAGGGGAGACCTTTTCCGACGTCCCCGCCCCGCCCTGGGCCGTCCCCGCAGCTCCGGAGTGGAAGAACGGGGGGAAGGCTGCTCCGTCCGATCCGTATCTCGTTCCACCCCTTTGAAAGTGCGTATTCAACCAGATTGCCCCCCGGCATAGTGTTCCACTCGTACTGTCCGCAGAGGACACAGGTAAGGCCGTGGGCCTCCGCTATGGCCTTGAATTTCCCGGCGCCTCCGTCCTGTAGTAATTGCGTCAGCAAGTCTCGCTTGCGAGCTTGCTTGATTACCATACGACACAGGCGAAACAGGCCGTCAAGACTGGTGTAGCCACTTGCGAAAAAACTGCCCCGACTCTTACGAAACCGGGACAGACTTTTTTCGGTCCTGACCGCCTGAGGCGGCTGTGGCACGGTGGGCATTCCCTACACTGTGTAATCCCTCAGTACGGAGGCTTTCTGCTCAGCGTCCAAACAATACTTAAACAGGAGCAGTAAGTTCAGCTCCTCCCGGCGATAAATAGGGCTTTTCGGGATGCCATCCCCTGTGATATGTGTGACAACGGCGAACATGGATTGAAAGCTATCCTCATTCCATTCCAGCTCCCTTGCCTGCTTCTCCGCAAGCTGGGATATGCGTTCCGCGGACTTTGAAATTTTAGATCGGCCCCTGTTCCAAATTGCCAGCCATTGAAACAGGTCCGGGGAAAAAAGTTTATGATTGAGTTCTCCTACTAAAAAAGACAGCTTGCGCTGGTTGATTGCTTCTGTTATGTGTCTTATGCGGTCATCCTCAAAGGTACTGATAGCCTTCCTGAAAGCAATATCATAGCTGTCAAGGCTTTTACAGGCGGCCAGATTATCAAGCAATATTTGTGCGATTGTGGGCTCCATATGGAGCATGGAAGCCCTCAGAGCTTCTATGGAAATTTCCTGTGTATAGGTATCGAGATAAGCTTTCCTTTCGTATTCCCGATAAAGCCGCTCAATCTCGCTTTTGACCTGTTGCTGTCCCTTTCTGATGGCATTCTCATTCGTCCTGTCGGATAGAACGGCGCTTTCAAATGCGGCTGTCACTATGTCTATACAAGTCTGGCACTCCATATCAGGCCAAGTCCGGTCATACAGATAGCCGCCGATGGTTTCCTCTCCATACTCCACGTTTTCATCTGCCCATCCTTTACGGCGGTCGTTGAACGACTCCGCAAGTGCGGATTTAAGGTTTGTGACCGATAATCCGTGGCGGTTTCCGATTTCCCGGATTGTAGGTCCCAAACGCCTGTCAAGCGTGTCCTTTTTCTTCATCGGAGAACACTCCTAAAATTATAATAAAAATATCTAATTTCGATATAGTGATAAGTTAAAATATCCCTGGTTTTCACAGTGTGATCCATGCGAGAATCAAAATGTGCGTTTTTAGTATATTACAAAGCAAAGTGCGTGTGAATTTTCTGCTTTTGTCTGCTTTCCTGGTCCTGCATAGAGCCTTTCTCCAGAGGTGGGAAATAGTAGAATAATTGCATATCTAGAGCGGAGCAAGCGTCCGGTCAGTGCGGCATGGAAGAAGATTGAAGCCCGCCCTCTGACGGACAGCTGCGATCTGGAAAATGAAATTTAGGCATCAACTATAATTGTCTTTTGGAGCGGTTATGGCGGCGCGGAGAGCGGCATCCCATCGGCAGCCGACGGCAGGCCATGATCGCCGGCAAATACGGCGGCGTGTTTTGCAATCTCCCGGATGGGACCGTGTGCATGTGTAATTACTCCTACCAGCATGAGGACTCCGATTTCCTGGTAGGAGACACCGTGATTCTGGTAGTCCAGCGGTATGCGGAGGAGAAAAAGCAGATGTACGGCAAAATCCTCTCGAAGTGGTGATCCAAAAGCGAACAGGCCCGCCCCTTTATAGGGGGCGGGCCTGTCACCTTTACTAACTCAAAGGTCCATACCCATATTATTTTGTGAAGGAAGGTCAGATTGACATATGAAAGTGAGACGACTCGTTGCCTTGTGTACGGCAATGTTCCTCAGCCTACAGATGGCGGAGCTCCCCGCCTCCGCCGCGGGCAGATTTTCCGATGTCCCCGCCGGTTCTCCCTTTTATGAGAGCGTGACCTATCTGGCGGAGTGTGGGATCACAGCCGGTACGGGCGGACACAGTTTCAGCCCGGAGCGTCCCATCACAGTCCGGGAGTGGGCTGCCCTGCTGTTCCGGGCTTTCGATGGAAGTACCTTGTCCTGCGATTCCCCAAAGGAGCGGTCCGAGCTCAGTATCCAGCGGTGCTATCAAAACGGCTGGCTGGGCGTGAGTGCTGCCATATCCCCTGATGGGACTCTCTGCCGCGGAGAACTGCTGCTCAGTGCCTTCCATGCGGCCGGACTGCCGGTATACAACGCCTCTCTCTATGGCTATGAGGAGGCAGGATGTCTCCGCAGGAAAACGCGGTACGCATTGGAAAGGAACTTGGACTGTGCCCCGAAGCGGCCGCACCATTTGGAGTGCAGTTGCTTCCGTCTCTCAATAGAAAAATCTTTCAATCGACGATCTATGGAAGAAAAACAGCAGCAGGATGCTCCATACGAGCAGTATTATGGCACAAGTCCGTAGGTTCTACTGATAGTAGGTCTGGGAGAGCGTGCAATAAACTACGAATGCGATTAGCAATTATGATTTATTTGGGGCGATAAAAATTTTGGAAGCCCCTTCAGCAATCTGAACTTCATATCGCTGCCCACGATAATAAAAGTGAAACTGCATGGATACAAGGCCATTGGGGAGATGAGGGGACAACTTTGGAACGCCGTTCTCGATATGCAGTCCGGCAAAGCCAAAGATAACTGTATTCCAAGTCTCACCGAGACAGGCCAGATGGAGCCCTTCCTTGCCCGTGTTGCCCATAACCTCCTCCAGGTCCAGATAGAGGGCCTTCCGCCAGTAGGCTTCAGCGGCCTCTGCCAGGCCATTCTGGGCCGCAAAGAGGGCGTGGCTGGCAAAGCTGAGGGTGGAGTCATGGATACACAGGGGCTCAAAGTCCTCCCAGGCGGCCAGCTTTTCCTCTTCGGTAAACTGCTCTGGCAGACGGGTTATAAGGAGCAGCGTATCCGCCTGCTTGATCACCTGATAGCGTTGGAGCCGGTCGAAGCAGACCTGGTGATAGCTGGCCTCGTCGCCGGATTTGAGCTCCGCCGGCTCAACGCGCTCCAGCAGGTGGAACGTATCGTCCTGGCGGTAGTGACCGGTGATTGGATCCCTGGGAAGCTGGATGGCATCGCGTAGTATCTCCCAAGCAGCGCACTCCGCTTTGGACAGGCTCAGGGCCGCATACTGCTCCGGCGCCTCTTTCTTCAGCCGTGCGGCGGCGGTCAGCGCCAGAGAGAGATTGTGCTTTACCATGGCATTGGTGAAAAGATTGTTGCTGGTAATGCCGCAGTATTCATCCGGGCCCTTGCAGAACAGCAGATTGACCTTCCCGGCTTCGGGGGCGGGAGAGTAACGGCTGACCCAGAAGCGGGCTGTCTCCACCAACACCTGTGCGCCCCCCTGGAAGAACAGGCTGTCATCGCCGGTCCAATCCAGGTATTGGCCCAGAGCATAGGCCACGTCAGCGGTGACGTGGACCTCGCTGCACCCGATGTCCCAGCTTTCACACTGCTCGGTGCCGTCATAAGACACCATCCAAGGGTAGCGGGCCCCGGCGCCATTCATCCGCGCCGCATGCGCTCTGGCCTGGGGAAGCGTGCCGACCCGGAAGCCCGCCAGACTGCGGGCAGCCTGTGGATCGGTCAGGTCATAAAAGGGCGTCAGAAAGAGATCTGTGTCCCAAAAATAGCAGCCTTTGTACCGCGTGTGGGTGAGCCCTCTAGCCCCGATGCTCACGGTGTGGTCCCGAGGAGAGCAGTTGGCCGCCAACTGGTAGATCACATAACGCAGCGCCGTCTGCGCGTCGTCATCCCCCTCCATGACAATGTCGCAGTCCGCCCACTTTTGCTCCCATGCGGCCTGATTCTCCGCCAGCGCACTTACAAAGTCCCAGCATGGCTCCACATCCAGCTGGAGCAGGGGATCCACATCGCGGCTGGAAGTCAGCCGGGCGGCGATCTCCAAGGCGATGGGAGCATCGGAAGCGTCACTGGTGCAGCGCACTCCCACGCCGTCACCGGTATCTGCAACAAAAGCGGGGGATGAAAAGCCCTCTGTGCGGCAGGAAACCGTCTGAGCCAGTTCCAGCCTTGTATGATTTGTCTTATAGCGGGCGGTGAATCCGGCGTCGGTCGCCTCGCCGGAGCAGAAACGGGTCATCTGGATGATCTGGGTGTTCTCCTTCACCTGATCGTCTGGGATAGGGCTGTTGCAGCTCTGGTGGTCGATCCCGGCCAAAAGCTCCACCTGCCCGCGGCCCTGGAATTCAAGCCGCTGGAACAGAAAGCTAGGCTTGGCCAAGGAGAAAAAACGCTGTTCCTGCACATCCACCCAGTCATCCGCAATACTCAGCCGGTAACGGAAGGTGAGCAGACCTGTACGGAGATCCAGCGCGCGGGACAAATGGGAGGGAATGGCCGGTATGCGGCCATTCAATCGGATCTGGTACCAGATAGGGGTGGGCAGATTGACAAAATCCGTCAGCTCTGTGCTGTCGGAGATCCGGTCATAAAAGCCAGCCAAGAAAAGTCCGGCGTCCAACGGCCGGCGGATCGGCCGGTAAGCGGGGTAACCCCGGGCCCCCATGCGGCCGTTGCCGGTAAAGAAGACGCTCTCCAGGAAGCGGTCGGCAAGATCGTTCCCCTCCGCTGAAATTGTCCAGCCCCGGCGCTTCACGTCAGTTCTCATAGGACACGCCTCCTAACGCATACCGCAGGGCGTGGCACACAAACCCCGCGCAAGTGGCAAAGGCGTCTCCCGTCGCGGATCGGCCCGTGTGCTCATCGATGCTCTCACAGACGATGCCGTTGTCCATCACCGCCCGACGCAGAAGATCCAACGACCGCTCCGCCTCCCCGCTGAGCAGGCTGTTGGCCACACTCAACATCCAGGGATGGGGGGCGTGGGCGCAGCCGATTTCCGCAAAGGCGCACCCGGCGAAGCTGTAAGGATACTCCGGGGCGCGGATCTGACGCACTGTATTCTGATATGCGGGGTCATCCGGCGCGCAGAAGCCCAGGTAGGGCAGGAGCAGCAGGCTTCCTGGCGGCTCGTCATATACATCTGTATGGCCCTCCAGATCCGTGGACCAGGCATAGTATGGGCCGTTCGGGCCCTGGACAACACAGTGCTCCAGGATCGACCGGCGGAGCTCCTCCGCCTCCCCGGCAAGGTCGCCGTATGTTTCAGGATACAGGGAGGACAGCGCGCGAAGCGCCTTCCATACCAGCACATTGTCATAGGTCAGGTAGGGGTAGCTGCGCACGTCATCGGTGGGCTGAAGGAAGGTCTCGTAGAGTGCGATCGACCTGTGCCGTTTGGTGCGCAAGGTGCGCAGAATATCCGTAAGCCCGGAGCGGATCGCGTTGTCCTCCAGACAGTCCCGGTCGCCTGTGGCACCCACATAGCGCTCCAGGGCCAGCACCGGGGCCATCAGTTCATCCAGCTCAAAACCAGGCTCCAGGACTGTGCCGTCGATGTACCGCGAGTGGACGCCCAGGTTGCGCCGCTGACGGCCGAATACATAGTCCAGCATCCGGCGGGCCAGTGCCGGGTCGGCGTCCACTACCGTAGGAAAGCTCCACAGCAGGCTGTCCCGGTCCCAGTAAGCCGCGCTCACATAGTAGCGCGGGCTGCGGCTGGTGACCAGAACCAGCTCCTCGGTATCCAAGGTGATCCCGGCGGAGTAGAACAGGCAGAAGAACAGATTGGTATTGTAGAGGCGCTCCAACTGGGCATCCGGAATGGGCCAGCGGCGGGCGTCCAGCCAGTCTGTGGTCACCTGTAACTCGTGCTGCCAGCCTTGGCGCAGCATCTCCTTGGCGCTGGTGGCGGCCGCCACCTCCTCGAAGCCGACCCCCCAGTAGAAGGTCACAGTAACAGCTTCTCCGGGTTCCAGCGTGCAGGCGTGGGCCAGACGGTAGACGATACCGGCATCCGTCTCCTGAAAGGTGGATGAGCAGGGCTGATCCATCATGGGCGCAAAAGCAAAGAGGGGCAGTCCGCAGCGCATATCAAAGATCAGACTGTCGTTCCAAAGGCTGGTGTAGCATCTGCGCGCCCCGTCGATCTCCTTGTCTTCGTTGACGCAGTGCCATGCGGAGGCCCAGCACCCTTC
>OGGX01001134.1_pt1 | contig 11629 bp, 8 predicted proteins | sample 1571331 | NCBI WGS metagenome assembly OGGX01 (sample SAMEA2582056, study PRJEB24529) | metagenome | biome: Human gut stool | place: China | collected 2011
GAACGTGACTTTGTGCGAGCCGAGCACCTTGCTGACCGGGGACTGTGGGTCGTCCACATCCCCAAACACGCGGGCGCGGGTGGTGCATACGCTGACGCAGGCGGGTTCCATGCCTTCGGCGCGGGAGGACGCGCAATAATCGCACTTGTCCACGACGCGGCGCGCGGGGTCGATGTGGCGGGCCTGATAGGGGCAGGCGCGCATACAGCTTCCGCAGGCGATGCAGCGGGTTTCGTCCACCATGACCACGCCGTCTTCGGCCTTGTAGGTGGCGTGCGTGGGGCAGGCGTCAACGCAGGACGGCTCGTCGCAGTGCATACAGGCTCCGGGCTGGTAGCGCCAGCCGGAGGGCGAAGCCGTGTCGGGCGTTTCCCGCACCCAGTTGCGGGAGAGGCCGTAGGGCACGGCGTTCCGCTGCTGGCAGGCAATCAGGCACGCCTTGCAGTTCAGGCATTTGGAGGCGTCTATGGCCATCACGTAACGGGGCATGTTCTTCTCCGAAATTCATTTGCGGCGTCGCCGCCGGGCCGCCGGGAAGGGTTCCGGCGCAGGGGGCGGGGAAAATCCCCGCTCCTCCTCCCCTTACGCCTTTTCCAGCGTGCATCCCACGCCGTTGAACTGGGCCGACACGCGGTCCCAGTAGTTGGGCAGGATGGCATTGATCGGCTTGCTCCGCGTCGCGGCATGGGGGCTTGTGCCCGTGAAATGCGACGGCGTGAAGATGATGCCGGGCCGGATGGAAGCGGTCAGTTCCGCCACGGCTTCTACGGAGCCGGTGGCGGTCTTGATGCGCACTGTATCGCCGTGGGCGATGCCAAGAGGCTTGGCCGTGTCCGGGTGGACCAGCACATAGCGCCCACGGGAGAATTGGGCCAGCGAGGCGGCGAAATTGGTCATGGTCTGCTGCCACTGGGTCACCACCTTGCCCTGCGTGAGGACGAGGGGGTATTCCTTGTCGGCGCCGGCCCCGTGGGGATTGCCCTTGGGCAGCGTCCAGCCGAACGCGCCCATCAGCTTGAGATCCAGCGGGATTTTGCCGTTTTCCGTGGCGTAGGTTCCGGACGTGAAGACCGTTCCGATCCGTTCCTGCGCGCCTTCCTCGGGCTGGGGCCAGATCAGGCCGTCCGGGGACTGGCGCATTCTGGAAACGCTCATGGCCTTCCAGCTCGGGACCGTATTGCGGAAGCGTTCGCTCAGTTCTTCGGGTCCGGTGAAATCGGGATAGATCTCCGGGGCCAGCTTGCGCCCGATGTCGCGGTAAAACTGCCAGTCGGGGACACAGCTTCCGGGCGCGTCCACGCACTTGTCGCGCCAGACCACCTGCTTCTCGGCTCCGTAATGCGAACCCGCGCTTTCCGGGCCGAAGGCGGCGGGCACGAACAGGTCGGCCACATCCATCTCCTCGGTCTTGAAGAAGCCGCGATGGACCACGAACCCCACCTTTTTGATCGCCTCGGCGACGCCGGTGCAGTCGGGGTAGCGGCGGTAGCTGGAATTGAGGAAGAGCACGTCGAGGTTGCCCTTCTTCATGGTGTTGAGCAGGCGGCGGAAGTTGACGCCGGAATCCTTGGCCGGGCCGCACACGGCGTCGACGAATTCCTTTTCGCCTTCGGGCTTGCCGCCCTCCATCGTAAGGAGCCCCCTGCCCGAGCCGATGAGGTTGTCGCGCAGGGCCTGAAGCGCGATGATCGCCCGGATGCTCTGCAACCCGTTGGTGTAGCGGGAGAGGCAGCCGCCCATCCAGATGATGGTGCGGGGGCTCTCGGCAAGCGTCCGGTAGAAGGCGGTGACGGCGTCTTCGGACAGCCCGGTGGCTTGCGCCACCTTGTCGACGCTCCACGGCTGCGCGCCCTTTTCCATGAGCTCGAAGCCGGTGATGCTCTCGTCCACCCGCGCGCGGTCGAAGGCTCCGTTTTCAAGAACGAAGCGGATCGCGCCGAGGGCGAGCGCGCCGTCCGTACCGGGCAGGGGCATGAGCTGGTCGGCGGCCCAAGCGCTGGTGGGCGTCTTGCGGCAGTCCACGCTCACGATGCGCACCCCCGCGTCGCGGGCCTTGTCAAGCCAGCGGGTGTAGGGCGGGTAGGTTTCGCTGATGTTCGCGCCCCAGAGCACGAGGGTCTTCGCGTTGACGATCTCGTTGACCGTGGTGGTGGAGGTGTTCGCGCCGAGCAACATGCCGAGCACGTTGGACGCCGTGCTGATGCAGACTTCACCGGCGGGCATGACGTTGACCCCGCCCGCCGTACGCATGGTCATGAGCGCGGCGAGTTCGCTTTCGCGGCAATCCCACAGGGGGGAGGTGAGGGCAAGGCGCTCGGCGATCTTGTCGCCGTGCTTGGCGCGGCTCTGGCGCAGCTTGTCCACGACGATGTCCACGGCCTCGGCGTAGGAGATGGTTTTCCATTCCGAGCCCTGCTTGAGCATGGGCTGCACGAGGCGGTAGGGGCTGTTGAGCAGCTCGACGATGGACAGGCCCTTGGGGCACATGGCCCCGCCGGTCCAGCGGTTGCCGCGATCGCCGATGAGTTCGAGGATTTTGCCGTTGCACACGCGCGCGTGGTAGGTGCAGCGGACCTGGCAGAAAGGGCAGTAGCCCTTCACCAAATCGTTTTGGGGAGCGGCCGTTCCGGCGGGAGCCTGAGCCGCATGGACCGGCAGACCCCCGAGGGCCGTGCCCCCGGCGATCGCCGCCATGCCGTATTGAAGGAAATGTCTGCGGGAGAATGTGTTGGACATGGGTGCTCCGTCCTTGGAACGCCGCGCGCCACGCGAGGCCGTTCGTATACAGATCCGTGCTGCGGGAGAAAATCACCGGATGGAGCGACTATGCGGAAAGTTTGTAAAAAAAAGTTCAACGTTTTGTAAAAGTTTTGTAAAAGTCTATCATGGTGTTATTACAGGATAAAACTTGTTGAATCCGATCTCGTCAAAGACGTTTCCTTACAAACGCCGCAGGAAACTACTCTCAACGGAGAGTGAGCTTTTCATGAAAAAAGGAGGAGCGTATGGATGATTCCGATGAAAAAAGAAAGTAAAACAATCTGTTTCAACGATTTTACACAAGCTGTTTCCTATTCGAATGATACAGCGGTAGGGTTATTTGTCACAAGCCTTGAGCGTAATGGAGACGGTGAATCCCTTGGGGTATTGATTGTAATAATGCAGCTCGCCCCCGCAGGCTTCCACGCAATGCTTGACGATAGACATGCCGAGCCCGGAACCGCCGGGATATTTCTTCGCTTGTTCGCCCCGGAAGAACGGTTCGGTGATGTGCTCCATTTCCTCGGCGGGGACGCCGGGGCCGCTGTCGCGGATTTCCACGCACACACGGTCCCCCTGCGGCCTTGCGGCAATGGCGATAGGGCCGTCTTCCCCGGCATAACGCACGGCGTTGCGCACCACGTTGGCGAGCGCCCGGCCGAGGCAGCTTGCGTCCGCCCAGACCTTGAGCCCTTCGTCGACGCTCAGGCACACGTCGCGGTCCCGGGCTTCGCGGCGTGTCACATACTGGAGCAGCGGCGCGAGGGATACGGCCTCACGGGCGGGTGACTCCGGAATGGCCTCGGAACGCATGAAGCTCAGCACATCCTCGACCAGCAGGGAAAGCTGTTCCACTTCGTCGCTGATTTCCTGTACGCGCTGCTGGTTTTTCTCGTCCACACGGCTGTCCAGCACGGCGAGCCCGAGCTTGATCCGGGCCAGCGGCGAATCCAGCTCATGGGCGATGTGCCGGATGAAACGGCGCTGCCCGTGGACCTGCTGTTTGACCTTTTCCGCCATGATGCCCGTGGCCTTGGCGAGGCAGCCGATCTGGTCCCCGCGCCCTTCGCCCACGGCCTTGAGGCTGATGGGCGAATCGTCGGAGAGCGAACTGTAATCGCCCGCCGCAATCCGCTCGGTCACTTTGGTCATGAGGATGATGGGCTTGGTGAGATGGCGCACGAAGGGCCACCACCACAGGCAGGACACCCCGAGCACGGCGAGGATCACCAAGAGGACGCCCCGGAATTCGAAAAACAGCCCGTAGCCGTAAAAGGAATCCGTCTCCAGCGCCAGAAGCACGTAATGGAGCTGATGGTTCTTGTCCGGGATGTACAGCACGCGGCCGTACCAATACCGCGCCGGGGAATGCGTGCGCACAAAGATGGCGGGCGGGATGGGCGGCAGCCCCGCCTCCATGTTCCGCTGCTGGGTGTCGAAGAAGCCGCCGCGCAGGGAGTCCCAAAGCTGCATGTCGGGATCGGGGCACAGGGTAAAGCTGCTTTTGGGGATGGCCAGCGCCGCCTGAATGACTTTCTCGGGGATGCAGTCGTCGTACAGCACGCCCGTCTCAAGGCTGCGCAGGTGGAAACGGAGCGCCTCGCCGCGATCGTACTGCTTCAGCAGCTTTTGCCATGTGAAGACGGAACGGTATTGCAGGTTCACGCTGACGAGGCGGAACGAGTTTTCGATGTTCGAGCTGAAAAAATGGGCGGGGACAAGGCCGTTGCCCAGCAGCACGTACCAGCCGATCCCGAAGCCGAGCACCGCCAGCAGCACCAGATTGAGCACCAGCCAGAGCGCGATCTTGGAATAGAGGCTGTACGTCATGTTTTTCAGGGCCATGCGTCGCTCTGCTTGATAAACATGTACCCGAGCCCGCGGACCGTTTTCAGGTAGGTGGGGCACCGGGAATTGTCCCCGAGCTTCTTGCGCAGGGACGAGATGTGCACGTCCACGCAGCGGTCGAACTTGTTCCATTCCTTTTCGGCGAACAGGTTGAGCAGATCCTCGCGGGAGAAGATCCGGCCCGCCCCCCGCGCCAGATGGTACAGGAGCTGGAATTCCATGCTGGTCAGGTCCAGCGGCTCGTTGTTCAGCGTGACTTTCAGGGTCTGGGGGTTCATGCACAGCCCGTGCATACAGAGCATACCGTCCTGCCTGTCCGAGCCTTCCGGAAGCCCGGCGTTTTCCATGCGCCGCAGGACAACCCGGATGCGGGCGAGCAGTTCCCGCGCGGAGAAGGTTTTCGGCACATAGTCGTCCGCGCCGAGCTCAAGGGTGACGATGCGGTCCGTCTCCTCGTTGTGGGCGGACAGGATGACGACCGGCGCGCGCGTTTCCGTGCGCAGGTGCCGCAGCACCTCAATCCCCGAAATGTCCGGCAGCAGCATGTCCAGCAGGATGACGTCGTATTCCTGACGTCTGGCGGCCTCGATCCCCGCCGTCCCCGTGTGCACGGAGGACACGGCGAACGAGTGCACGTCGAGGTAATCCGTCATCAGCTCACAAAATTCGCTGTCGTCATCGATGAGCAGCACCTGATGCCCCTTTCCCGCATAACCATCCATGTCCCCGCTCCTTCCGACGCCCAACCGCCGCCCGCTCTTGCCGGGGCCGTCCCCGGATGTCCCCGCGCCGGGAAGCTTGTGCAATCCGGCGCTTTCTCATGTTATAGAGCGTTCCTCCAACGGCTGTCAATTTTTCCGGACGGTTGCCCGCTCAAAAGGGAACTGGGTACGCGCGGGAACACACTCCTTCCCATCCCGCCGGGAACACGCTCTTTCCTGCGGCGGAGGACGCGCCGCCCCGCTCGGGAACGCGGTGCCTCCCGGCACTCAGCGGCGCACGATCCGCCCCACGTAATGCCCCAGCCGCTTTTCCGAAACGTCGCCCACAAGCTCGCGCTCCACGCTCCCGTCCCGGCGGTACAGGATGGTCGTGGGCACGGGCATTCCCGAGCGGGCTTTGATCAGCTCCGCATCCCCGATCCGGGCCGGATACGGCAACGGGCTCCGGGCAAGGTAGGCCATAGCCAGTCCGGGGTCCCTGTCCAGCGAAACGGCGAGCATACGCAGCTCGCTCTCGGGGTATCCGGCCCGGATCTTTTCCAGCTTTTCCCGGAAATGGCGGCAGGGGACGCACCACGACGCCCAATAGACAAGCACAAGCGGCCTGCCGTCGCCTTCATGGACGATGCGGGCAAGCTCGGTTTCGGAAACCACCGCCAGCGGTTCCCCCGCCCCGGCGGATCGGGGAAGGCAAAACAGCACGGCGAACAGCAGAACGGCCGCGCACAAACGGTTCATAAGCTCCTCATCAGGCATGGTCCCGGCAACACGCGCCGCCGTTCTCGGGGATCGGCGGGTGGACTGGGAGGGCAACGGGTTCCGCAGCGCCGGAGGATTCCCGGACGGTGCGCCCCGCCAGCACGGTTAGTTTCCCGGTTGAACGGCCCCTCAAAGGAAAATCCGTTTCAGGGAACGCCGGGAACAGGGATTCAATCAACACAACCGCCTTTGAAAAGGGAGGAATGGACTCCGCATTGGCGGGTTTGGGGAGGGAAAAGCGTAGTCTCCAGAAGGGTCCCCCTTCCCCGATGCCTCCCTGCCGTTTCAAAAGAAACGGGCCCTATTCCTTTTCCGGTTCCGCCAGCTTGCGGAACCACAGCGGGTTGTGGTGCCTGATGTGCTCCAGCGGCACGTATCCGGTGAACATGGACCGCAGCGCCGGGGCCTCTCCGGGTGCGAAGGCCGCCATGTAGATGTGCACGGGCAGGAAAACAGCCATCAGCCCGGCGCAGCAGAAATGCGCGAGCAGGCAGATCTGCAGGAGCCCCTCCGTCTCCGGCCTGCCGGAGGCGAACACGAGGATCAGCCCGGTCAGGGCGAGCCCAAGGCTGCACAGAACGGCGATGATCGCCACGAGCTTCTGCCCGGCGTTGTAAAAGCCTTGCGGGGGCAGTTCGGGATCGAGCCCGAGGCGGCGCATGAGCCGTTCCCCGAGCACCAGCCACAAGCCTTTCCGCAGGCACCACACCAGATCGGAACCGATGTGCAGATCGGTGATTTCCTTCAGGAACGGCAGGGCCTCCGCCCGCGCCCGGACGAGCAGGTAGGCGGCATACAGGACGATCCACGCCATGCCCACGACGACGTGCAGCCTGAGCAGCCCCAGCGCGCCGAACGCCCCGGTCCACAAGGAGCTCCACCAGCCCCCCACCGGCTGCATGAGCGGATTCGCCAGCAGGGCGAACCCCGTGAACAGCAGAAGCAGCCAGCAGGCCGCGTTGTACCAATGCATGAAAATGGCGGTGGCCGAATGGCGTCTGATCATGGCCGATCTCCTTTGTCGGACGGCTTTCCGGAATCGGAAGGCCAGAACAACTGCTTGACGAACACGCCGATGACCCCGAACAGGGCCAGGCCGCCGAAGGCCTTGACCACGGAGGACAGCGGCCCGATGGCGGCCAGCGCCGGGGGCATGTCCTTCCTGCGCGGCCAGTCCGTGGGCGTCGTGCCGTTCAGATAGGCGAGCGTGGGTTTCGCGTCGAAGTCGGGAGGGACCACATACACGTGCCGGTTGCCCGCGAGCGCCCGTGCTACGGGATCGTCCGGGTTGTCCGCATCCCCGAAGACGCGGCAGCGGACGGGGCACATCTGCACACAGGCCGGAACCTGCCCCGGCGTGGCGCGGCGGCAATAGTCGCACTTGTCCGCCCTTCCGGTCACCGGATGCTTGTAGCGCGCGCCGTAAGGACAGGCTTCGATGCACCCGCCGCAGCCGATGCAGCGTTCGGGATCGATGCCCACGCTTCCGTCGTCGGCCTTGTAGGTCGCGTGGGTCGGGCACGCCTCCACGCACAGGGGATGGTCGCAGTGCATACACGCGCCGGGCTGATAGGCCGTCCCGAGCAGGGAAAGCTTGTCCGGCGTCTCGCGGACCCAGTTGCGGGAGTGGCCGTACGGCGTGCCGTTACGCTGCTGGCAGGCCAGAACGCAGGCCTTGCAGTTGATACATTTGTTGGCGTCTATCGCCATGATATAACGGGACATCGGATTCTCCACGGGATGCGGCGGTCCCCCCGCCGGTTTTCACGCCGTCATGGACGCCCTCACCCCAGCTTGCGCAGCCGGCAGCCTACGCCGTTGTGCTGGCAGGAAATGCGGTCCCAGTAATTGGGGAGTATGCTGCTGATGTGCTCGCTCCGGTTCTCCGGCAGCGGCGTGGTGGCGTTGCAGTTCGACGGCGTGAAGATGGTTCCGGGCAGGACGTTTTCCGTAATGTCCACCCAGCCCTCGATGCCGCCCACGGACGTCTCCAGCATGACCCGATCCCCCTGCGCCAGTCCGAGCCCCTGCGCCGTCTCGGGGTGCAGGCAGATGAAACGCCCGTTCGAGAACTGTGCGACGGCCTTGGAAAAGTTTGTCAGCGTCTGCTGCCAGTGCCACAGCTGCTTGCCCTGCGTGAGGACCAGCGGAAAGTCGTCGGAGCGGTCCTTGCCCAGCGGGCTGCCCTTGGGATAGTCCCACTGGGGGAAGCGCCCGAAGAGGGTATCCACTGCCTTCATCTTGCCGGACGGCGTGAGCAGTTTCCCTTCCGCGAACACGCTGCCCGTCCGTTCCTTGTCCTCCAATGAATAGAGGGGCCACACCAGACCGTCGGGGGATTCCCGCAGGCGTTCCAAGGTCATCCCCTTCCATGAAGGGACAAGCGCCGAGAAGCGGCGGTACAGATCCTCCGGGTCCTTGAAGTCCGGGTAGCGCCCGGGATCGAGCTTGCGGCCCACATCGCGGTAGAACTGCCATGACGGGGCGCAGGAGCCGGGGGCCTGCACCATCTTCTCGCGCCAGACCACCTGCTGCTCGTTGCCGTAGCCCGACCCCTGGCTTTCCGGGCCGAAGGTGGCGGGCACGAACAGATCCGCCGCTTCGGTCTCCTCGGTCAGGAAGAACCCGCAGTGCACGACGAACGGCACCTTGTCGATGGCCTTGCGCACGCCCTTGCTGTCGGGATAGCGGCGGTAGCTGGAGTTCAGGAACAGGATGTCCAGCGTCCCCTTTTCCATCGCATTGCGCAGGCGGCGGAAATTCATCTTCGGCGTTTTGGTCTCGCCGAAGAAATGATCGACGAACTCGTCGTCCCCTTCGGGCTTGCCGCTCTGGAAGGTGAGAATGCCCTTCCCTTCCCCGATGAGGTTGTCGCACAGCGCCTGCAGCAGGATGATGGCCCGCAGGCCGATGATCCCGTTGGAGTAGCGGGACAGCGAGCCGCCGAGCCAGACCACGGTGCGCGGGCTCTGGGCCAGCGTCCCGTAAAAAGCCGTGATCGCTTCCGGGCTCAGCCCGGTGGCGGAGGCGACCTTCTCCACGGTAAAGCTCTCGGTTTCGACGGCCAGCTCGTCGAATCCCTCGATCTGGAATCTGGCCCGCTCCTCGTCATACGCGCCCGTCTCCAGCATGTACCGGATCGCACCGATGGCCAGAACGCCGTCCGTGCCCGGCAGGGGGCGCAGCTGCATGTCGGCAAGCAGGCTCGTCCGGGTCCGGCGCGGATCGAGATAGACGATCTTCACGCCCTTTTCGCGGGCCATTTCCAGCCAGCGGCTATACGGGGGATAGAGATCGCAGACGTTGGCCCCCCACAGGACGATGGTTTTCGTGTTGAGCAGCTCGTCCACCTTGGTGGAGCCGCTATTCACGCCGATCATCATCCCGAGCATGTTGGAGGCGCTGGACACGCACGATTCGCCCGGAGGCATGGCGTGCACGCTGCCCGCGATGCGCAGGGTCATGAGCGCGGCGATCTCGCTCTCGCGGCAGTCCCACAGGGGCATGGTCATGCCGACGCGGTTGGCGGCGGCCTTGCCGTGTTTTTTGATGACCTCGGCCATGCGTTCCGCGACCATGTCCACGGCCTGCGCGTAGGTGACGCGCTCCCACTCGCCGTTTTCCTTGCGACGCATGGGTTCGGTGATGCGGTAAGGGCTCCCTATCAGCTCGACGATGGACATCCCCTTGGGGCACATGGCCCCGCCGGTCCAGTAATTGCCCTTTTCCCCGGTGAGGCTCAGCACCTTGCCCCCGGACACCCGCGCCCGGTAAGTGCAGCGTACCTGGCAGAACGGACAGTACCCTTTCATCTCGGTCACGGGGCCGACGTCCGGGACTCCGGAGAAGCCCATGCCCCGCGCGTCGGGTGCCGCGGCGATCGCCGCGCCGCCAGCCAGCAGGGCCGCGCTCAATTTCAGGAAATGGCGTCTGGAATAGCTGTCAGGCATGGGATGCCCCTCTCGGATAAAAGTGTTCGCGTCGCGTGGCCGCATGTTTCCTGTCGGCAACATTATGGGCAGGCCTCCGGGAAGCACCCCCGCGCATCGGGCCATGAAGCGGTTTCCGGAAAACGGCTTGGGGAGGCCCGCACCGGGCGGGACCCGGCCAGCGGCGGATAGGCCGTCCGCACCGCTGGAGGCCGTGGCATTTCCATAACGTGGCTTCTTCCAAATATCTGGGTTGGAAAAGGCTGTGAGCAGGGATTCGACGGCACCGAAAGCGTTTGGGAAGGGAGGGGCCCCGCGCAGGCAGGTCCGGGGAAGGGAAAGAGGGGCACTCGCCCCTTTCTTCAGAAAAGTCCCCCTTCCCCAACCTCCCTCTATGCCGTCTTACAAATCACACGCCCTAGCAGTTGCAGTCGCTGGCGATGCCCTGAATGGTGGTGTTCCAACGCAGCTTGTCCATCTGATCCTTGGGGAGTTCCAGTTCGTTGAGATCGTCGTAGCTCTGGAACGAACCGAGCTGATCGCGCAGTTCGACGATCTTCTTGGCAACCTCAAGGGAAACCGCGCCGTTCCCGGCCAGCTCCTCGGCGGTGGCGCTGTTCAGCTCAAAACGTTTTTCCACTTCCTGCCGGTTAGGATCGGCGCTGAACGCATTGGAAGGCATAACCGCGCAAAACGAAAAGGCGAACAAGGCCGCGCACACAAAGGACATAAGCTTTTTCATGATGAAACTCCGAAGGATTATGAGTCAATGCAAGATGCCTGTTGAAGGGAAGATAGCGTACGAGTGTAAAGCGCGTATGGGTTTTTTGTAAAAAATTGTGAAGAAATTTTTAGGGAGACGCCTTTTGGGGCGACCAGGCGCTCTTAATAGCGAACAGCCGGGCACGCGAAAGGGGAAGCCGGGCCTTATCCCCTGCGGAACTCCAGCCAGCCCTTGAGCATTCCCGATGCGGCGCATCAACCACGCCATCTTCCGGACCGCCATCGCCCGCCTGCTGGATGCCTGTCTCCGGCCCGGGACGAACGCGATGCTCAAGCGGCGGCAAAACGGATCGGCAGGAAAACCGTCCCGTGCGGCGTGCCCGGCTGATGTTACCCGCCGGACACGTTGCAAGGGCCAATCATGGCGCACAGGCACCGAGGGCGGAGATTGTCTTCAGTCAGGGGAGGGGCCGAGAAGCTCATCGCGGCTCAGTTTTGATTTTTTTATCTTTAAATACAGTGTGCTGCGCGAAATGCCGAGGAGGATTGCGGCCTGCCGTAGGTTCCCGTTGGTTTCGCGGATGGCCTTCCGGATGGTTTCGGTTTCCTGCGCCCACAGCCAGCCGTTTTTCCGGCCGGGACCGGAGACGGCCTCATGCTCAAGCATGGCCGAGGGGAAATCGCACGGCATCAGCTCTTGCCCGCCGCAGACGTTCACGGCGCGCTCGATGGCGTTTTCCAGTTCGCGGACGTTGCCGGGCCACGGGTACCGGTAGAGCAGGCCCCGCGCTTCGGCATTGATGGCCTGCACGCGCTTGCCGAGCGCCGCCGAAAACTTGTGCAGGAAATGGTTCGCCAGAAGTTCCACGTCGCCGCGCCGGGCGGCAA
>OGGX01001139.1_pt1 | contig 11544 bp, 7 predicted proteins | sample 1571331 | NCBI WGS metagenome assembly OGGX01 (sample SAMEA2582056, study PRJEB24529) | metagenome | biome: Human gut stool | place: China | collected 2011
CCCGCGCTGCGTCTGTGCGGTGCGGGCGGCCAGCTCCTCGTCCGGGAGCGCGCCGGCATAGATCTCCAAACGCTCGATCGTCCCGGTGAAGGGATATCCCTCCGGGTCGTTGCCGCGCACCGTCTTGCCGACGCTGCAGCTCGACCAGGAGGCCGCGTCGCTCAAAAAGCGGTAATCCGCCCCCGTTTTTTCCAGCGAGGCCCCAAGAGCGCCGTTGGCAAACAGGCGGTACCCTGTATCGCGCCCCGCTGAAAAGGCCACCGTGTTCCACTCTCTGGCATATATCGTGCAGGACGCCTCATAGAAGGGGTCGTCCCTATCCCGGTATTCAAAGCCCAGCCTGTCGTTGTTCTGGTAGATATGAAAATGCGCCGCGACCTGTGCGGGGTCGCTTACGCTGAACAGCGAACCGACGCCCGTGTTCGTATTTTTGAATTTCACGATGACCGTCATCTCGTCCAAAGCGGCGATTCGGCCCGCGAGCGTCTGCTCCAGCGCCACCGCCTGGGGCGGAGCTTCTATGACGATATTTTCCGCGGCGTAAAGCAGCTGCGGGGCCTGCCCCCAGCGTTCCCCGGTAAGCTGCGCCGCCTGCTGCTGGCTGAGCGCGCGGGGAATAAAGGCAACTGCCGCGATGCGCCCCACAAACCCGCCCGCGCCCGGCAGGCCGCCCTCCACATTTCCGATGCTGAGGAACTTCAGCCCGTTGACCGTTTCATTGGCGTTGAACCAGGAGGCATAGTCCGGATACTGCGTAACGGCGCTCCCGTCGAAGCTGGTGACCGTTTTGCCCTCCGTAACGCCCGGCTGCGATGCATCCACGCTGTACACAAATGTGTGCCAGCCGCCCGACGCCCTGGTGTCTGCAAGATTTGCCTGCATCCCGCCCGGGAACTGGACGCGCTGCCGGTCCACCGACGGCGCCGCGTTCGCCAGAAGCGCCCCGCACGCTTCCGCCTCTGCGGACCCTCCCGCGGCAAAAATGATCTGGTTCGTGTCCGCCGTCGTATTGTAGCGAACCAGCAGCGTACCCTGGCTGCTGGCCTGCAGGCGCGCCATGTCCTCCGCGGAGCCTTGCAGGCATCTGGCGCCGTCGAACACCTGGTCCTGCCCTTCCAGCACATAGGCAAAGCCGGTGCTGCGGGCCTCGTCCAAAAATTGAGCGAGCGCGGCAGGCCCGCCGTCCGGCGCGGCCTGCTCCGCCCGGGCCGGGACGAACGCCCCCGCCCACAGAATGGATGCGGCGCACAGAGCTGCCGCCAAACGCTTTTTCATGGACTGCGCCTCCTTTTCATCTTACGCGCGCGCCTGCGTCTTCCCCGCGCTTGTGCTTTCGTCCTTCTCCTGCGTCCGGAAGGCGTGGAATTCCCGCAGACAGCCGCAGTCCGCGACGTCGTAACGCGTTCCCTTCCGGGGCGGGTAGGCGCGCGTGGCGCGATATCGGTTGTCCGTCATACAGATCTCCCCCGTCTGGCGGAGCTGCAAAATCCGTTCGTCGAAACAGAAAAAGGAATTTCCCTCCAGCGCGATGCGGCGGTGGAAGAACCAGCCGCCGGAATGCGCCGCCTTCGGGCAGGCGACGATGGGAGCCGCCCCCCACGCGGGGATGTAGGAGCAGTTCACAAAACGGTTGTTTTTGAAAACCAGCTCCCGCGTTGCGCCGGATTCATACCAGTATTCCGCCTCGCCCTCCAGATACACCGCCGCGCCGGGCACTTCAAACAGGCAGTCCTCCACAAGGGCGCTGCGGCAGGTGAGCAGCATGCCTCTGGCCCGGTTTCCGCGGAAAACGCACCGTTTCACCGTCACCTCCGGGGAAAGCGTAAGGTTTTCAGCCACCCAGCGGCCCTCCTCCGGCAGCGGCGGCGGCGTTTCCAGCTCCACCACCATTCTTCCCGCCTTGTCCTCCGCCACACTGCGCACCCTTCCCTGCCATGCCGGGCGCATTTCAGTTGACGAAATGCGCGGCGTCGGCCGCCGCCGAAAAGCACCGTCCCGTCCCGGGGGAGGGCGTCACATCGAACCGCTTCAGTGTGACGTTTTCGCACCGCTCGGCCAAAAAGCCCATGCCCGCGGCATGGTGGACGCGGATGTTCTCACAGCAGATATCCTTGGAATCCGCGGCATAAACGGCAGGGGCAGTGCGGGGATGGTGCCTGAATACCAGCCGGTTGCCGGCGCGGCTGCCCGCAAAAAAATGCTCCCCGCCCTTCAGCGTGATCTGCACCAGGTCTCCCGCCGCCGCCTTTATGGCCGGGTGCAGCCCCACCTTCTGGGTTTCGGTACAAAAATACAGGTCCTCCGTTCCCCAGGCCGGCGCGCGGGTCTTTGCATCCATCTCCAGCCACAGGTGCATGGCGCGGCGGAAATTTTCTCCCGTAAAAACAAGGCGGCCGTTTTCCACATGCCAGGGATATTTTTCCGGGTCGATCCACACCGTCATCCGCTGCGGACGGACCTCCCGTATCACGCCCTCCGAATAAACGGGACGCGCAAGGTCCAGGGAAAAATTCTCAAGCCGCACGCCGCTGCTGTGCGCGACGCGGCACGGGAGCATCTGTGCGTGAAAGACCCACCTGCTGCCTCCGCCGTCCAGTGTAAAATCGCGAAAGCCCTCCAGCAGCAGCCCCGCCGCCTGCCCGCCGCACGCATCGTGGTTCGAGATGTTCCACCGGTGCAGCGGCAGGCCCTGCGGGTAAAAGTGATATATCCCCGGCTCCATGCAAAGGCGGACGCCGGGCCTTTCTCGGAGCGTGGACAGCAGCGCCCCCAGGCGCGCCGCCAGGGAAACGTCGTCCCCTGGCAGGACGCCCCAATCTGCGGCGTTGATCGTTTCCATTCCCATCAGCCTTCCCTTTCTCTGCGCGCCGCTTACTGCCAGACCACCCGGTCGATCTCGACCCAGCGCCCGCTGGACTCCGGCGACTTTTCCGCCTTTACCGTAATGCGCACCGTATGTGTTCCGGGCTCCAGCGTGCCTGTATCGTACAGAACCTGCTGCAGCATCATTTCCGGAGCATAGGCGTCGATATCCGCAGCCGCCGCGCCGTCCACCGTTATCTGCGCTCGACCGCACCACGGCCCCTTGAGGCCGTAGATCACCGCATTGCTTCCCTCGAAGCTGAATTCGATGTGCGCTTTCCAGGTATTGCTGGAGCTGTCGTCGTCGTGATAACTGCCCGGGACCGACTGGTGCTTCCAGACGGAAAACTTTTTCAGATTCGGGTTTTCGTCGTTCCAGACGACCTTATTTATAACGGGCGCGCCGTTTTGGCTGTCCGACAATTCAACCTTGTCGAATTCGATCCACGCATCGGAGGACGCTTCGTTTTTTTCTCCCGCGACTGTGAGCGTCACCGTGTGTTCCCCATAAGGCAGCTCACCGGTGTCAAACAAAAGCGCCTGCTCCTGCGTTGTACCGGCATAGGCGTCGATGCGCACGGGCGCCCCAAAGTCCACCTGTGCGTCCGCCATGCCGCACCAGTTCCCCCGAAGCCCGTAAAGCTTCGCCCCGGTGCCCGTAAAGGTGAATTCCACAAAGCCGTCTTTTTCTTTACAGGACGCATCGTCGTTCCGGTAGCTGCCCGCCGATGCCTGCTGGTTCCAGTTGGCGCTGTAAGACAAATAGGGCGAGTCGTTGTTCAGTGTTACCGTCCTGCCCCCCGGCGCTTCCTGCGTTGTGAAGCAGGCCGTCCCGCTCGCCGCGGAACCGGCCTGGTTTTCCGCCGTTACCCGCCAGTAATACGTCGTTCCCGCTTCAAGCTCCCGCGCGGCCTGGTAGCGGCACGCCGTGCCCGTGTAGGTATCGATCACGGGTGCGGAAAGGTCTGCGTTGGGCGATACGGTAAGGCGGTAGTTCCGCCCGCCGTCCACGGGCGTCCACGCAAACGCCTGTGCCGTCCCCGCGCCGCTGGCGCCGTTCCCGGGGCTCAGCAATTCCGGCTGCCCGGGCGCTTTCCCCGGCGCGCCGGAGCTGAACGTGTACACCACAACGCTCTCTCCCGGTATGCCGCCCGTATAGCTTCCGCCCGTCACGGCTTCGCAGCCGGCGAAGAGGCTGCGGTACTCCGGCGCCGTGTCCCATACGCTTTCCCCGCTCAGCACCATCGCGCTTACGCAGTCCATCTGCTCCGGTACGTTCAGCGTAAGCTGTGTGGCGTCCCATTTGTTCAGCACGATCACGCGCAGGTCTGTCTGCGCCGCGTTGCAATATGCGTAGACCCGCACCTTCTCCGCGCTGCTGGACGCGCCCAGCCGGTTTTCCAGAACATTCTGGTTGACGATCCTGTGCGCGGCCGCCGGGCCCGTCAGGCGCACAGTCTTTCCCTCCAGATACCACTGGTCCAGGTCGAACCAGCCGAACGCGTTTTCCGGACAGCCCGAAATAGACGCTTTGCTGGGATAATGCGAAGGCCAGGTAACGATGCGGGAGTACCTGCCGTCCCCGATCATCTCCAGCATCGCGTTCAGCAGCGCCATGCTGCCGCCCATGTCCCGCACATGTCCCGCGTTCCAATCGTCCTGAACCGGCGTCCAGCCGATGTTGCATTCGCCCAGAATGCCCTCTTTCCCCTCGATGGGTGTCCCCGGCTCCAGCAGCGCGTCGCTGTTCTTGTCAAAATACTTGTTCCAGCCGTAGAACGCATAGCGGTGGTCGTCATATGCGTCGAACGCCCCCTGCGCCGCCGAGACGAGCGCGCTGTTCCAGCTGTTCCACAAAATATTTTCCGGCGCCCGCTGCAGCACCAGGCGGTAATTGGGGTTTGCCGCCTTGACGATCTGCTGGAACTCCGGGAAAAGGCTGCCCAGATACCTGGCGTTGGCAACGCCGCCCGCGCCGTTGTTCCAGGGCTCGTTCCCCATGTCGAAGTAGCACAGCTCTATCCCTTCCTGCGCGATGTACTGCGCCATCGACGCCGTCAGCGCCTTTACCTTTTCCAGGCCGGCCTGTCCGCCGAAGGCGTCCAGCGATTCAATGGGTATCATGACGAAGGGCACGATGTCCTGCTGCTTGCAAAAGCGGATGAACTCCCGCAGGCCGAAGCTCCCGGCCGCGTCGCGGCTGTTCAGCCCGCCCCAGTACCGGTTCTCCGAAAGGGGCGTTTCCTGTTCCCAGTCAAAGGCCCAGGCGTCATACCCCCAGCGCATCATATCCAGCTCGCCTGCAAAAAAGCTCTGTTCCATCCAGTTTCCGTTCGCCTGCCACATGGCGTCGCTGATCATGGACATTTCGATATTGGCGCCCACCCTGCGCGCGCCGGCCAGGGGCGTCACGTCAGCTCCGTCCACGGTAACGGTGACCTGCGCCGGCCCCGCCGCCCGGGCGGGAACGCCCCAGCTGCCCAGGACCGACGCCGCCAGAACGGCGGCAAGCATGCGGATAATTCGTTTTTTCCGTTTCATAGCGGCCTCCTTGATTTCTGTTTTATCATCTTTTCGGCCCGGCGCTGCGCCGGGCCGCCTACCAAACAAACGGCAGCGGGGGCGGGGCTGCCCGGCAGTATTTTTTCGTCAGCCGCCGTTGGCCTTATTAAAAGCCTGCGCCTGTTTTTGCATCTCCGCATACACCTTTTCCGCGCCTGCCGCCGCCATCTTTTCCTTGAGCTTTGCGATGTCGCCGGCCGGGTCGTCGGTAAAGCCCAGGCCCAGCAGCTTGTAATCGGTGTTGAATATTTCAGTGATGGCTGCGATTTCGTTTTTCACGTTGCTGTCGTCAAACACAAACGTCTGGTAGCGCCCGCTGCGGGCGTTTTCCTTCCAAACCTCATTCATCTCTTCAAAGTTGGGAATGCCTCCCTCCACAACGCGCCAGTACGCATCGTTTCGCACGCCCCAGTTGCAGTTGCTGTCATAGGCGTAATTCGTGCTGTCCGGAAGAGACACCAGGCCGTGCTCGCCCGAGGCCTCCCAGTGCTTTCCCTCGATGCCGTAGCAGAACAGGTTGTTGATCTCCGCGTCGTTGCGCAGGTAATCCAGCGCCATCAGCGCACGCTCGGGGTTGCGGGATTTGGAGAAGATGCTCATGCCGTTGGCCAGATAAGAGTTCAGGACCGGGGGAACATCCTCCTGCGCGTCGAACACACGCACGTCCCATTCCGGGTGCTCGGCCGTCATCTGCGCATAGATGCTTTTGGCCGTATTTACGTTGCACAGCGCCAGCGCCGATTTTCCCGCCTGGAAGCTCTCGGTGTTGTTCTGCGTGTTCACCACCGCGTTCTTGCTCCAGAAACCGCGGTCCTTCCAATCCTTAAGGCGCTCGATGACGCCCTGGAATTCCGGCTGGTCAAAGTTGCCCTTTACCGCCGCGCCGTCGTCCAGCTCGCCGACGCTGGCCATCGCCTGCCACGACCCGACGCCTGTTACCTTTTCCTCGGATTCCCAGTTCGCTTTCTGCCACATACGGTCGAACACGAACAGCTTATCGTAGTCCGAACCGACGTCCAGCGGGATGAGCGTGGGCTCATTGGCCACGATGGCGTCCATGTAAGCCTCCGCCTCGTCCAGGGACGCAACGGATTTGATATCGTATTTGTCCATCAGGTCGCCGCGCACCAGATATACATAGGAGGTAATCTCCTTGTAATTCATAGGCAACATGTACACCCTGCCGTCCACCTTCGCCTGTTCCCACGCTTCGGGATACATGCTGCCGGCCGTCATGGGCGCATAGGTCTCCAGCGCTTCTTGCGTGATCTCCCAGAAGCCCTGCTTTGTAGCCTGCGCGTTGTAGAAGCACCAGTCCGCCGTATAAATGATGTCCCAATCCTCGCCGGACGCAAAGATCAGCGGGTATTTCTGCTCATATTCGCCCCAGCTCATGAACTTGACGTCGATTGTGGCGTTGATCTCCGCTTTCAGCTTTTCATTGATCTTTGCGAACACCTCGTCGTTGTCCACCGGACGGTCCCCGATCAGGTACATCGTCAGGGTGACGGCCTCGGACGTGTCCGGCTTTCCCGCCTGCGCGCCGGACGCCGGCGCGGAGACGGAAGCCGCCTGTGCCGGCGCGCTGGACGCGGGCGCGCCCGTGCAGCCGCTCAGGATGCCGAGCCCCATCGTCAGCGCCGCCAGAAATGCGCAAAAACGTGTTTTCTTTCTCATAGATCGTTCCTCCCTTTTTTATTCAAAATTCTTGCGAATTTTTTCGGTTCCACCCGTTATCCCTTTACCGCTCCGATGGTAACGCCCTTGACGAAATATTTTTGCAGGAACGGATACAAAAGGATGATCGGGCCTGTGGCGACCACCGTCATCGCCAGCTTCATCGGTTCGCTGGGCACGTCGCTGGCGGGGATGCCGCTGCGCGCGGCGGCGGCGTTCATCGCCTGCGCCTTGGTCAGGATATTGTTCAGGAAGTATTGCAGCGGGTACAGGTTCCGGCTGCCCTCGTCCAGAAACAGCATCGCGTTGTACCAGTCGTTCCAGTAATTCAGCGCGATGAAAAGCCCCACGGTGGCCAGCCCCGCCTTGCACAGGGGCAGCGCAATGCGGAAGTAGATGGTAAAATCCCCCGCGCCATCCAGCTTTGCCGATTCATACAGCGCCTCCGGGATGCTCGTCATGTAGCTTTTCAAAATCAACAGATATGTCACATTGATAAGAATGGGCAGGATCAGCGCGATGACGCTGTTGTGAAAATGCAGGTATTTCGTATTAAAAATGTACCACGGCACCAATCCTCCGCCGAAAATAGAGGTGAAGTAAAAGAAAAACGACACCTGGTAGCGGTACCTGAAATCGCGGCTGGACAGCACGTACGCCGCCATGCTGGTGAGCCAGAGCCCCAGGACGGTTCCCACGGCCGTCACAAAAATCGTAACGCCATAGGCCCGCAGCAGCTCTTGCGGAATGCGGAACAGCATTTTGTATGCGTGCAGCTGGATGGAATACTGCTCGGACACGGAGCCGCTGAGCACCAGCAGGAACGGCAGCAGGCACGCCGCCGAAAGCGCCGTGAGCACCGCATAGGAAAGTATGTTGAACAAAACACGGTCCCGGCCGACCGGTTTTTTTGCGCGTCGTTTTGCGCCCGCCATGGGCAAGGCCTCCTTTTTTCCGGCAGGCGCCGCCTCAGAACAGCGCATAATCCGGCTCCACTTTCTTTACCGTGTAGTTTGCAAGCAGCACCAGCACGAACGACAGGCCGGACTGGTAAAGCCCCGCGGCGCTTGTCATGCCGAATTCCTGCAGGTCCAGCAGCGAGCGCGTTACATAAGTATCGATCACGTCCGTGACCTCCAGCACCATTGGGTTGTTTCCGGTCACCTGCCAGAACATCTGGAAGTCGCCCTTCATGATCGTGCCGATCGCCATCAGGAACAGGATTGCAATGGTGGGGCGGATGCACGGCAGCGTGATATGCCATATCTTCTGCCACATGGTGGCGCCGTCAAGGTCTGCCGCCTCGAACAGCTGGCCGTCGATGTTGACGATGCTCGCCAGATACATCACTGTGCCGTAGCCCACATTTTTGAAAGCGCTCACCACGATGAGTATAACCGGCCATGCGTTTTTATTGGAGTATACGTCCACGGGCGCCAGCCCCACCGAGCGCAGAAAGCTGTTCACCGCGCCGAACTCAAAATTGAACATATTGTAGATGAATGCGCCCACGACCACCCAGGAGATGAAGTACGGCAGAAACATCACCGACTGCGTGATGCGTTTGAAATATTTCCCCGCCAGTTCGCTGAGCAGCACGGCGCACACGATCTGCAAAAATGTATTGACGCACAAAAACGCGATATTGTAAAGCACCGTATTCCGCGTCGTCGTCCACGCCTTTCCCGACTGAAAAAAATACCGGAAGTTTTCAAGCCCGACCCACGGGCTGCCGAAAATGCCATCGTGATAATTGTACGCCTTGAAGGCGAGTACGATCCCGCTCATGGGAATGTAGCACATCAGGATCACCACCACCGCAGCCGGCACAAGCATGAGCCACTTTGTGCGGTTCTCCCGCAGGTCACGCAGCAGCGGGCTTCCTTTTTTCTTCATCGCGTCTCCTCCTTCGTGCGTCCTGCGGCGCCCGGTTTCGCTGTTCTTATCCTAACAAAGCCGCCATCCAAAAACAACGGGACAAAATTTGAACTAAATTCACTTGAATAGTTGTCGCATTTTATATATTATTGAGACAACAAATCCGGGCAGGAGATGAATGCCATGAGCTTTACCGTTCTGATTGCCGACGACGAGGCGATGCCGCGCACCGTTTTGAAAGAGCATATCCCGTGGGAGGAGCTTTCCGTAACGCAGGTACATCTGGCCACCGACGGCGAGGAAGCCGTGGAGCAGGCGCGCAGGTTCCGCCCCGAGATCATCATCAGCGACATCAAAATGCCGCGGCGCAACGGGCTGGAAATGGCGGCCGCCGTGCGGGAATTTTTGCCCGCGTGCCAGTTCATTTTTCTGAGCGGCTATTCCGACAAGGAATACCTGAAGGGCGCCATCCGGCTGAGGGCCGCCTGCTATGTAGAAAAGCCGCTGGATCTGAGCGAGATCACTGCCGCGCTGCGGGAGGTAACGGCGGAGTTGCTGCGCCATGCGCAGCCCACGGAGGAGGAGCTGTTTTTCCACGGCGGGCATTCCCCGGAAAGGCCTATGAACCAGACGGTGTTTTCCTGCGGGAAAAGCGCGCTCAGCCAGCTGGAAAAGCTGATTCGGAGCAACCGCGGAGAGGAAACGCTCGCCGCGCTGGGCAGGATGTACGCAGAGATCAGCCGGTGCGAGGGCACGTCCCCCGAATATCTGCGCCACCTGTACTGCCAGATCATCTTTCTGTTTCTGCATGCGGCCGAGAGCCACAATGTCCGGGCCGTCACCGAGCGGACGGATTTTTTGCTGTACACCGCGGTACGGCAGGAAACGCTTGCCGGCCTGTGGGACATTCTGCGCCGGACCGCGCAGGACTATTTTTCCGCTTTGAATCCCTCCTGTCCCGATATCGCTGTTCGGGTGGAAAATTACATCGAGGCCCATTACCGCAACTGCGGTCTCACCGTCCAGAGCATCGCCGGGGAGCTTGGGTTCACCAACTCATACCTGTGCGCCGCATACAAAAAAAGCTGCGGCAAAACGGTCAACCAGCGTTTAACGGAAATACGCCTGCACCATGCGAAGGAGCTTCTTGCGGGAACCAGCCGCAGGCTTTACGAGATAGCCAACGCCGTGGGCTACGGGGACGGAAAATATTTTGTCAAGCTGTTCACCCGGGAGGTGGGGCTTTCGCCCAGGGAGTACAGGGGGAGGCATTCATATGAAGAATAGTCTCCTGCGGTGGCTGCAGTGGTCCACCTCCTGCGGAAAGCTGCGCAGCAAGCTGCTCTGTATTTATTTCCTGCTTATCGTCATCCCGCTGGGGATGTTTTCCCTCTATGCCTATCTTCGCGTGAAAAGCGTTATCCAGGAGCAGACCTTCTCGGCCGCGCAGAATGCCTTTGACGATACCTGCCTGTCTCTGGAGCATCTTCTGGGCCGGCTGGACGGTGTCATCGACATCCTGTCCACAGATTCCCTGATCTATACGATGGCCTCCAACGATCCGCGCGACTTTACATATATCCGCCGTCTGGAGGATTCCGACCAGCTTGCCACCACCTTCGAGCACCTGCGTGTGCTGTCCGGTGTGGACCGCATCCGGCTTTATGTCGGAAACGATTACCCCTACTCCAACACCAGGACAAATATCGTCCAGATCAGCCGGATAGAGCAGAGCGGCTGGTATCAGGCCGCCGCGCAGGGCCGCCGACGGCTGTGGTGTGCCCCGGCCGACCTTGGGGAATCTTCCGAAACCGGGCAGCCGTGCTTTTCCTCCATACAGATGGTATACAATCCGCGCAGCGTAAAGGAGCCGCTGGCAATCCTCCGCGCGGATATCGACGCCCGCCGGGTACAGGAGCTGGTGAGCGGCACCTCCATCACCGAAAACGGTCTTTTGCTGCTTTTGCGCGGGGACGAGGTCCTGCTCGCGTCCGATCCGGACATTCCTCTCTCCCGTCTGGACACGCTGGTGGAGCAGCTGCACGGTTCCTGCGCGGGCGCATGGGCGACCATACAGGCCAACGGCACAGATTACTATGTGCAGTCCAAGGGTATCGGCCCGTCGGGCTGGCGCATCGCCAGCATCCTGCCCTACCGTGACGTTTTCCGCCTGAGCCATGAGCTGAGCATTGAAATGCTCGTTATTGTCATAGCCGTCGCCCTGGCGGCCTATCTGCTGGCATATCTCATCAGCCAGTCCACATTAAAGCGGATATCTCAGCTTACCGGCACGATGCAGGCTGTGGAAAAAGGTAACGTCACCGTGCGGCTGGAGCCGTCGGGCAACGATGAGATTGCTCAGATGATGGACGGCTTCAATCAGATGATGGACCGCGTGGACACGCTGATGGAAGAGCGGGTGGAATATGGACGCCAAATCAAAAACCTTGAGCTGAAAGCACTTCAGGCCCAGATCAACCCACATTTCCTGTACAATTCTCTGGATTTGATCAACTGCACCGCCATTAGCCGCAACGTGCCCGAAATCAGCCGTATGGTGAACGC
>OGGX01001150.1_pt1 | contig 11390 bp, 10 predicted proteins | sample 1571331 | NCBI WGS metagenome assembly OGGX01 (sample SAMEA2582056, study PRJEB24529) | metagenome | biome: Human gut stool | place: China | collected 2011
TGACAGAGATGCTGGAGGAAAGCGAGCGTCTGCAAAACTTGATTTGCGACTGGCTGGATGTTTCCAGACTTGAGGCAGGATCATTGGTGATTAAGCCGAAGGTGCAGACTGTTACAGCAATTTTGAATAAAGCAATGAAGAGCGTTCATCTTCATTTTCCTCACTTGGAGGTTTCGCTGAAAGTTGAACCAGAAGCCGAATGTGTTTTGGCAGACAAGGATCGTATGACCCAGGTCTTTGTGAATATTTTGGAGAATGCTGCCCGCTACAACGACAAGGAAAAGCCTACGTGTAATGTGAGGTCGGAAAAAATTGATGACTCTGTGGTTATCAGCTTTTCTGATAACGGTATAGGCGTGTCCGAAAAACATCTCTCTAAAATTTTTGATTCTTTTTATCAAGTCGATATGGGTTCGGGACGGAAAGTCGGGGGGACCGGGTTAGGCCTTTCGATTTGCCGCGGTATCATGGCTGCCCATGGCGGACAAATCTGGGCCGAACAAAACCCCAAAGGCGGAACAGTCTTTAAAATCTCCTTGTCGCTGTAGGAGGGAAGTATGCATCGTCCTTTAATCTTGATCGTTGATGACGAAAGCAAGATCCGCCGTCTTTTGGCTCAAAATTTAGAACTCGAAGGATTTGACGTTCAGACGGCCTCCGACGGTGCTCAGGCACTGGAGGTTTACAACAAGTCGGTTGAGAAACCCGATTTAATTTTGCTTGACTTGATGATGCCTGAAATTGACGGCATGTCGATGCTCAAGAGACTGCGTAAATCATCTGATGTGCCGGTCATTATTTTGTCAGCAAAAGACGAACGTCCCATGGTCATCGAGGGCTTCCGAGAAGGAGCAGACGACTTCGTCTCGAAGCCTTTCTACATTGAAGAACTGATGGAAAGAATTCGAGCCGTGTTGAGACGAGGAAAAACCAGATCACTTGTCCACGCCCCTCAAAGTCAGGAACTTATTTGCGGTGCGCTGAGACTGTTGCCCGGCCCGCGTCAATGTTATGTCAAAGACGCGCTCGTCAAACTGACGGACAGAGAGTTCAGGCTGCTCTTAGAGCTTGTGAAACACCCCGGAGAAGTCATGACCCATGAACGGCTGCTTCGAGCTGTGTGGGGGGACGAGAGCATCGGAGAGGTCCAGTATCTTCGTGTTACTTTTGCAAGAATCCGAAGAAAGCTTGAACAGTGCGGCTTGGACGGCGGCGTGATTGCGGCTTATTCCTCGGTGGGGTACCTAATTACAGAACCTGATTGAAAGGCTCTTAGTACAAATACGGATCATTTGTAATTTTTCTGCAATAAATTCCCGGGGTTCTGCAATCGTCCTGTTACAGAATGTTGCGAACATTATCTCGTAGAGGTTTTTCTACGCGCAGCTCTTAGAGAGTCTGCGTCTCAAATCAAGAGGAGATTAATAATGACAACTCAAATGATCATAGCCCAGTGCTTGATGGTCTTGACGTTGGTGATCATGATTACAGGCATGACGCCGATTTACATTACCGCAATCACCGGTGCTGCTATTTCTGCAATTGTCGCAGGCTTCCCGCTTGCCGGAAGCGCTCCGATGACAATTGCAAAGATGATTAATTCCGGTTTGAACCCTGTGATTGCCGATATGACGGGTATCTTGCTGTTCATCGGCATCATGCAGGCAACTGGCTTCTTGGATGTTATCGTGAGAGATATCGTCCTTTGGGGCAACAAGCTCGGCGGCGGCCCCGGCGTTTGCACGGCAGGCGGTATTGCTGCAGGCGTTATCGGCGCACTGACAGGTTTCACACAGCCTGTGATTACCGCTGTTATTACCGGCCCGGCTGCTGTTAAGCTCGGCGTCGACCCCAACAAAGTTGCAGGTATTCAGGCTCACGCCGGTCATATCGGTAACTTAGCAGGCTTCACACACCCGACCCAGGTTGCAATTCTTGCAACTGCCGGCATCGGCTACGGTTTGTTCAACGTTCTTGGTTTAATCGCCGCTCTCTCTATTTTCTTCATGTCCTATGTCCGCGTGATCTATGACATGCACAAGAGAGGCGTTACTGTCAGCGAAGAAGACAGAATCGCCGTTATGGAAGAAATCAAAAACAAAGAATACAAGACCACTTCCGGAAAAGCTTTCTTCCCGTTCTTGGTTCTTTTGATCGGTTTCATCTGCGGTCTGCCGATTTTCCTGGTCGGCCTGGTTTCCGCTCTCGTCGTCATGATCCTTGCCCACAAGGATATGAAGAGCGCCGAACAAACGATGATGCAGGGCGTCGGCTTAATCGCCACCCCGTTGGTCGCAACGATCGGCTTCCTGTTCATGAGCACGGTTATTAAACAAATCGGTCTCGTTGACACGATCTCGACCTTCGCATCTCCGATGCTTTCCTTCTCTCCTGTTATCGTCATGTTCTGCGTGGCTTTCGTAACCGGCTTCATGACTCAGTCTTATGCAGCCTCTGTTGCTGTTTTGGTTCCGTTCCTTCAGGTTGTGCTCGGTACCGGAGCTGACCCGTTTGCAGCAGCTTTCGCTGCCGCTTCCGGCGCTTCTCTGATTCAGTACTTTCTTACCGGCGGTCCGGTTGCTGCTCTGGCTACCGTTATTCCGGTGGTTCCGGGATCCAACCTCAAACAGGCTAACTTGTTCCAGCGTCCGTCCATTCTGTTCGGCTGCTTGGTTGCCTTGATCATCACCATCCTTTTGATGATCTTTTAATTAGTCTGTGAATCTTCGGGTTCGGTGTTAGCCGAACCCGAACTCATCGGTTAACTCATGAAAACAAATATATCCTTATCTGCCGCACCATTCGGAGTCATCGGCGTTGTTGGTCATGCCGGATGCGGACACGCCAATAGCCACTTGGGTTTTATCCAGGACGATTCTGGGGGGCTGAGCGCAGTGCTTGGTCTTCTGCGAGAAGCAACTGGCTTAAGTCTTGAAATTGCGGAGTGCAATGTCCATACGGGTCTTGAGGATGCATATTTTCAAGTTAAGACAGTTTCAGGCGGAGAAGGCATAGGCACGGCAAGACGCGGCATTACAGCTTCAGAGGCCCGTCTGGCATCTCATTGCGTCGGAAAGCAGGCCGTTTGTTCGCAAGCGATTGCGGTGGATTGCTTCGGAAGAATCTTAGGTCAGGGCGCTATGGAAGTACCTGTTGCCTTGCAAACTGCGATTGCTAATGCAGCGTTGGACAGCTTTGTGAAAGCCTTCTCCGATCAATTCATCATCAAAGAAGAGGACCTGGAAGGAAATTGCGGAAAGATTCTTGGAACGGTTTTGGATATTCACGGTGTTCCGGTATCGGTCATGGCGCTTTCAAATGCGACCGTAGGCGGCATTGGTCCTAATGAGGATATTGAAGGAAACGTTAACTTATACGGAAAGAAAGACTTATCTGAAAAACTGCATTTGGATCGAATCCCTTCCTTTGTCATTGAAGGCAAGGTCTGTGCAGAACCGCTTTCATCCGTTATCAAGGAACCCACATTCTTAATCAGAGCGTTCCCCGGGGATGACAACACTGTTGCCGCAAAAGCCTTATTAAAGGCCGCACAATCTCTGGACCTTCCGGTGGAGTATCGTCCGGAACTGCTTGGCAGAAGTGATACCGCAATGGAAGATCTGACGCGTCAGCAAGGCAGAAAGATTATTGAATTCGGAAAAAGGCTGAGCAAAGCTTCTACTGCTCAGGAAAAAGTCCGAATCGCTGCCGAACTGAACGAATTTTGCAGTCAGGAATTAGGTGGCATTACCTTTATGAGCAATGATGTGCATAAAGTTATGGGAGGCGTCGGCTGTATACCGGGAACTTCTGCTGTAATGAGCCTCTTTATTAGCCGAGAGCAACTCCAAAAACAAGTTCTTCCGACCTTAGAGTCGGAAGATGTTAAAAATTACGACCGAATCATCTGCGCTGCGGTCGGATACTTGAATGAAAATCTTGGGCAGGCAAACGAGGAACTCATTGCTGCTCAGGAAAAGTATGGGATGACCAGACACTAAAAAATTTCAAAGGAGAAATCGAATGTCGGAAAAGAAAAAAGTCATTGTTTTTAGTACAGGCGGAACCATCGCGATGAAGTTTGACCCGAAGGTTAACGGCCTGGTTCCTGCTGTCAGCGGCGCAGACTTGGCCGCCGCTGTTCCTGGTTTGGATAAACTTGCTGATGTTGAAGTCAGAGAGTTTTCAAATCATGCCAGCTGCGCGATGACTCCGCAAAAAATGTTTCAGCTCTCTCAAATGATTGAGGAAGCTTTGAAAGAAGAGGGCGTTGCCGGCGCTGTAGTGACCCACGGTACCGATACAGTTGAGGAAACCGCCTACATGCTCGACATTCTTCACAAGAGCGAAAAGCCTATTGTCTTAACCGCTGCAATGCGCGGCGCCGGCGATACCAGCCCGGACGGTCCAGCAAATATTTACTGTGCTGTCAAAACAGCGGCCAGCGAAGAAGCCAAAGGCAAGGGCGTAATGGTTCTGCTGAATGAAATTATTCATGCAGCCGGACAGGTCAGAAAGACTCATTCCGCTAACCCCGATACCTTTGCTTCTCCTTGGTGGGGCCCCATAGGTTACTGCGATGTCGATAGAGTTGTTTTCCGCCGTACTCCTCTGGACAGACATACTTATTCTCCAAAAGAACTGACCGCTCGTGTGGACATTGTTACCGGTCAGACAGGCATCGGTCGTGATTACATTGACTTTGCTGTTGCTCAGGGCTGCAAAGGCATCGTGTTAGAAGGATTCGGACGCGGAAATCTTCCTGCCATTGTGGAACCGGCGATAAAAGATGCAACAGATAAAGGTGTTGTTGTGGTAATTACCACTAGAACCCCGGGAGGTCGCCCCTACCAGGTCTATGCCTATCCCGGTTCTGTCACGGACAGCCGCAACAACGGTGCGATTCATGGCGGTGAATTTTCTTCTGCCAAAACTCGTCTCAAGCTGATGGTTCTGCTTTCCGAACGTCCCGAGCTGGCAAAGAAAGAAAATCGAGAAGAACTTGAAAGACTCTTAGACGTATAGCAAATTACCTATTGATATCCTTAATTTGTTTTATCCCTCCATAAAACAAAGTTTTGGCTGTCGATTTCTTCTACCAAGAGGAAGCCGACAGCCCTTTTTTGTGCACCCTAGACTTCCTATCACAGTTTTGGATTGAAAAAACAATTTTGCAACCTTCTGATAACCGTCGTTAATTCGATCATTGCCTTTCTGAAGGCTGTTAACGTCCCAAGAAATGGTTAAAATTGGAAAAAGGCTCAGAAAGAAGAATCCCATGGCTGACACCGCTTTTTATACTCACGGATTGTTTTTCAAACACAAGATGGGAAGCAACAATCCCGAATGTCCTAGGCGCCTGGAAAAAATTGAAGAGCTTATGCTGGCTGCAGGTACCTCTCAATACGTCGATAAGAAGATACCTCCGATGGTCGCAGTGACGGACATGCTGGCCGCGCACGATGCCGACTATATTTCTTACCTCTCCCAAAATTCCCCTAAAGAAGGTTTGAACACAATCAGTGTAGACACTGCGATGAATCCTTATACGTGGGAGGCCGCTCAATATGCGGCAGGAGCTGCTTGCGCCGGAGTGGATGACGTTCTTTCAGGTCAATATAAGAAGGTCTTCTGTGCGGTAAGACCGCCAGGGCATCATGCGCATCGAGATCATTCCGGAGGTTTTTGTTTTTTAAATAATGTCGCGATCGGCGCATTACACGCAATCGGTATCTACGGGCTGAAAAGAGTCGCAGTCGTGGACTTTGATGTTCACCACGGAGACGGCACAAGTAATATCTTGGGCGGTCGGGATGACGTTTTAATTCTTGACGGCTTCCAGGAAGCACTGTTCCCATACGCCCACATTCATCACGCTCCCCCGAATGCAATCTATACACCTTTCCCGGAGGGAACCGAGGGCATTGCACTTCGTCGCACGATGGATGAAGTTTGGATGCCCAGGCTTAAAGAATACAAACCCGAGCTGATTATGGTTTCCGCGGGTTTTGATGCGCATAGAGAAGAAGATCAAGCTCAGCTATTGATGGTCGAGCGGGACTATGCCTTTTTGGGGCGTCGTTTAGCGTCCTGCCAATCGGAGATTCCGGAATGCCGGGGTGTCGTGGCAGTACTTGAAGGCGGATACAACACATCTTCTTTAGCCAGAAGCTGTGCGGCCTTTATCCATCAACTGGCCTGTTCGGATTAGTCGATGGATTCGGGAAAGAACTATCTGATGCCCGGTGTTTCAAAGCGGGAGGTTCTCGCTTGGGCATCTTATGACTTTGCCAATTCCGGCTACACCACCGTCATTTTGACCGCTGTCTACAACGCATTCTTTGTCTCCGTGGTTGCTGAAAATGCAGTTTGGGCAACTTTTGCTTGGACGCTTACGATCACACTTTCCAATTTGCTTTCTATTGCGGTCATTCCGGTGATCAGTGCTTTAGCCGATGCCCAGGCAAATAAGCGATTTTGGCTCGCTGTGATGACAGGAATCTGCTGTATGAGTACGGCGACCCTAGCTTACACAGGACACGGAACCTTAGCTTCTGCTGTTTTTCTCATTGTTATTTCCAACACAGCCTTTAATGCTGGCGTTTCTCTGAATTCGGCGTTTCTCTCAGAGTTGGCAAAACCGGAAGCTTTCGGAAAGGTCTCGGGCTGGGGATGGTCTTTCGGATATTTAGGCGGAATCGTCAGTCTGGCGGCTTGTTTGCTGATCGTCTTTGAGGGACAGAAAGCAGGTCTTCCCGCTGATGTTTATGTACCGTATACAGCAATGTCGACGGCGACTATTTTCTTTGTCATGGCTTTGCCGATGCTCTTGTATGTCAAAGAGCGTTCTAAACCTAAGAATATCTCCTTTGAAAAGACTTTCAAAAGAATCAGACAGGAATCGGTCGACAGTTTCAAACTTCTTAAACGTTATCGGGAATTCTTGAAGTTTTGCGTCTGTGGACTTTTCTACCAAGCCGGTATTGCCGTTGTGATTACGCTTTCAGCAGTCTATGCCCAGCTCGTTATGAAATTTACGACTGCTCAAACGATTACTTTGATTTTGGTCGTCAATATCACTGCGGCCATCGGAGCCTTTGTTTTCGGGTACGTTCAAGATCGGTTGGGGCACAAGAAAACTTTGGCGCTCACCATACTTTTGTGGATCATCATGGGCGTGATGGCAGCGTTCTCACATGGTCCAGTGAGTTTTTGGATCGCTGCCAATATTGCCGGCATCGCGATGGGATCGAGCCAATCAGCGGGCAGGGCAGTTGTTGCCGTTTTTGCTCCGGCAGGAGAACTTGCCCAGTTCTACTCTGCCTGGAACGTCGCCGTTTGGGGTGCCAATGTTTTGGGCCCGATCACATACGGAACAGTCACTTGGCTGACGTCCGGAGATCAAAGAACCGCAATCCTCGTGACGACACTTTTCTTTGTTATCGGACTTTTAATCCTTCGTCGTGTGCATTTGCCGTCTAAGACTGTTTGCTGATACCGCTTTTGCGGCTGACGGCATCTGGCTTAAATAATGTCCCAGAAAAGCAAAACGCTCCTAAAAAGGAGCGTCTTGCAAAACTAAAACCTAGGACTTAGCTTAATCCTGTGATCTTGCCGTCAACGACGTCGATGGTATATGCAGCCGGTTTCTTCGGCAAGCCGGGCATACGCATGATGGCGCCGGTCGTAACAACCAGGAAGCCTGCGCCTGCGTTCAGGATGACGCGCTGGACAGGAAGCGTAAAGCCGTGAGGAGCTCCTTTCAGGTCCGGATCGTGGGACATAGAGAAAGGAGTCTTAGCGATGCAGATAGGAAGCTTTTCAAATCCCATGTTCAAGGCTTTGATCTTGGCCAGGTCTTTCAGAGCGGCAGAAGAGTAAGAAACATCTTGTCCGCCGTAAACCTTGGTGTTGACGTCCTGAATCTTTTCTTCAATGGATTCGTCAAGGCTGTAGGCGTAGTTCAAAGGCTTAGAACCTTCTTTGACGGCAGCCATCACTTCTCTGGCAACGTCTAACGCACCTTCGCCGCCTTTGGCAAAGCCGTCGGAAATCGCGAAACGAACACCGGCTTCTAAGCATTCCTTGCGGACGACATCAATTTCTTCTTCGTTGTCGTTGGCAAAATGGTTGAGAGACACGACGACCTGCTGGCCGAAACGCTTCAGGCTCGCAATATGGGCTTTGAGGTTGGGCAGACCGTTAATCAGAGCGTCCATGTTTTCCTTGCCGATTTCAGGAAGGGGAACGCCGCCGTGCCACTTCAAAGCTCTCAGAGATGTCACGAGAATGGTAGCGGCCGGCTGAAGGTTGTTCATCCTGCACTTGATGTCATAGAACTTTTCTGCGCCTAAGTCACTGCCGAAGCCTGCTTCCGTGATGGCCCAGTCTGCGATCGTCATGGCGGCGCGAGTAGCGGCCACGGAGTTGCAGCCGTGGGCGATGTTGGCAAACGGGCCCCCGTGCACGAAAGCGGGTACGCCTTCAATGGACTGTACCAAGTTCGGAAGCATTGCGTCTTTCAGAAGAGCCATCAGAGCACCGGTAGCTCCTAATTCTTTGCAGGTGTATGCAGAACCGTCGCGCTTGAGACCGACAACTAAGCGATCCAGGCGAGTGCGGAGATCCTCTTCACCGTCAGCCAAACAGATAATGGCCATGAGTTCGGAAGCAGCTGTAATGTCGAAGCCGGTTTCTGTCGGGATACCGTTGGCAGGACCGCCGAGACCGGTGACGATATTGCGAAGCATGCGGTCGTTTACGTCAAGGACACGGCGCCAGGTAATTTCTTTGAGATCGACTTGTCCCTGATGACGAGCGTTGTCAATCAAGGCAGCCAGGAGGTTGTTGGCTGCGGTAATGGCATGGAAGTCGCCAGTGAAATGCAGGTTGATGGATTCCATCGGAACAACTTGAGAGTATCCGCCGCCGGCAGCACCACCCTTCATACCGAAGGAAGGTCCGAGAGAAGGCTCTCTCAGAGCCAGACATGCTTTTTCGCCGAGTTTCTTAAAGGCCTGAGCAACGGCGATGGAAGTTGTTGTCTTTCCGGAGCCGGCAGGCATACCGGAAGTTGCCGTTACGAGAATAAGTTTGCCCTTGGCGTTAGAGGTGTCCAAAGCAACTTTGGCTTTGTCTCTGCCGTAAGGAATGAATTGGTCGTCGGAAAGACCGTATTCATGGGCGAGTTGATCGATAGGAATGAGCTTGGTTTGCTGTGCAATTTCAATGTCAGTCAGCATGTCTGTCCTTGATAGAAAGGTGTGAGTCGGAAACTTGGATAAAGTATCTAACCTGTTTGAACGCATTTTTGGGTGTCTGCGAACAAGGCTCCATTCTAATGGTAGACATCCTCTTACGTCCTAAAAACAAGAAGAGGAAAATCCGTATTTTTCCTTAGGCTGAACAACCTAACTAAAACGAGTTCGACCGCTTTTGAGAAGCGATAATTATTTCCTCTGCTTAATCAATTCGTTTGCGGAAAAGAAAAACCGAAGATTTTTAGGTCTTCGGTTGGCGGAAAAACTTTGTAAGTATTATTCAGCTTTTTTCTTTTCCTCACTCGGTGCTTCGGATTTGGCGGCTTCCGCGTTCAAAACCTTAGGATCATGAGCGGCACGAGGTACGAATTCCGGATCAAACTTCGGATTGAGCAGGCGTTCTAAAGCGATACGGACACCGCGTGAATACTGGTAGTGGATCTTGCCGACTTGGAATTCCGAGGCGATTGTATGGCGCTGAGAGTCCAGTTTTTCCGGCATAGGCTCGGAAGCTTTAGGACCGTAAAGTTTGAACATCAGCAGAGCAGAAACGGCGTCCGAGACTTCTTTAGGTTTCTCGGGGTTTCTTTCGAGTGTCGACTCAATGACATTCCAATATTCATCGAAGTCCGGTTTGAAGCTCTTATGCAGCAGCTTAGTGCGGAGGGCCTCGATGAGTTCCTCATTCGGCTCGCCTTCCATCTTCAGCGTGCTGTTGCGAACGCCTTCTAAAAAGAGAGCAACCGAGAAGGGAATGTACTGTTTTTGAAATTCTTCCAGGCGTTTTTTTCTTCCGATAAACCAAGGAATGTAGAAATCCGTCGCTTTTCTCAGTGTTTTGAAATTTTCTTTGTAATAAAACTGAAAAACTTTATTAAGTCCCTCAATTTTGGCTTTAAGATCTGCGGACTGAGCCATGTTGTACTGTCGGTTTGTTAGAAAGATTTACATAATCTACACGATCTAAGGAACGTTTTGTCTTTTACTGCCTACCTTTGGACGCTCTTTACGAGCGCATTTGTATCGTCTACCGTGTTGCCCGGCGGGAGCGAAGCGCTTGTTGTCTACGGAATGCATGAATTTCAAACGCAGCTTTGGGTCGTTGTTTTTGTTGCAACGGCCGGCAACACTTTGGGCGCTTTGGTCACTTACGGGATGGGCCGTCTCATACCGAATAAAAAGCAGGAAGTCAGAAGCTTGGAACTCCTTAAAAAGTACGGTCCCATAACACTGTTTTTTTCCTGGGTTCCGGTTGTTGGAGACGGTTTTTGCCTCGGCGCCGGCTGGCTGAGAATTAACTTTTGGCGCTCTTTTTTGCTGATTCTCCTCGGTAAGTTTGCCCGCTACTTAATTTTGGCTGCGGTTTCGCTGCATATGTTTTCTTGAGCTGGAAGACTCTAAAAGAAGATCGTTAATTCTTTGAGAAAAACACCTGCAGCCTCGAGTCCTTATACACCTAACTGTCTTGGTAAAACGAATCAAATTTTTAGGATATCTCCTTAAAAAATGAAGATTTTTAGAAACTAACACCCGCCTATATTGAATCTGCGTACTTTTGTAATAGGAGATTTTGGTATGCAGTGTTTGGACGACTTTCGTCTTTCTTTTAAGGGACGTGACTTTTTGCCGCTGATGGTCGGCGGAATGGGCACCAATATTTCGACAGCAAATCTCGTATTGGCGATTGAGAAGCTTGGAGGAATGGCCCATCTTTCTGACGCTATGCTGCCGGATGTTGCAGATCGCGAAATCGGAACACATTTTACAAAAGAGAAGACAATCCGATTCAAGTCAATGATTGAAGAAGCAGACAAGACGGAAGAAAAGTTCAACTTGGAGGCTCTGTCCAGGGTCTCAAAACAATATTTTTCCGATGTGATGGAAAAGGCAACCGGTAACGGTCTGGTTCTTGTGAATTGCATGGAAAAGCTCACTATGAACGACCCGATCGCCACGCTGAAGGCTCGATTGAATGCAGCATTGGATGCCGGTGTCGACGGTATTACGATGTCTGCCGGTCTGCATCTTTCAAGCTTGAAACGGATGGAAAGGAGAAAAATTATATAAAGATCTCGTTTATTTTGATGGGAGAGGAGTGACAGAAATATGGGTAGACGGACGTGATAACAT
>OGGX01001157.1_pt1 | contig 11315 bp, 7 predicted proteins | sample 1571331 | NCBI WGS metagenome assembly OGGX01 (sample SAMEA2582056, study PRJEB24529) | metagenome | biome: Human gut stool | place: China | collected 2011
TCGGCAGATACTTCCAGCTCCCAGTTGGTTGGCGCTTGGCCTTTACCGTAGGCGGCTTTCATGATAAAGGTATCAAAGGTTTGCGTTTCTTCCCAATCCAGATACAAATACTGCGGGAAATTAGGGGCTTCGTTGCTCTGCATCGCCGAGTAAGCATCGTTATCAATCATATTGCTGGGCGGGCTCTCCCAGTTCCAATCCTGTGCCGCACCTGCTACCGCATAGGGCGCTAAATTTTCCCCCGCCGCGGGTGCTCTGTTGTCTGCAGCATCCCGCGCCAGCATTTCATCGGTTTTGTAAACCCGGAAATAATCGATTTCGAATCGTTTTGGGTATTCGCTGTTATAATCCGGCGTACCGCTCCACAGCGGCGAATCGTTCTCATAGATTCCCAAAAAAGTCGTCATTTTGTAGTCTGGAGATTGTGATGTCTCCTTGACAAGCTGGCCGTCAAAATAAAACTTCATCCCACCTGGCTGCCATTCAAATCCATACACATGGAAATCCTGTGATACATCGCACGCAGGGTAGTAATCCAGGCTTTGTTCCTTGCAGCCGCCGTCTGTCCATGGATGCACGGAAACGCGAACACGGCTTTTATCAGCTTTGACATCCGGCCCGCAAATCTCAAAAACATCAATTTCAGCCGTTTCATCCGCTCGGGCTTCTGTTCCGATCATCCACCAGGCACTATGCAACCCACCATCATGAGGGACACGGGCCCTCAATTCAAAGTAGCCGTACTTCGTTTCAAAATTTGTGACCGCCCGGTGGTGATCGGTAATCGTGCAGGTATCCCAGAAGTTGTGCATTCCATCGCGCATGCCGGTCTGGATGCTTGAAATTTTCTGAACATCGTCAAATGCCCACCAAGGCCCCTGCGTCTCCTTATCGATTCGTAAAGATAAAATCCCGTCCACTACATCGTAATGGGCAAGGCTCTGTTCCGGAGTCGTCCAGTGGGGCATGTATGAATCGGAAAACTTTGCGGGATTCAAAACCGCGTCGTTGAATTCCTCCTGGAAGACTAAAGTCCACCCTGGCCTTTCAATCGGCTCCGTACCGGTGTCATTGCAATATGCGGTCGGCGCGGCGGAAACCGCCACTGCTCCTGCCAATATTACCGCTCCGATCCCTTTTCTTAAGTGCATATAAATCCACTTCCTTTCCTCGCTGCTTACAATTCTACGATTCTTCTCTCAACGCGGGAGCGTTCTGCGGCAAAACAAATCAGATGACTTTGCAGAGAAACTCTGGCAGATGAGAGGTTTCCATCGCCGCCGCTTTGTACGGCACGTACAAAGTCTCGCATCAGATAATAGTCCCCGCCACCATGTCCATAATTGTTGGTTTGCGGCGGTGTTTCCAAGGTGATTTCCCGCGGGCCGCTCTCCCCGAAGCGATGCAGGGAAACCGTGTTTGCGTTCATGTCCGCCGTGATCTGTCCCTTCGTACCGCAGACCTTCAGCTGACGGGCCATATCCGTGGTAAACGCTGTCATCGTGAAGCCGGCCACTGCTCCGTTATCAAATTCCAGGTTCACCACCTGGCGGTCTACAACATCGTTGTCGCAATGATAGACACAGCGGCCATAAGGCCCCTCGCGCAGAGCTTTTAACCGGCCCTCACGGCTCAAATCGGTGGTAAGCATATCGGTGGGCCATCCTACATTGTCCGTAAGATAAATTTTTCCGGCATCATACGGACACACAACGCTGTGAGGGCACCCGTCAGTGCAACGCAGCGGCGCATCCTGCGGTGCGTGTGCCGCGTCAAAATGGTGCAGGCTGCCAAAGCTGGATACCCGGGTGCAGCGCTGTCCGCTGAGCCACAGCAGAATGTCCATATCATGGCAGCTTTTTTGCAGGATCATTGGGCTGGTTTGTTCACTGCAGCGCCAGTTGCCCCGCACAAAGCTGTGGGCATGGTGCCAGTAGCCCACATTCTCAACTTGCGACAAAGACGCAACTTCCCCCACCTGCCCATCATCGATCAATTGCTTGATGGTTCGGTAAAACGGCGTATAGCGCAGCACATGGCACACGCTCAGCACACGCTGTGCCTCCTCGGCTGCCGCCGCAATGGCCCGGCATTCTGTTTCGCTGTTGCTCATGGGCTTTTCCAGCAGCACATGATACCCCTGCTTCAGCGCGGCCAGCGTGGGTTCCGTATGCATATCATCCAGCGTACATATAAGCGCGGCATCTGCCATCTGCGGGCGCGCCAGCAGATCTTCCCAGTTGCTGAACGCCCTGTCAGCGGGGATACCGTAAGCGCGGCACATCAAAGCGCGCCGGTCTGCCTTTGGTTCCGCCACGGCCATGATTCGAAGTTCTTCGGGATGCTCCTGCGCATAACGGGCATAAATCTGCCCGCGCGCGCCTGCGCCAATGAGGATCGCCGTCACCTGGTTCATGCTTTTCCTCCTTCTTCCAGTAGATGCAACAATTCTTCATAAACAGCCTCAAACACGGCCGGGTCATCGTTATAGTTCTGGTTGTCATGAAATACCCGCGCGACCAATGCGTCATGGGCAGCCTCATCCCTGCAGCGCAGCAGCGCCAGAAGCGCTGCATCCTCGGCGCCGCGCCTGGCGGCCTCCATCCGCATACCCGGCCACGGACCATCCGTTCCCGGATAGACAAGGAAAGAATCGCCACAGGGGAAATTCGTACCGATCCCTGTATGGTTGGGGCAGCTTGTACCGGCAAACGGGTCCATCCCGGCGGGGAATTGGTTGAAACCCCAATGCAGAAAACCACCCAGCCGATTGGCCGCACAGCCCCAAAACAGCAGCCGTCCTTTCAGCAACGCAAAATCCAGAAAACGGTTGAGCCAATTGCCCTCCGGCCCACAGCATACATACGCCCACACCGACTCTCCCAGAGCTGTCAGCGCATCAAAATCTGCCTGCCGCGCCTCATAGCCCGGCGTGCCGGGCACCCAAATATCCACACCACCGCGAAATTCCGGCGAAGCGACGGCTTCGATGACACGCACATTGGGCAGGTATTTACGCAGAATGCCCGCTGCGAGATAATACTGACGCTTTCGGGCGAGAAGTGAGGCTTCGTTTTTGAAATGGATGTCTGGCTCGTCATGGATGTGGAACACCACTTTGTCCTGCCAGCCATATTTGCGCAGAAATTCCGCCAGCGCCTGTACAAAGCGCACTGTGACCATATAGCCTTCCGGCGTATCAATGGGCAGTTCCGGCGCCATGGCGCACTTAAAGCTGTCGGTGTACATATCGGGCATCCCGTCCGGAAGGAATCCACGGCTCAGCAGAGCGCCCAGTTCCATCTGCTGCATCCCCTCATCGAAAAACAACCGGATCAGAGGGCACAGATATTCAAAATCAAATGTATAGGGGGCACGGCTTGCAACACAGGCCTCGTCCAGTTCGATATAGAACATCGTTTGATGGATGCGCCGCATGGCGCGGGCGTAGCGGCGTACCATTTCATAAAAAGCCGGCGTGTCCTTCTGCAAGCCATGGCAGCGGCTGATCGCATCAAGGCTGAACCAGTTTGTCACGGGGAAAGTATCCTGTGGGATCTCTATGTCATATACCCGTATATCCAGCCGGCAGCAATAGCTTCCCAGCCGAAGCATCGCCGTATATGCACCGGCTGCAAGCCCGGAACGGGGACACAGGCACAGATACAATGCTGCGCGCCCATTTTGCGTTTCAATTACACCATCCCGGGCCGGTTTGAGGCAGTCGTATACTGCAAAAGGCGCCAGCCGGGTCGTGTAAAGCGGCTTACAGGCCGGACGCCGTTCCAGAACCATCGCGCCGCCCTGTTCGCTGCCGTCCCCGGTGTTGTACTCCACGGGTACAGCTTTCATACAAAAGAATTCCGGCACAAACGCATCGCTCTCGAGGGATGCGTCCAACTGGCCGGCATCTGTTTCGAGCAAAAGCTGCACGCCCGGCCGGCCGTTGCGCGGCATTGCGAGCCGCAGACCCTGGGGAAGATGCCCCACCGGCATATCGGGATAGAAAAATTTTTCCCGCCCGCTGAGTGCCCCCCGGTGAATGCGCTGTTCCATGGTCTTCCTCCTAATAAGCGCGGGCCGAGCCGTGAGAAGCCCGGCCCGCGCCGTGTATACGGTGTGTTTTGTTTTTTTATTCTGCCTTGATACCAAGCTCTGCGGCCTTCGCATTGACCTCAGCCAGCATATCCGAAAGGCCCTTGGTCTCATAATTGGCCAGCAGGTCATCGACCATCTTTTCCACAGGGTCGCTTCCCATCATGACCTGCAGCAGATCATCGTTCGTATTGTAAACAAACGCATCCTTCAACGGTGTCGAAAGGAAGAGCACGCTGTCATAGTAAGCGGGCAGCGTACCGTTTTGCACGGCGTCTTCATGACGTGCGGTGTTCAGCGCGCGATACTCTTCGGAAATCGTGGAGGGGTACTCGCTGTCCCAGTATTCGGGATTCCACATGGCCAAATCGGCGATGTTGCTGTTCACATTTTTAAATGTATATTTCTCCATCAGGTCTACGCCGTCTTTCATAACGACTTCGCCATCCACGACATCGTAGTCCTCTCCCTCGATACCGCAATACACAAGGCGCTGGCCTTCTTCCGAATAGAGAAAATCAAACAACCGGCAGATCGCCGCCATCTTTTCATCATCCACCTGTGCAGAGATGTAGCTTTCAGACCAGGCTTCCGTATCAACGAAGTAATAGCTGTTTCCATCTTCCGAAGGATATAGTTTGGCAATGCGGTTATCCTCCAGGAAGCTGCCTTCACCGTACAAAGCATCATAATCCTTACCAATCTGGGATTCCAATCCGGCAGGGCCGGACCATGCGAATACCATGGCAGCGCTTTGGCCCTGGAGATATTTTTCCTTGCTGGTCTCCAGCTTTGCCAGAGCAATATCCTTTTCAATCACGCCATCGGTATACATATCGCGGGCAAACTGCATGGCGCTCACCAATGCGTCGCGGTCTGCAAAATAGCTGGGCACGAACCGGCCTTCTTCATCGGCCACCCACTTTTTGTCGATGATCCCCGCATAGGGATACACAAAGCCGCCGATCAGCTCTGGCAATGCCTGCGTCATACCGGAAATATTCTTGCCTTCCGGGTCCGCCTCGATGATCGCCTTGATCATATCGCAGAATTCCTCATAAGTCTCGGGTTCTTTGGTAATGCCGGCTGCCTGTGCCAGATCCCAACGGTACACTACGTTCCGATCCAGCACACTGTAAGTAATATCGCCATAGGTGGTACGCGGAATCATGTACAGCTTGCCATCCCGGGCCGCGGCCTGCGCACGCTCCATCTGCATGTGCTCGGCCAGGTTTGGATAAGCCGACAAGTCCTCCGGCAGGGCACGGATCACGCCCTGCTCGATCCAGTTCCCATAGAATGACTGTGCCACAAAATCGCCCGCGAAGATATCCGGAAGCTGTCCGTTGGTCGCCCACAACTGAATCTTCTGACTCGAGTCATCCCAAGTGACATTTTGCGGTACCAGGCGCACGCCGGTTTCTTCTTCGATCCTTTTTAAAATGGGATCATTGGGGTCCGCCAGTCCATCGTCTGCGCCCCAAATCGCCACGCTTACTTCAACCAGGGCGCTCTCTTGCTGCGAGGAAGAAACGGCGCCAGTGCCGCTGGCGGGAGCGCTGCCGGATGCCGGAGCTCCGCATCCGGCAAACAGACCGGCCGCCATAAGTGTACTCAGTGCCAATGCTGCGAATCGTTTTGCTTTTTTCATGTTCAACTCTCCTTTTTTCAATCTTCTATCACAAGGATCGATCCCTATTCCTTAACGGAACCGATCATGACGCCCTTGACAAAATATTTTTGCAGGAAGGGATACAGACACAAAATTGGCAGCATGGTGATGACGATTGCCGCCATCTGCACGGATTGGACAAATACCTTGTCACCCGATAGCATGGACTGTGCCTGACTTCCCAACTGTGTATTGAAGCTGACGAGAATATCGCGCAGATAAATCTGCAGCGGCTTAATGTTCTTGTCATTGATGTACAGAAACGCTTCCCACCATCCGTTCCACCGCTCGACCGCATAAAACAGCGCAAAAGTAGCCATAAACGGCTTAGAGATGGGCACAAAAATCCGTGTGAGCACCACAAATTCATTTGCGCCGTCGATACGGGCGGCCTCTTCCAGGCTGGGCGGCAGGCTCGCAAAATAGTTTTTCATAATGATCAGATAATAGGTGCTGATCATTGTCGGCAGGATCATACTCCAAATCGTGTTATCCAACTGGAGGTCGCAAATAACCAGATAGGTTGGAATCAAGCCGCCGGAAAACAACATGGTGAATAAAATCGCACTGAGAAATTTGCGGCCGATCAGGCGCTTGCGGCTTAAAACATACGCGGCAACCACAGAAAACACCATGTTCAGTGTGGTGCCTAACACAGTCACCAGAAGCGTAGTCCCCAACGATTTGAAAAAGTATACATCCTTGATGATGGCCTTGTAGCCTGTGAGGTCAAACACATGGGGAAACAAGTATGGGGAATACTTTACACTTGTTACAGTATTGGAGAATGAGACGATGAGTACATTGTAAAAAGGATACAGTGTCAGCAGCGCCAAAACACCGAAAAAAAGGTACAGGCATACCTCAAAGGCGGTGATCTGCTGCTTTTTTTTCAGTTTCATTGCCCTTCCCCCCCTTAAAACAGCCCATCTTCGCCAAGCTTTGTCGTCACCTTGTTCGCCGTCCAAATCATCACAACGCCGATGACAGACTTTAAAAGCCCAATGGCCGTGGTATAGCCAAAATTTGTTCCGGTCATGAAAGACTGGCGGTAGACATAGGTATCAATGATATCCGCAACGGGATAGACCGGCGCTGAGTACAGATTGAATATCTGGTCAAAGGAGGCGCCGCTCATAATTCCGCCCACCTGCAAAATCAGCATGATACAAACTGTGCTTCGAATGCCGGGCCATGTGATGTGCAGCATTTTTTGCAGTCGGTTCGCGCCATCGATGCTGGCCGCCTCATACAACTGGGGGTCGATCGCAGTAAGTGCCGCCATATAGATGATGGCGTCCCACCCAAACTCCTTCCAGATATTTGAGATCCAGATAAACGGGCGAAAGGCGGAAAGAGACATCAGCGGCGCTATTTGCTCGAATCCCATCTGTCCAAGCAATTGATTGATGATACCATTGGAAGCGAACATATTGATAAGGATTCCCGACAACACGACCCAAGAGATGAAATGCGGAAACGTAAACACTGTCTGGAAAAACTTTTTAACGCGAGGATGACGGATCTCATTGAGCAGGATCGCCACAATAATCGGGATTGGGAAGGGAAACAAAAGCTTGCCGAAACTGAAAATCAGCGTATTGGAAAAAGCGCGCCAGAATTCAGCGTCTTGGAACATCGTTTTAAAATGCAGCAGTCCCACCCAGGGACTGTGCCACAGGCCCATATCATAGCGGTAATTGCGAAACGCCAGCGTAATGCCTCCCATGGGCAGATAACAAAAAATAATATACCACAGGAGAACTGGCAGCAGCAGCGCATACAGCATCCAGTCATTTTTCAGCTGCTTGCAAACCATTCGCCGCCTGGAGGCGTTCATCCCTGTCCGTTCTTTCATAAAACACTCCCCCTTCATTCCCCTGAACTGTTCGTTTCTCTGTGTCTTTATTATACTGTCCCTGATTGGCCTTTCGGTATGGAGGCAGCGCATGAATTCTGTTCTTCAAAATGGAAAACGTTCAATAATTTATGTAAAAATCATAGTTTTCATCATAAATATGGAATTTTTTTAGAATTTTGCATCTGTGATTTCACTATACCGGGCTTTCTCCATATCAATCCCTCTCTATCAGTGATATACTAAGGGCAGGGCAATCGGAAGGAGTGCTGCCCATGCCGTCATTCTTTAAAAAAGGAATTATGAAACAGTTTCGCTTGGTACTCTGCTGCCTGCTCATCATGGGAATCGTTTTGTCACTGCTGTGTTACACAGTAATCGAGCGGCTGATGACCAAAAATTCAACCGCGTATGCCCAGAGTACCGCACAAAAGTTTAACGTTGAGGTAAAATACTTATTTGACCGCGCAGATGCACTGTTCAGCAGCCTGCTGTTCAACGAAAACATTGAACAGATTATGCACACACCTTTTTCAGCAAAGACCCCTTCCTATCTCAATGCACTGCACACCCAATTTTCGTCATACCGCCTCATGAACGCAGAACTCGCGGAAATCGCCCTTGTAACTCCGGAGATGTCCTGGTCCAGCTATTTTGATGCGGCCACACTGCGCGCGTTCAGCGAGGAAATGCGTAACCTTCGCGGCACCACATGCTTCGGACTGCAGCAATCCCCTCTTACGGCACGTGCAGGCAGCCAGGAACAGCGGTTGGTTTTTGGCCACAATGTTTATGGTATGTTCGACGATTCTTTGTATGGTCAGTATTTAGGCAGTATCATTTTATCACTGGATCTCTCCAAGTCCTCGATCCAACTGCCCTTGTCTGAGCGGTCCGCAACCTGCTTTGTCCTGCTGGATCATAATGGCACGGCGTTTCCGTTTAATTGCAGCGATGAGCAGTACCAACAGATCCAGGAACAGGGGCTTGCCGCCGGCCACGGGACTTGGCCTATGGGCGCTTGTCAAACTGAGGATTATTTAATTTATAATACGCCCTTAAATGATACCGGGCTTTTTATGGTCAGCGCCATGGACAGGCACGCGCTCAGCAAGGAAGGATTGCCCACGATTGCCATCCTCATTGTTATAACGACCGCCGCCTTGATCGTGGTCGTATTGTTGATGAGCTTGATGCTGCAAAGTGTGGTAAGGCCCTTAAGTCAATTGTCAGCATATATCGACCGCATCCGGCTCACACCCCCGGGGGCTGATGCGGAGCCTCTGGAGCTGCAGGGGTGTGAAGAGATCACCCGCCTCTGCAGCTCCTTTAACACGATGCTTCGCGAGCAGGCCCGCTTGACCCGTGAACTGCAACAGGCCACCGTCAATTTGTACGAAATGCAGTTGGGCCGCAAGCAGGCGGAGCTGGAATACCTGCGCAGCCAAATCAATCCGCATTTTCTTTACAATACGTTGGAGGCGATCCAGGGAATCGCACTGGAACATGGTGTTCCCAAAATTGCGGATGCTGCGGGTGCGTTGGGCAAATTATTCAGACACAACATCCAAGGCAGCGATATGATTCCATTGGGCAAAGAGTTGGAAATCACCCAAGCCTACCTCACCATCCAAAAGCTGCGGTTCGCCGATAAATTGAATGTGTTGATCAGCATTCGTGAAAACACTCGCGGCATTCCAGTGATGAAACTGCTTCTTCAGCCGCTGGTGGAAAACGCTGTTTATCACGGTTTAGAGCCGAAGACCGGCCCCGGCACGCTGTTTATCGGTGCGAGACTGGAAAAGGGGGATCTGCTCATCAGCATTTATGACGATGGCGTGGGGATGCCATCTGGCCGTCTGGCTGCATTGCAGGAAGAGTTGGAACGCCCCGCCGCAAGCGGCAAGGCGGAAACCGCGCATATCGGTCTGCTGAATGTCCAGCACCGCATCCGGCTGCGCTACGGCATGCCATACGGCTTGACGCTGCATAGCACGCCGGGTGGCGGCACCCGGGTAACTGTCCGTGTACCTGCGCAGACACAGGAAGAGGAGAATGAGTTATGCTGAACGTTTTGCTTGCGGATGACGAAACCCGCACGCTGCATCATTTGATGACAGGTGTGCCCTGGTTTCAACTGGGGATGGAAGTCTGCTGCACTGCCTCCAACGGCAGCGAAGCTCTTGCCTTTATTGAATCACATCCCATAGATATTTTGATTACAGATATCCGCATGCCCGGCATGGACGGGCTGGAGTTGTGTCAGCGTGTGCGTGAACGGTACCACGATATGTCGATCATCTTATTGACGGGCTATGCGGACTTTGAATACGCACGACGCGGCATTGAGCTTCAAGTGACGGACTACTGCTTAAAACCAATTGATACAGAGCAGCTGACCGCCACATTGCGCCGTGCTGTACGCCAGGGGTACGGGCGCTCCTCCTCACGTTCAGACGCGCTGCTGGATCTTATCGAGGAAGGCAACTCTCAAGAAATTACGCGGACATTTTCTGATTTGGGGATCAAAGGCGACAGTGTTTACATCGCCGGCTCCATTGGCGTTCACAATATTGAACAGGCGATAGGCGCTCAGTTTTCCTGTAAAGTGGGCAGACACAAATACCTGTACTTTTCCGGACATCCGTTTCATACGCAGGAAGCCTCGCACATCATCGCTTTTTCCAAAAAGCGCAGCGGTATCGGTCTTTTTCCCACCTCAGTGCCCTACGGACAGACTGCACGCGCTATCAGCGACGTGCTCGTGATGACATATCAATATTTTATCAACGGCACATCAACGTTGTGTGAACGCCTGGTAGATGGGCCGCTGACTCAAGAACTTTTTCGTCAACTCCCCAAAAAGGGAAAAGAACCAGGCCAGCTCAAAGCCTGGCTGCACGACCTCTCGCAAGCCAACTGCTCGTTGCTTTTCAATATCCGCACCGCATTTCGATTTGTGAACCAGGTTCTTCTTTCTCCTGCCATGCAAAACAGCGGAGAAGGCTGTTTTGACAGCTTTGAGCAGATGGCTGCCGACTATTCTTGCCTGTCGAATCTGCTGGAAGAGCTCAGCGCCGCTGTGTACACACAGGAGCCGCGTCCGGCTCCCCCATTTGAAGGCCCTGACAGCTTCTTGTCCATTATGAGTTATCTCAATACACACTACGAGCAGACCGTCTCGCTGAAACGTGTCTCGGAGGAACTGCACCTCAATGCATCCTACATCAGTCAGCTGATAAAAAATGAAACCGGTTTAAACTATACTCAATATATCACTGAATTGCGCATCGAAAAAGCCAAGGAGCTATTGACAAACACAAAGCTTTCCCTGGCCGAAATCAGCGAAGCGGTGGGCTTCAATGACTATTTTTATTTCATCAAGAAGTTCAAACGGGAGGTAGGCGTGACGCCCGGCAAATTTTTGCAGCATAAAAAGGGAACGGGCGATATGCCCGACCGGGAAAGGGAGAGATGAGCATGACCGCAAAGGAATTAGCCGCCCGGCTCTCTCTGCCGGAATCGCTGCAACAGCAGGTTTTTTCCATACCGATTCTCCCTGCGCAGGAACAGGAATGGAATGAGCTGTTTCTTCGCGATCAAGAAGCCTTTGAATTGCGTCTGCACCGTCATCCTACACCGGAACTCCTGGCTCTGGCACTTTATCTGCGCTGGGCCGTTGCGACCTAT
>OGGX01001161.1_pt1 | contig 11260 bp, 9 predicted proteins | sample 1571331 | NCBI WGS metagenome assembly OGGX01 (sample SAMEA2582056, study PRJEB24529) | metagenome | biome: Human gut stool | place: China | collected 2011
CGTAATTGTTGCAGACAGTCTGGACATGGACAGCGCGGAGAAACCGGAGCGTACACAAGTACGTGAGGATTTCGAGCACAACCCAGGGCCAAACTGACAAATAAAATAGCCTAATGGGACAGGCGCTAAGAAAATTGTTGCGCATTATAGCTAATAAGCGCGTCATGTCATAAAGTTGAGGGCTTATTTTCATTTGAGGACCGCATCGTGGCGACATTAACCCGGCTTTTTGTTCATCCTGTTAAATCGATGCGCGGCATTGGTCTTACACATGCTCTGGCTGATGTCAGTGGTCTGGCCTTCGATCGCATCTTTATGATCACGGAACCTGACGGTACGTTTATTACCGCTCGCCAGTTTCCCCAGATGGTACGGTTTACTCCTTCACCTGTGCATGATGGCTTGCATCTCACCGCACCAGATGGCAGTAGCGCATATGTTCGTTTTGCTGATTTCGCCACACAAGACGCACCAACCGAAGTTTGGGGCACACATTTTACCGCGCGAATTGCACCAGACGCGATCAACAAATGGCTAAGTGGATTTTTCTCCCGCGAAGTGCAATTACGCTGGGTGGGGCCACAAATGACCCGGCGCGTGAAACGCCACAACACTGTACCTCTGTCATTTGCTGATGGCTATCCTTACCTTCTTGCTAACGAAGCCTCGTTACGTGATCTCCAACAACGTTGTCCGGCCAGTGTAAAAATGGAGCAATTCCGCCCCAATCTGGTGGTTTCCGGCGCGTCAGCCTGGGAAGAAGATCGCTGGAAAGTGATTCGCATTGGTGATGTGGTATTTGATGTGGTTAAACCTTGTAGCCGCTGTATTTTCACCACCGTCAGCCCAGAAAAAGGGCAAAAACATCCGGCAGGCGAACCATTAAAAACATTGCAATCTTTCCGCACTGCCCAGGATAACGGCGATGTCGATTTTGGTCAGAATTTAATTGCCCGTAATAGCGGCGTGATTCGCGTTGGCGATGAGGTGGAAATTCTGGCAACGGCTCCGGCAAAAATTTACGGCGCAGCTGCCGCTGATGATACCGCCAACATCACGCAACAACCGGACGCAAATGTAGATATTGACTGGCAGGGACAGGCATTTCGTGGAAATAACCAACAAGTGTTGCTGGAGCAATTAGAAAATCAGGGAATTCGTATCCCTTATTCTTGCCGCGCGGGCATTTGTGGAAGTTGCCGTGTTCAGCTTTTAGAAGGCGAAGTCACGCCGCTGAAAAAATCAGCAATGGGCGATGATGGCACCATTCTTTGCTGTAGCTGTGTACCGAAGACTGCACTTAAGTTGGCGCGTTAGACTGCCTGTTCGAGGCTGAAGCTGTCAACATTAACCTGCGGTTTCAGCCTGTCGTTCATGATTTTAATGGCGTCGCCCAACTGCATCGCGCGACCCGCAATAACAACGCAGGGTTGTGCCAGCAGGCATAGTGCGGCATTTTCGCCAGATTCAACGACCAGCAAATTGACTTGCTCGTGAGTGTCGCTCAACCAAACGCAGGCCGCATCGCCCGGCATGGGCACCCACATTTCACCATGGGAAACAAAATGCCAGCTTTTCGGCATTTGCGGTTTGAGATAGCGAATTGCTACCAGTGCATTCAGCACCAGTTCGGCTTTTTGTTCTTTAGATAAATTAAAATCGCGGCACTTTTCTTCAAAAGAGAAATAGAGCGCGGCGTCGTCAACGCAAAAGCCTGCGGGAGAAAAGGCATCTGGAGTCAACATTTTGCGCGCAAAACGTGAGCGAAATAGCATACCATTGGCTAAATCGAGCATCATTCGATCGTGCTCTTCATCGTAATACCAACGCCAGTTATCATCTGGTTTAATTCGCATTTGCCTCTCCCCTACCCTATAAAACCGCAGCAACACAATCCATTGTCGCTTCGCTTAATAACCTCAACAATAAAAGTACAAAATGTCTAAATAAGCAACAGCGATGAATATAAAACAACCAGGGCTTAAAATAAAGCCCTGATTATCTTATAAAGAGGAATTCGAAGAAATAATTAGATATGGGTAACGATTTCTTTAATCAGCGGCGGACCTTTAAAAATAAAACCAGAATAAATTTGCACCAGTGAGGCCCCCGCAGCAATCTTTTCACGCGCAGCGATAACCGAGTCGATGCCGCCAACACCGATGATCGGTAAGCGACCATTTAATTCCTGTGATAAACGGCGAATAATTTCGGTGCTTTTTAACTGAAGCGGACGACCACTTAAGCCACCGGTTTGATCACAATTTTTCATTCCCTGAACCAGAGAACGATCGAGCGTGGTATTGGTTGCAATAACGCCATCAATATTATGGCGAACTAAACTATCGGCAACCTGGATCAATTCTTCTTCAGAAAGATCCGGCGCGATCTTCACTGCGATCGGCACATATTTATGGTGCATCGCTTGCAAATCATTTTGCTTATTTTTAATCGCGGTTAAGAGATCATCCAGCGCTTCACCATATTGCAGCGTGCGTAATCCTGGGGTATTCGGCGATGAAATATTGATGGCGATATATCCCGCATAAGCATAGATTTTTTCCATACAAATCAGATAGTCATCTTTACCCTGCTCCACCGGCGTATCTTTATTTTTGCCGATGTTAATACCCAGGACGCCATCATAATGGGCTTTTTTTACGTTCTCTACGAGGTTATCAACGCCAAGATTATTAAAGCCCATACGGTTGATCAAACCTTCGGCATCTACCAGACGAAAGAGACGCGGCTTGTCATTACCTGGCTGTGGACGTGGCGTGACGGTACCGATCTCGATCGATCCAAATCCCATCGCGCCTAACGCGTCAATGCACTCCCCGTCTTTATCAAGACCGGCTGCCAGACCAAGCGGATTTTTAAACGTCAGGCCCATGCAGTTAACAGGTTTCGCAGGCACTTTCTGCCGCACCAGTGCTTCAAACGGCGTTCCTGTAATACGGCGTAATTGCTGAAAAGTAAACTCATGAGCGCGCTCTGGATCGAGCTGGAAAAGGGCTTTACGAACGAAGGGGTAGTACATGAACTCTCCTGGATTCCCGGTGTGCAAACCGGGGGCGTATTATGTGCGAGTTCGGACCAAAAGGGAATTGACCTGTGGCAATAAATAGCAAACGTTTTCTTATTGCGCTTTTTTTATGCTTTTTTTGGCTTTTCTTCCTCAGATAAATCATTTCGACTCGCGGACGCCCTCTGTCAGACTGACCGAATTGTTATCAATGTTAACAAAAAAAGAACAATTGGTTATAAGGAGAGAGTATGCGTGTCATCACCCTGGCGGGTAGTCCTCGCTTTCCTTCTCGTTCCAGCTCCTTGCTGGAATATGCGCGGGAAAAACTAAATGGCCTGGATGTAGAGGTTTATCACTGGAATCTGCAAAACTTCGCCCCGGAAGATCTGCTTTATGCTCGTTTCGATAGTCCGGCACTCAAAACCTTCACCGAACAGCTGCAACAGGCCGATGGGCTGATTGTCGCCACGCCTGTGTATAAAGCCGCCTATTCCGGTGCGCTGAAAACCCTGCTCGACCTACTGCCAGAACGTGCGTTGCAAGGCAAAGTGGTGCTACCGCTGGCGACGGGCGGTACGGTGGCCCATCTGCTGGCGGTCGATTATGCCCTTAAGCCAGTTGTAAGTGCGCTGAAAGCCCAGGAGATCCTGCACGGCGTGTTTGCCGATGACTCACAGGTGATTGATTACCACCACAAGCCGCAGTTCACGCCAAATCTGCAAACCCGTCTTGATACCGCGCTGGAAACTTTCTGGCAGGCGCTGCACCGCCGCGATATTCAGGTTCCCGATCTTCTGTCTCTGCGAGGTAATGCCCATGCGTAACATCATTCAACTGGCGCTGGCGGGATTACTTAGCGTCTCTACGATTGCGGTTGCTGCAGAATCCTCTCCTGAAGCGTTACGTATAGGCTATCAGAAAGGCAGTATTGGTATGGTACTGGCAAAAAGCCACCAGTTACTGGAAAAACGCTATCCGCAAACCAAAATCTCCTGGGTGGAGTTCCCCGCTGGCCCACAGATGCTGGAGGCGTTAAACGTTGGCAGTATTGATCTCGGCAGTACCGGGGTTGTTCCGCCAATCTTTGCCCAGGCTGCCGGGGCTGATTTGGTATATGTGGGCGTCGAGCCACCGAAGCCCAAAGCCGAAGTGATTCTGGTGGCAGAAAACAGCCCGATCAAAACCGTAGCCGATCTTAAAGGTCACAAAGTTGCCTTTCAGAAAGGTTCCAGTTCACACAACCTTTTACTGCGTGCACTGCGTCAGGCCGGACTTAAGTTTACTGACATCCAGCCCACTTATCTGACGCCAGCTGATGCCCGCGCCGCGTTCCAGCAAGGTAACGTTGACGCCTGGGCTATCTGGGATCCCTACTACTCCGCTGCGTTATTACAGGGCGGCGTGCGGGTGCTGAAAGACGGCACCGATCTCAATCAAACTGGATCGTTTTATCTGGCAGCTCGCCCCTATGCAGAAAAAAACGGCGCTTTTATTCAGGGCGTACTGGCAACCTTTAGTGAGGCCGATGCGTTAACCCGCAGCCAGCGCGAGCAAAGCATCGCTTTACTGGCAAAAACGATGGGCTTACCGGCACCGGTGATTGCCTCGTATCTGGATCATCGTCCTCCCACCACCATCAAACCGGTGAGCGCTGAAGTTGCCGCCTTACAGCAGCAAACGGCAGATCTGTTTTATGAAAACCGTCTGGTGCCGAAAAAAGTTGATATTCGCCAGCGCATCTGGCAGCCCACTCAACTGGAAGGAAAACAATTATGAGTCTGAATATGTTCTGGTTTTTACCGACCCATGGTGACGGGCATTATCTTGGAACGGAAGAAGGTTCACGCCCGGTTGATCACGGTTATCTGCAACAAATTGCGCAAGCAGCGGATCGTCTGGGCTATACCGGCGTGCTGATCCCAACGGGGCGCTCCTGCGAAGATGCGTGGCTGGTTGCCGCGTCGATGATCCCGGTGACGCAACGGCTGAAGTTTCTTGTCGCCCTGCGTCCCAGCGTAACCTCTCCTACCGTTGCCCCCCGCCAGGCCGCCACGCTTGACCGTCTCTCAAATGGACGTGCGTTGTTTAACCTGGTCACAGGCAGCGATCCACAAGAGCTGGCAGGCGACGGAGTGTTCCTTGATCATAGCGAGCGCTACGAAGCCTCGGCGGAATTTACCCAGGTCTGGCGGCGCTTATTGCTGGGGGAAACCGTCAATTTCAACGGTAAACATATTCATGTGCGCGGAGCCAAACTACTCTTCCCGCCGATTCAACAGCCGTATCCTCCGCTTTACTTTGGCGGATCGTCAGATGTCGCGCAGGAGCTGGCGGCAGAACAAGTAGATTTCTACCTTACCTGGGGCGAACCGCCGGAACTGGTTAAAGAGAAAATCGAACAAGTGCGGGCGAAAGCTGCCGCGCATGGACGCAAAATTCGTTTCGGTATTCGTCTGCATGTGATTGTTCGTGAAACCAGCGACGAAGCGTGGCAGGCCGCCGAGCGGTTAATCTCGCATCTTGATGATGAGACTATCGCCAAAGCACAAGCCGCATTCGCCCGGACGGATTCCGTAGGACAACAGCGGATGGCGGCGTTACATAACGGCAAGCGCGACAATCTGGAGATCAGCCCCAATTTATGGGCGGGCGTTGGCTTAGTCCGCGGCGGTGCCGGGACGGCGCTGGTGGGCGATGGTCCTACGGTCGCCGCGCGAATCAACGAATACGCTGCACTTGGCATCGACAGTTTTGTGCTTTCGGGCTACCCGCATCTGGAAGAAGCGTATCGGGTTGGCGAGTTGCTGTTCCCGCATCTGGATGTCGCCATCCCGGAAATTCCCCAGCCGCAGCCGCTGAATCCGCAAGGCGAAGCGGTGGCGAATGATTTTATCCCCCGTAAAGTCGCGCAAAGCTAAGGAACACGATGATGGCAACGCCAGTGAAGAAGTGGTTATTGCGCGTTGCCCCCTGGTTTTTACCGGTGGGCATCGTGGCGGTGTGGCAACTGGCCTCCTCGGTTGGCTGGCTGTCGACGCGTATTTTGCCTTCACCGGAAGGAGTGGTGACGGCGTTCTGGACGCTCTCCGCCAGCGGCGAACTGTGGCAGCATCTGGCGATCAGTTCCTGGCGGGCGCTGATTGGCTTTTCAATTGGCGGATCGCTGGGCCTGATTCTGGGACTGATTAGCGGACTGTCGCGCTGGGGAGAAAGGCTGCTGGATACCTCAATTCAGATGTTGCGCAACGTGCCGCATCTGGCGCTGATCCCGCTGGTGATTTTGTGGTTTGGCATTGATGAATCCGCAAAAATCTTTCTGGTGGCGCTTGGCACGCTATTCCCCATTTATATCAACACCTGGCATGGCATCCGTAATATCGATCGCGGGCTGGTGGAGATGGCGCGTAGCTATGGATTATCCGGCATACCGCTGTTTATCCATGTGATCCTGCCTGGTGCCCTGCCCTCAATTATGGTCGGCGTGCGTTTTGCGTTGGGCCTGATGTGGCTGACACTGATCGTTGCCGAAACTATTTCTGCCAATTCCGGCATTGGTTATCTGGCGATGAATGCGCGGGAGTTTCTGCAAACGGACGTGGTGGTTGTCGCTATTATTCTTTACGCCCTGCTCGGCAAACTTGCTGACGTCAGCGCGCAGCTGTTAGAGCGCCTCTGGTTGCGCTGGAACCCGGCTTATCATTTGAAGGAGGCCACGGTATGAATACTGCTCGTCTGAACCAGGGCACACCATTGTTGCTCAATGCAGTAAGCAAACATTACGCAGAAAATATCGTCCTGAACCAACTGGATTTACATATTCCGGCAGGTCAGTTTGTGGCGGTGGTGGGCCGCAGCGGTGGTGGCAAAAGTACCTTGCTGCGCCTGCTGGCAGGTCTGGAAACGCCAACCGCTGGCGATGTGTTAGCGGGTTCCACACCGCTGGCTCAGATTCAGGAAGACACGCGAATGATGTTTCAGGATGCGCGTCTGCTGCCGTGGAAATCGGTGATTGATAACGTTGGGTTAGGCCTTAAAGGCCAGTGGCGCGATGCCGCGCGTCGGGCGTTGGCTGCAGTAGGACTGGAGAATCGCGCCGGGGAATGGCCTGCCGCACTTTCTGGCGGGCAGAAACAGCGTGTGGCGCTGGCAAGAGCGTTGATTCATCGACCAGGTTTATTATTGCTTGATGAACCGCTCGGGGCGCTGGACGCCTTAACGCGACTCGAGATGCAGGATTTGATTGTGTCACTTTGGCAGGAGCACGGCTTTACCGTACTGTTGGTGACGCATGATGTGAGCGAAGCGGTAGCAATGGCTGACCGGGTGTTGTTAATTGAAGAGGGAAAAATTGGTCTGGATTTGACAGTGGATATCCCCCGTCCGCGTCGATTAGGGTCGGTGCGATTAGCGGAGCTGGAAGCGGAAGTATTGCAACGGGTAATTCGGCGTGGGCATTCTGAACAACTGATTCGGCGTCATGGTTAATATGCCGGATGTGGCGCACAAAACCAGCAGTTTCAACGGATTGTAGGCCTGATAAGACGCGTCAAGCGTCGCATCAGGCATTTGGGCACGGCTGCCGGATGCGGCGTGAACGCCTTATCCAGCCTACAAAACCAGCAATTTCAACGGACTTGTAGGCCTGATAAGACGCGTCAAGCGTCGCATCAGGCATTTTGGCTCAAAAGTATCAAGCCAGTGCTTTGGTGATCTTCTCGTACAGATCGCCAGAGAGATTTTCCAGCCCTTTCAACTGCTCCAGCGCCGCGCGCATTTTCTCCTGACGTTTGGCATCATAACGTTTCAGGCGAATCAGCGGCTCAATCAGGCGTGAAGCCACCTGCGGGTTACGGCTGTTGAGGTCGGTAAGCATTTCCACCAGGAACTGGTAACCGCTGCCATCTTCGGCATGGAACGCTGCCGGGTTGCTGCCCGCAAACGCACCAATCAACGAACGAATACGGTTCGGGTTGCTCATGGTAAATGAGCGATGCTGCAACAGGCCACGCACCGTCTCCAGCACATTCGCCGCCGGGCTGGTGGCTTGCAGGATAAACCATTTATCCATCACCAGACCGTCCTGATGCCACTTATCGTCGTACTCCTGCATCAGCGCGTCACGGCAAGGCAGCTGTGCAGCAACCGCTGCAGAAAGCGCTGCCAGCGCATCGGTCATATTGTTTGCTTCATGGTATTGCTTGCTCACCAGCACGTCAGCCAGATGCGTTTCACCAAAAGCAAGGAAGCGCAGGCAGGCATTACGCAGAGTGCGTTTTGCAATATCTTCATGCTCAACACGGTACTCGCTCTGGTAATTCGCGTTGTAAATAGCCAGTAGCTCATCCGCCAGTTCAGTCGCCAGAGTACGAGTGAGTGCTTCGCGTACTTCGGCAATAGCAATCGGGTCGATGATATCGAACAGTTCAGCCATTTCATTGACAGAAGGCAGCGTCAGGATTTCTGCCGCCAGTGCCGGATCAATCTTCTCATCAAGCAGTACCGCGCGGAAAGCATCAGCCACATGCACCGGCAGAGACAGCGGCTGACCTTGCTGATGACGCGCGACGTTCAGCTTGATGTAGGTTGCCAGCAGGCTTTGCGCCGCATCCCAGCGGGAGAAATCATTACGCGCATGACGCATCAGGAAGGTCAGTTGCTGATCGCTCCACTTATATTCCAGTTTCACTGGCGCAGAGAATTCGCACAGCAGCGCAGGCACCGGCTGAAAGTAGACATTATCAAAGACAAAGGTCTGTTCCGCCTGGGTGACGTTCAGCACGGAATTCACCGGATGACCGCCTTTCTGCAACGGGATCACTTTGCCTTCGTTGTCATACAATTCGATGGCAAACGGAATATGCAGCGGCTGTTTTTCTGCCTGATCCGGCGTAGCAGGCGTACGCTGGCTGATGGTCAGGGTGTACTGCTCAGTTTCCGGATTATAGTCGTCTTTGACGGTCACAACCGGCGTACCGGACTGGCTGTACCAACGGCGGAAATGAGAGAGATCGACATTCGACGCATCTTCCATCGCCTGCACAAAGTCGTCGCAGGTTGCCGCGCTGCCATCATGGCGCTCGAAATATAGTTGCATCCCTTTCTGGAAGTTTTCTTCGCCCAGCAGGGTGTGGATCATGCGAATCACTTCCGCGCCCTTCTCGTAAACGGTCAGGGTGTAGAAGTTGTTCATCTCAATGACCATATCCGGGCGGATCGGGTGCGCCATCGGGCTGGCGTCTTCCGCAAACTGCAATCCGCGCATGGTGCGCACGTTGTTGATACGGTTTACCGCGCGGGAACCAAGGTCAGAGCTGAACTCCTGATCGCGGAAGACGGTTAAACCTTCTTTCAGGCTGAGCTGGAACCAGTCGCGGCAGGTCACTCGGTTACCGGTCCAGTTATGGAAATATTCATGGCCGATAACGCGTTCAATATCGAGGTAATCTTTGTCGGTGGCGGTGTCGGTGCGGGCCAGCACATATTTGGAGTTAAAGATATTCAGCCCCTTATTCTCCATTGCGCCCATATTGAAGAAATCCACCGCGACGATCATATAGATGTCGAGGTCATACTCCAGGCCAAAGCGTTCTTCATCCCATTTCATGGAGTTTTTCAGCGAGGTCATCGCCCACGGCGCGCGATCAAGGTTGCCGCGATCGACGTACAGCTCCAGTGCTACTTCGCGACCAGAACGCGTGGTAAAGGTATCGCGCAGTACATCAAAGTCGCCTGCCACCAGCGCAAACAGGTAGCACGGTTTCGGGAACGGGTCCTGCCACTGTACCCAGTGACGTCCGTTTTCCAGTTCGCCTTGCGCAACGCGGTTACCATTGGAAAGCAGGAAGGGATATTTGATTTTATCGGCAATAATTTTGGTGGTAAAACGCGCCAGCACGTCCGGGCGGTCGAGATAATACGTAATATGGCGGAAACCTTCGGCTTCACACTGGGTGCAAAGCGCATCGCCTGACTGATAAAGCCCTTCCAGCGCGGTATTCGTCGCCGGGCTAATTTCATTAACGATCTTAAGCGTAAAACGCTCCGGCAAATTACTGATGACCAGTGCGCCCTCTTCTTCTTTCCAGGCGGTCAGCCGGAATAGATCGATATGAACAGAAACCAGTTTGAGGTCTTCGCCGTTGAGACGAAGGGGAGCATCTGATGCACCATGACGGACAGCCTGGCTGACCGCGGTAACGACCGTCTTTTGCGCGTCGAGGTCAAAGGTCAAGTCAATATCAGTAATCTGGTAATCCGGCGCACGATAATCGTGACGGTATTTGGCTTGTGGCTGTTGAGTCATAAATAACCTTTAGCATCTTTGATAGAGTCTGGTGTTCAGTCTATTCCTGTTGCGTAAATCGCGCTATGCAGAATCTTCATCTTTTCAGGTACAAACGCCTTTATTGCTACATTTTTATAACATACACCGCGTAATGCCATCGACCAGAAAGGTGGCATATGGTGTGATCGGGGTTCAATAAATTGCGAAACAAGGTATACTCCAGCAGTTCCTGAAGATGTTTATTGTACTAAACGCTCCTGTACGAGGACGCTACTGCGCACCTATGACACAATTCGCTTCTCCTGTTCTGCACTCGTTGCTGGATACAGATGCTTATAAGTTGCATATGCAGCAAGCCGTGTTTCATCACTATTACGATGTGCATGTCGCGGCGGAGTTTCGTTGCCGAGGTGACGATCTGCTGGGTATTTATGCCGATGCTATTCGTGAACAGGTTCAGGCGATGCAGCACCTGCGCCTGCAGGATGATGAATATCAGTGGCTTTCTGCCCTGCCTTTCTTTAAGGCCGACTATCTTAACTGGTTACGCGAGTTCCGCTTTAACCCGGAACAAGTCACCGTGTCCAACGATAATGGCAAGCTGGATATTCGTTTAAGCGGCCCGTGGCGTGAAGTCATCCTCTGGGAAGTTCCTTTGCTGGCGGTTATCAGTGAAATGGTACATCGCTATCGCTCACCGCAGGCCGACGTTGCGCAAGCCCTCGACACGCTGGAAAGCAAATTAGTCGACTTCTCGGCGTTAACCGCCGGCCTTGATATGTCGCGCTTCCATCTTATGGATTTTGGCACCCGTCGCCGTTTTTCTCGCGAAGTACAAGAAACCATCGTTAAGCGTCTGCAACAGGAATCCTGGTTCGTGGGCACCAGCAACTACGATCTGGCGCGTCGGCTTTCCCTCACGCCAATGGGAACACAAGCACACGAAT
>OGGX01001162.1_pt1 | contig 11214 bp, 12 predicted proteins | sample 1571331 | NCBI WGS metagenome assembly OGGX01 (sample SAMEA2582056, study PRJEB24529) | metagenome | biome: Human gut stool | place: China | collected 2011
GAATATCAAATAATAAAAATACCACTCAAAAATTAATTTGAGTGGTAAAAGTGGTGATTTCGTAAAATGTCAGGACATATCACGGATTATCGGAATATTGCGTCCATTTCTTTAGCGAACTTTTGGTTACTGTCACTTGGAAAATCCGACACCGGTTCCTTGTACTTTGACTTGTAGTAGTTCTCGTCAATATCCAACTGTTTCAGGATTATATTCTTCCATTTATCCCTGTCTTGTTTGGGCAGTCTTTCACTCATCAGGAATATCAGGTAACACACCCGTATTTTTTCTCGTGCCTTGATTTTTAATTCCTTTTTACAGGAGTAGAGGTTCATGTTGGCATAAAAGTCCTGCGTTGCAATATCTTCAAACTGTTCCCCCACACAGACTTTATGAATAAGCGAAAGTAATTCTGCATCGAAATATTCGGGTTGCTCCTTTGGCGCATCCTGCTGTTTCTCTTGCTTGCTCGGTTCATCCGGCTTGTCTTTTGCTACGGGAATATATTTTGCCAATATTTCCATAAAATGAAAACTCAGTTTATAAATATCTCCGCAACAGTTCTCAATGTATTGGAAAGCTTCCTTTCTTGCCTGCCTTTCCAATTCATAAAGCCTTTCCAGTTCTTTTTTTTCCTTCTCATATTCAGCCTTGCAGCGTTCATACTCCTTTTCGGCTTGCTTTTCTTCTGCTGCCGTATGTACCCTATAGCCAATGGAATCATACCTGTTGTATGCTTCATTCAAAGGCTTGCTTAATTTTTGTGTAACCTCCAATTGTGCCTTTATATCAGCGTCATATCTGCCTGCGAAGTTGTAGCATACACGAGAAATTACCTCGTTATCAAACAATGGATGTTTTTCGTAAATCAGTATGTTTTTCTCTATTTCGGTTCTCAGGCTGTTGAGAACTAGAGTATATTGTTCCTTCGGTTTGTCAAGCACCAGTTCAAGGATGGCGGCTTCGAAAGCTTTTGTGTTATTGTATTGCTTGTAGAAGTCCGTGATGAATTTCTGCCTGTCAAAAGAGAAAGTATGGCTGATTAAAAAGTCGTTGTATATCCGATTGAGTTCACCATATTGGGGAATCATAATCTGTATTTCTCCTGCCATATACGCTTGGTTTATGGGTTCTTATCTTTATCAAGAAAGGAAGTCAGTTCTTCCTCCACTTCCTCTATACTTGGCAGAGCCGATTTTAAGTTTTCAGGTATAGCCTTGCTCAACTGGTAATCGCTGATGCCTATCGGCTGGTCGTAGCCTGTCAATGCGTATTGCGCTACAACTTCGTCTTTCCCCTTGCACAGCAACAATCCGATAGTCTTGTTGTCATTCTCTCCCCTCAGTTTGTCGTCCACCACATTGATGTAGAAGTTCAGTTGCCCTGCATACTCCGGTTTGAATGGGGTTGCTTTCAATTCCACTACGATGTATGCGTGCAGGGGGATTGAATACAGAATCAGGTCGGCAAAGAAATCGCTGTTGCCAATTTGAAAGTGTTTTTGTCGGGCAACGAAAGCAAAGCCATTTCCCATTTCCAGCAAGTAACGGGTGACGTGCTTAACCAGTTGTTCTTCTATGTCCCTTTCGTCTGCCTTTTCCTTAGTTCCAGCCAAGTCAAAGATGTATGGGTCTTTCAGAAGGTAATTGGCAAGGTCGCTTTGCGGTGCAGGAAGCGTGACTGTGAAATTATTAACCTTGTTGTTGCTGATTTGTCTGCTATACAGATTGGTTTCAATTTGTATTTTAAGAACATTGCTGCTCCAGCCCATTTCTACGGACTGTTTCATGTACCAATAGCTTACACCCAATGGAAGCGAACTGTTAAGCATAATCACATGGCTCGCCCAATTGGTTTTTGCAACAGGTGATGCCATAAATACGTTTTCTATATCCTTAATTTCCATACGGTAAATGTCGGATACGGTTTTAGCAACATTATGAATTTGTGCAAGAGGTTCTTGCGTGATTGTAATTTCCTTGTTACCAGTAGATTGAATTTGCGCAAGAGGTTCTTGCGTAAATTGCGAATCGTTTAAGTAGTGTACTTCATCTTCAATTTTCTTCACACTTGGAGCTATTAGTTTTGCATCCGTTTCAATGAAATTCTGCAATACTCTCAATGGATATGTTCTTGCAAACTGACACATATAGGTAAGGTTGCGTTCCGAATAGCCTTTCTTTTCAGGGAAATTCAGCCGGATAGCCTTTGCCAACTGTTTGATGGTTTTGCTTCCCCATCCATGCAGTTGCTGATGATAAAGAATATAGTTGCCCATTTTCCAGTAGTGGAACAGCATTTGCGCATTGGCTGCGGTAATCAGCCGTACTTGCGCCTGTTGTATTTCCGAACCGACAGCATTTATAAATGCGTCAAAGTTCGTCTTTTCTATGTTATGTCCGTTGTTGCTCATCTTATGATATTTTCAGAATACAAATATACTTCAATGGTGGTAATCTATGAAACTAATTGATACTTTTATAGTTGATTAAACTTGTTCATGGCGTTTGCCCTGATGTCATCCGCTATGTCAATGTAGGGCTTCATGGCTTTGTAATCACTGTGTCCAGTCCATTTCATAACCACCGGTGCCGGAATTCCGAGTGCCAACGCATTACAGATGAAAGTCTTTCTTCCGGCATGGGTACTTAACAATGCGTATTTGGGTGTGACTTCATCTATGCGCTCATTTCCCTTGTAGTAGGTTTCCCGTACAGGTTCGTTGATTTCTGCCAGTTCACCCAGTTCTTTCAGATAATCGTTCATCTTCTGATTGCTTATGACAGGCAATGCCATGTGGTTCTCGAAATGAACATCCTTGTATTTTTCAAGAATGGCTTTGCTGTGGTCGTTCAGTTCGATTATCAGGCTGTCCGCAGTCTTGACTGTGGTGACTTCAATGTGGTCGGGTTTAATATCACTTCTTTTAAGGTTACGAACATCCGAATATCGTAAACTCGTGAAGCAGCAGAACAGAAAGACATCCCTGACACGTTCCAAATACTGTTTGTCATGCGGTATATGATAATCTTTCAGTTTGTTCAGTTCATCCCATGTCAGGAATATTACCTTTTTAGGGGTTGTTTTCAATTTGGGTTTGAATGCGTCGTATGCAATGTTCTGATGATGTCCTTTTTTGAAGCTCCAACGCAGGAACCATTTGAGAAATCCCATTTGTTTACCGATGGTGCTGTTTCTCATGTCCTTTTTGTCACGCAAGAAATTGACATACTCATTTAGCCCGAATTCGTTGAAGTATTCAAAGGTTACATCCTCCTTGAACTCTTTGATGTGATTTCTCACCGCTGCAAATTTCTCGTATGTGGATGCCGTCCAATTATTCTGGTTGCCACACTCTTTTACAAACTCATCAAACACTTCCCAAAAACTAATCGGTGCTTCTTCCTGTTGTTCTTCACTGCTCTCTTTCATCCGCAGATTGAACGCATCCTTTAGCTGTTGGGTGGTGGGCATGGTTTCCTGCACCTCAAACTCCTTGAACACGTTTTGCATTTCGGCATAGTATTTCAGCAAGTCTGCATTGATTTCGGATGCGCTTTGTTTCAGCTTGTTGGTGCATCCGTTCTTTACCCGTTGTTTGTCGGCATCCCATTTGGCTACGTCAATCCGGTAGCCTGTTGTAAACTCGATGCGTTGGCTTGCGTATATGACACGCATACGGATAGGCACGTTCTCTACGATTGGCACACCGTTCTTCTTCCGGCTCTCCAATGCAAAAATGATGTTACGTTTGATATTCATAATTGGGTGCGTTTGAAATTCTACACCCAAATATACACCCAAAAATTGAAATAGCAAAAGGCATTTAGAAAGATTTAGATTTACTCTGCATTGTAGATAATATATGATTATCAATGATTTGCAATTTTATGATATTTTCTGAAAGCGTAGGTTCGGGAGCCTCCCTCTCCGCAAACGACCGGGAGGTCGGCTGGGTTGCAAACGATATTCGTTTGCAACCTTTTTGTTTTTCGGAGGCAACGAATTTATTCGGAGCGTTTCGGGATCGTCCGTAGTGCGGACGGCCGACGGCCGGGTATTGGCAGGGATATGTGGCTCTTCGGTCGGTCGCGGGAAGGCGGGCCGCAACTCGATCTTTGTCTTGTCTGTCGGAAGTTGGGAAAAGTTATTATCCGGGGTTTCGAAATCGACTACCCGGTGACGGACGAGATGTTTGCCCGGCCGGAATAGCGTTTTTTTAGCTGGTGCGGGTATCGGCGTTGTGAAGATTCGTGTTAAAGAAAAAAGCCTCCGTTCGAACGGAGGCTTTTTTCTTGCAGGCGGAAGGATCTACTTCGTAGAAGCGGCTCTCTTCTCCTTGATACGGGCTTTCTTACCCGTCAGGTTGCGCAGGTAGTAGATGCGTGCGCGACGAACCACGCCCTGCTTGTTTACCTCGATGCTCTCGATGTGGGGCGAATAGAGGGGGAAGATACGCTCGACGCCGATGCCGTTGGAGATCTTGCGGATCGTGAACATCTTGGTCTTGCCCGTACCCTTGATCTGGATAACTACGCCGCGGAAGCTCTGCAGGCGCTCCTTGTTACCCTCGACGATCTTGTACGTAACGGTGATCGTATCACCGGCCTGGAACGACGGAACATCCGTCTTGGTCCACATCTGCTCGTTGACGAGCCGGATTACTGCATCCTTGTTCATTGTTGCAACAATTTTTTTGATGATTTCTGCGTTCAACATTATCGCTGTGTTTGCCTACCATGCAGGGATCTTACTCTGCAATCCTCCGAAAATCAACGGATTGATGTTCCCGGTCGTGGCTTCGCACCCAATATAAGAGGTTGATACGGTCCGCAAATATAGAAACTTTTTCCCAAACGGGCAATCGGCTGTCTAAAAAATAGATGACTCCGCAGCCGGACCGATTGTGCGGCGATGCCGGCTGCGGCGGGTGTGGGAGGTGAACGGGTTTCATCTTGAATCGTGTCGGGAGGTGCGGATTGCTTCGACGGGCGGTGCGTATGGATGGCTCTCGAACTTTGAGGCACATGGTTTGCGGTTAGTCTGCAACTCCCTGCCCCGATCCTTTTTGTTTACAATGGAATTTTCCGACGGGATCGGCATGCGGGGAATTTCCCGGGTGCAGGGAAGGAAGTATGTATGTTGTATGGAATATGGGAGGCGGTTCGGACATTCTTTTCGAACGAGTTCGACGAATGTCGCCCGCCTTTTCGTATATTTGTCACTAAAATCGGAGAAAAATATGATGAAAGAGAAGTTGGTATTCGTCACCAACGACGACGGTTACAATTCAAGAGGTATTCAGGCGCTCCTTGAGGTCGCACGCAAGTTCGGCCGGGTGGTCGCCATTGCCCCCGAAACGCCGCAGAGCGGTATGAGTCAGGCGATAACGATCAATAATCCGCTTTTCCTGCGCGAAGTGTCGAAAGGCGACGGTGTGGAGGTTTATGCTTTTTCGGGAACCCCGGTCGATTGCGTGAAGATCGCTTTCGACTACTTTCTCAAGGGCCGCAAGGTCGATCTGGCGCTTTCGGGGATCAATCACGGCTCGAATTCGGCGGCCAATATCCTCTATTCGGGTACGATGGGCGGTGCGATCGAGAGCAGTTTCTACGGTTGTCCTGCCATCGGGCTTTCGCTGGACGATCACAGTCTGGAGGCGGATTTCGAAGCCGCGAAGATTTACAGCGAGCGCATCGTGCGTGCGGTGGTCGAGGCCAATCCCCCCACGCCGTTCTGTTTGAATGTCAATATACCCAAGGGACGGCCCGAAGCGGTGAAGGGTATTCGGGTGTGCCGCCAGAACAAAGGGTATTGGCGCGAGGAGTTTTTCCGTCGCCACGATCCTCGGGGCCGGGAGTATTTCTGGCTGACGGGTGCGTTCGTCAATAGCGAACCCGAATCGACCGATACGGACGAGTGGGCATTGGCGAACGGCTATGTTTCGGTGGTTCCCGTGCAGACGGATATGACCGACTATGCGCAGATGGCTCCGCTGGAGCGGATACTCGGATAGGATTTATCGGACCGGAGGCTGGTGCCGGAGATTGGGCGATCCTGTTTTGCGGCGGAAGCTGCCCGGGGCGTAATTCCGGATTTCGGTCCGAAGTCGGAATTGCCGGAGTCGCAGGAATGTGCCGAGGCGATTTTCGTTCGTTTCGAGGTGAATAGAGGGTGTTTGAACCGGCTGTCCGAAAATAAATTTTCAATTACTCCCGTCTTTTCCTATATTTGTATTCGTGAAGACGGGAAGCGGTTCGGGCCGGTGCGTCGGAGCGGAAGAATTCGAATTTTAGCGGAATATTCAATATGCTGATCAAAATTTTACTCATCGTGGCCATCGTCATCCAGACGATCGCGACTCTGTTCGCCATCCGTTTGATCCGTACGACCAAGTACAATTCGATCTGGATTCTGTTCACCATCGGATTTACGCTCCTTTCCGTCGAACGGGTCGTGCAATTCCTGCGTGCCAACGGTCAGACGCTGCCTTATGAGGTGTTCGTCTGGTTGGGACTGGTCATTTCGATCAGTATGTCGATCGGCGTGATGTATGCCCATAAGCTTTTCAAGTACATCGCCCGGCTCAACCGCCAGCGGCAGTTGCTCAACAAGCGCATCCTGACGGCCGTGCTGCGCACCGAGGAGAAATCGCGGTCGCGTTTCGCGAAGGATTTGCACGACGGGCTGGGGCCGTTGCTCTCGTCGGCCCGTATGTCGCTGTCGGCCCTGCAACGGGAGTCGCTGCCGGCCGATCAGCAGGAGATCATCGGTAATACGACTTATGTGATCGACGAGGCGATCCGCTCGCTGCGGGAAATTTCGAACAACCTTTCGCCGCATGTGCTCAACGATTTCGGCCTGGCGCGGGGCATCCAGAACTTCGTGGGAAAGAGTTCGGCGATGCACGACGTGAAGATCCGTTTCACGACCAACCTTCGCTCGGAGCGCTATGATACCGACGTCGAGGTGATTCTCTATCGTGTCGTTTGCGAACTGGTGAATAATTCGCTCAAACATTCGGGGTGTACGGAGATCAACCTTTCGCTCTCCAAGAGCGGCGATACGCTCGCGCTCGACTATACGGACAACGGACGCGGGTTCAACCCTGCCGCCGTGACCGATTGCGGCATGGGGTTGTCGAACATCGCTTCGCGTATCAACTCCCTGAACGGGCGGTTCGACATCACGAGTGCCAAAGGCGTCGGTATGCAGGCGAAAATCCGGGTCAGCACCCAGGCTGAGTCGGCGGAAAAACTGTAACGATGGAACTTTGCAGAATTATATTGGTGGACGATCACTCGCTGTTCCGCAGCGGGATGCGGGGACTGCTCGACCGGTACGACGGAATTCGGGTCGTGGGAGAGGCTTCGACCGGAGAGGAATTTCTGGCGATGCTGCCCGCGACGGAGGCCGACGTGGTCTTCATGGACTTCGCCATGCCCGGTATGAACGGGGCGGAAACGACGGAGAAAGCGTTGGCTCTGGAGCCCGGACTCAAGGTCATTACCCTTTCGATGTTCGGGGATGAGAATTACTACTCGCGGATGGTTCAGGCCGGGGCCAAGGGGTTTCTGATGAAGGATTCCCCGATGGACGAAGTGTTGCGGGCGATCGAAACGGTGGCGGCCGGAGGCACCTATTTCTGCGAGGAGGTGCTGCGGTCGCTCGCCAGCCGGATGCAGACCGCAGTGTCCGGGTACGAAGGATCCGACGAGCGCCTTTCGACCCGGGAGATCGAGATTCTGGTCTGCGTGTGCCGCGGGCTGTCGAACCAGGAGATCGCCGACGAACTGTTCATTTCGAAGCGCACGGTGGACAAGCACCGGGCCAATATTCTGGAGAAGACCGGATGTAAAAATACGGCGAGCCTGGTGGTTTATGCCGTCAGACACGGCCTGGTGGATGTGCTGTAAGTCCGATGTCGGGCGGAGCGCTGCGATAATTTCGATGAAAACGGGCCTCCTTTCCGGCTTTTTTCGGATTTCCGACGTGAAAATTTTGGAAATAGCGTTCGATTGATTATATTTGCGTGTTGTGAAATTGATTCTGTCCGGTTTCAGACGGGTATAACCTGATAATTGAAATATGAAAAGATTGATTAGTTTATTGGCAGTGGCGCTTTTCGGAGTGGCGCTGGTCGGTTGCAGTGACAACGAGGAAACTACTCCTCCTACCCCTCCTGATCCCAAGCCTGTCGATGTTTACGGCTGGCATATGACCAAATGGGAGGTAGGCGGCGACGATACGAATTTCCCGAAGGAGGTTTATATCGTTTTCGACGAGGAGAAGAATTTCGAAATGTATCAGGACGTCAGCTCGAACGGGTTCGTGAAGATGACGGGTACCTATACTTTCGACGAAACTTCCAAGAAACTTACCGGTAAATATTCCGACGGCGAGAATTGGGCATACGACTATACCGTATCCGGTGTGGACTGGCTTTTCGGCCAGCTCAATCAAGAAACCGGGGAGATGAGCGGTGTCGGCGAAACGATGGTAATGACGGCTGCGGACGACAGCACTTACAAGCTGACATTCGTTTACGGCATCATTCCGGATGAGGTCATCAACTCTGTGATGGTACGCAGCGCCGAAGGCGTACGGATTCTGTAAGTCATACGGGATTCATATTCGACAAAATAAGGACTGTGCAATGCAGTCCTTATTTTATTTTAGATTTTTCTCGGTTTGACTTAACCGATTGAGAAATAAACTTTTAGCGAATTATTTGAGAAGTAGAAGTAACGATTTAGCAACAGTGCGAATTTCAGCGTTTTGCGTTGCTATGCTGTCAAATAACTCTTTCATTTGCAAATATAACATCTTTTTCCGAAAGTACGAACTTTCGGTGACAATTTTATAAAATCGACTTGCGAAAAAAGAAAATGCTTTTTGTTGTGCATTTCTTAAAGAGTTAACATAAGTTGTCGAACTTCGTAATTTTGCTGTTTATCTGTAAATATGCGGCAATTAAATGTTTATTTAGTTGGTTTTTACCAACTAATCCTATAAATTTGCGATTAGTCATGTCCGATGTTTTATTTCCTCTTCCTTTTCCAACAATGAAACATCATGGTAAGATTGGCAAACATATCTTACTATAAATGTTTGGATAGGTAGATCATGTTTTCTAATGCCAATTTACAGGCTATCTGTGACAATGTGAGAGTATGAAATTAAAATCAACGTAAATCAACAAAGTATGGCATCAGAATTAACATTGGAAATCAACGGGCATAAACGATATATATTGGGGTACTATTTTGGTTTTCATCGAAATATTCAATATAATAGGCCAGTACAATCGGTATGGGGCGGAGAAATATGTGTTGAGATGACCTCCGGTAGTGATACCGTGTTTCTGGAAATGCTTATGGCAGAGAGAGAAATAGTCCAAACGTCTACCAATGGTTCAAAGTTTGCGACGATAATTCCCACTCCTGTTTCTGGCAAAATACAATTTGTCAAAGAAGATAGGATATTCAGAGAATTGGCATTTCAAGAGGCTTATGTAATATTTTATAGAGAACAAATGAGTTCGATTGGTTCAAAGTCAATGACTACACAAATTGTCATATCCCCTATCTGTCTGGAAATTAACCGACAAATCAAAATGCGAAAAATACAGCCTTCTGGAATTTGCCTTGGTTGGGCTCAATTTGTAGAAGAAGCCCCCAAGCCTATTCATGTGACACCTTATTCACCGCCTACATTGTTGGTAAAATCTGCGATAGGAGAAACAGAGGCTTTGCCAAATGAAGTTATTGAATACAAAGTAACATCATATAATTTATCCAATGTAAGTGATAGTGACAGAAAGCGAGTCAAATGGGATATTGAAGTTGATGGCAAAAGAGAAACACTTAAGGAACGGGGAGATGTCATCAAACTGCATATTTTGGAAAAATGGGAAGGAAAACGCGTATAGTGATCCGCCATTTAGCCTTGGCCTGCTGATTCAGGATGTGCGTGGCTGGGCGATTTTGAAAATGGCCGTCATCCAAAATGTGAATGGGTTCGCATTATGACAACATCTTTTTCCAAAGCACAATATGTTTCCGGTGAGCACGAAGACTGCCCGGAGAGCCTGTTGCAGATTATTATGGAGGAAGTGGATGAAATCGTTTATGTAAGCGATATCGCCACGTATGAAATCCTGTATCTGAACGAGTTTGGAAAAAAGGTATTCGGGCTTACGGACATCGGAAAAGGCAGGAAGTGCTATGAAGTCCTGCAAGGCATTGACGCGCCTTGTCCGTTTTGTACGAATCAGTTTCTCAACTGCGAAACGTTCTACACTTGGGAGCTCACGAATCCCATTTCGCACCGCCATTATCTGCTCAGAGACAAGCTGATCCGCTGGAATGGCCGTCTTGCCCGGCTGGAATTCGCCGTCGACATTACGGAAAAGGAAAATATCAGCCAAGCTGTGCAGCGCAAGCTTGATATTGAGAGTACCTTGCTGGAATGCATCCGCATCCTGAACAGGGAAGAAAATTTTCCGCAAGCCGTGGACATGGTCCTGGAGAACCTCGGAATGATGCATCAGGCCGATCGTGCCTATATCTTCGAGTACAGCGTTCTGAAAAACGGCGGGCTCATCGCCAACAACACCTATGAATGGTGTTCAGAAGGTATTTTCCCTCAGAAAGAAGTCCTTCAAAACGTGCCAATCAGCTACATGAGCTGTTGGCAGAAGATGTTCGAGCGGCGTGAGGATGTGGTCATCGACAATCTTGAGTCAATCCGGGACAGCGATTTGGATATGTACAGCGTACTCAAGCCGCAAGGTATCGAGAGCCTCATCGTCGTCCCTCTCGTCCTGAACGACGTCATTTCCGGGTTCATCGGCGTGGATAACCCGAAAGCCAATCGGGATGATCACTCCCTGCTGCATTCGCTGGCCTATTTCGTCACGAATGAGCAACGGAAGCGTAATATGCAGAGCGAGCTCAAGCGGATGAGCTACTGCGACGACTTGACGGGGCTGCACAACAGAAACAGCTATATTTCCGTATTGCAGAAGCTCGAAAAAAATCCCCCGGATTCGCTCGGCGTCGTTTTTGTGGATCTCAATGGGTTAAAGCGCATCAACGATCAGCAAGGGCACGACTCCGGCGACAAATACATCCGGGACATCAGCCGGATATTCAGCCGCTATTTCAGGGGAGACGATCTTTTCCGTATTGGCGGAGACGAGTTTGTCTTCCT
>OGGX01001167.1_pt1 | contig 11179 bp, 8 predicted proteins | sample 1571331 | NCBI WGS metagenome assembly OGGX01 (sample SAMEA2582056, study PRJEB24529) | metagenome | biome: Human gut stool | place: China | collected 2011
ATTTCCGCTGGCAGCTCCCGGAGGAACGCATGCCTCTGGTGCTGGACGGGCAAAAGACCTGCCGCATCTTTGAGAACCTGGTGGTGAACATCACCAAATACGGCATGCCCGGCACCCGGGCTTATATCACGCTGATGCCGCAGGAGCACGGCGCGCAAGTAGTGTTCAAAAACATTTCCGCCACCGAGCTGGATTTCAGCGCGGAAGAGATCACCGACCGCTTTGTGCGGGGCGACCGTTCCCGCAACACCGAGGGCAGCGGCCTGGGCCTTGCCATTGCCAAGAGCTTTGCCGAACTGCAGGGCGGAACGTTCTCCATCACAGTGGACGGCGACCTGTTCAAGGCCACGGTAACGCTGCCCGACACGAACCAGCCCGAGCAGCCGGAAACACTCCCGCTCCCCGCCGCGCCGGACGCAGACGCGCAAAGCGCCCCGCAGACGGGCGGCGCTCTGCCCGCAGGCATCTGAACCGTACGGATACAAATGAACAAGCCGCCGTTTCCCCGGACACGAAGTCCGGCGGAAACGGCGGTTTGCTTTTTATTCCGAAGGACGCGCGCCCCACGCGCAGCGCAGCGCGTCCACAGCGGCCCGCAGCGCCCTCTCGTCCATATCGGAATAGCCCAGCACCACGGTGGCGGGCGGACAGGCCTCCGGGTGCTCCATATAATAGGCGGAAAGGCCGTTCACATGCACGCCGGCCCGCGCCGCCGCCTCCACCAGCTCCCGTTCCGTCATGCCGTTGTGCACCGCGGCCAGCAGGTGCAGCCCGGTGTGGCTGCCCCGCACCGCCACGCCATCCCGGCCGAAAGCGGCGTACAGCGCCTCCAGCAGCGCGTCCCGGCGGGCGCGGCAGGCGCTGCGCAGGCGGTTCAGATGCCGCGCGAAATGCCCTTCCTCCATAAAGCGGCACAGCGTCTGCTGCTCGAACCGCGACACCGTGGAGGAATACACGCCGTATTCGGCACGGTACATCTCCAGCACAGGCACCGGCAGCACCATATAGCCGATGCGCATGGACGGCGCCATGCTCTTGGAAAAGGTGCTCACATAGATCACCCGCCCCGCCTGGTCCAGCCCCTGCAGCGATGGAATGGGCCGGGTGTCGTAACGGAATTCGCTGTCGTAGTCATCCTCCACCACATAACGTCCCGGGGCCGCGCCCGCCCAGCGCAGCAGTTCCGTGCGCCGGGCAATGGGCATCGTTGCGCCCGTGGGGAACTGGTGGCTGGGCGTGACATACGCAAGCTGCGCGCCGCCGGCCTGCAGAGCGTCCAGCGTCATGCCGTCCCCGTCCACAGGCACGAACACCGTGCGCACGCCGTTGTTGCGCAGCACCTGCGCCGTGCGGGGATAGCCCGGATTTTCCACCGCAAAGGTGCTGGCGCAGAACAGCCGGGCCAGCAGGCCCACCAGATATTCGATGCCCGCGCCCACCACGATCTGCTCGGGCGCGCACACCACGCCCCGGTAAGCATGCAGATATTTGGCAATGGCCGCGCGCAGGGATGCATCGCCCTGGCGGGAGCCATGGTTCAGAAGCTCCGGATGGGCGGTGACTGTCTCGCGCTGGATGCGCGCCCAGGTCTTGAACGGAAACAGGGCAGTGTCCACACTGCCCGTGCCGAAATCGTAGGCCCAGCGCTTTGCGGGCGGTTCCGGCGGCGCGGCCGGAGCCGGACGGACGGGTGCGTCCAGCTTTTCAATGCGGCATACCGTGAAGCCGCTTTTCGCGCGGGCCGCTATGTAGCCCTCCGCCACCAGCATTTGGTAGGCCGTTTCCACGGTGGAAACGCTCACCCGCAGGTCCGCTGCCAGGCGGCGCTTGCTGGGCAGCTTTTCCCCCGCCGCCAGCCCGCCGGAAGCGATCTCCTCCACGATATGGCGGTATAGCTGACGGTACAGCGGCGCGCCGTCCCCGCGCATCAGTCCCAGCGTAAAGCTTTCCATGCCTGTCCTCCAATCTGACCTTATAAAATATTCATAAATTGAGTATTTTAATCAGTTCACAATCTTCTATAATTGAGGATAAGCGAAAGCGGCGGCCCTGTCAACCGGAAATTCGCGGCGCAGGGCAAAAACAAAGAGGAGTGGTATTCATGGAAAAAACATCCAACCGGTTCACCGTGCGCAGGCTGGCCGTCGCGGGCCTGCTGAGCGCTCTGGTATTCGTATTCAGCTGGATACAGATCCCCATCGGGGAGGTAGCGCGCATTCATCTGGGCAATGTGTTCTGCGCGCTGTCCGGCCTGCTGTTCGGGCCCCTGACGGGCGGCCTTGCCTCCGGCTTCGGCAGTATGCTGTTCGACTTTACGAATCCGCTGTACATCGCGGAAAGCTGGATCACATTCATCACAAAATTTTTCATCGGCTTTCTGGCCGGGCTCATCGCCCACCGGAGCGGTAATATCTCGCTGGGACGGGACGTGCTGGGCGCGTCCGTGGGCAGCGTGACGTATGTGGCGCTGTACTTGCTGAAGTCCTTCATCATGAAGTTTTACATCGAGGGGCAGGCTCTGGGCGCGGTGCAGACGCAGCTCGTGACAAAGGGCGTCACGTCCCTCATCAACGCGGTGCTGGCCGTGGTGGTGTCCGTGCTGCTTGCAAAAGCCGTGCGGCCCGCGCTGCGCAAGGCGGGCATTCTAAGCGAATAACCTCTGCAGACAGGCAAAAAGCACGGCCCGGAGCCTTCCGGGCCGTGCTTTTTTGTCCAATTCGGAAAAATATCGCAAATTTCAAAAAAAGGCTTTTCATCGGTGCCCGGATGGGCTAGAATAGCGTTTTGTGCAGGGCTGTTTTCGGCTCCGCGCGGCGCGGGGCACACGGCTCCGAAGCGCCGCTTTTCGGGAAAGGAAAGGTGCTTTTTTGGTTACGGATATGACTTCGGGCAGCCCCATGCGGCTGCTGCTCCGGTTTTCTCTGCCCATGCTGGTGGGCAATATCTTCCAGCAGTTTTACAGCATGGTGGACGCCATGATCGTGGGCCGCTTTGTGGGCGTGGACGCGCTGGCCGCCGTGGGCGCCACGGGCGGTATGTCGTTCCTGGTGCTGGGCTTTGTCATCGGGCTTGCCAACGGGTTCTGCGTGGTGGTGTCACAGCGCTTCGGCGCGCGGGACGAGGCCGGGCTGCGCCGGTGCGTGGCCATGACGATGCTGCTGTCCCTCATCGTCACCGCCGTGGCTACGGCGGCCAGTTTTCTTGGTACAGAACCGATGCTGCGCGCCATGAACACGCCGGAAAACATCTTCAGCGACAGCGCCGCATACATCGGCATCATCTTTCTGGGGCTGGGCGCGAGCCTGTTTTACAATCTGTTCTCCGGCCTGCTGCGCGCCGTGGGCGACAGCAAAACGCCGTTGTATTTCCTGTGCCTCTCCAGCGCGCTGAACGTCGTGCTGGACCTTCTGTTCGTTGTGACGTTCTCCATGGGCGTGGCGGGCGCCGCCTGGGCCACCATCCTTTCTCAGGGCGTTTCGGCGCTGCTGTGCCTGGTCTATATGCTGAAAAAATTCCCCATCCTGCGCACAGGCTGGGCCGACTGGGCCTGGCACGGCCCGATGGTGCGCCGCCTTGCCCGGATGGGCATTCCCACGGCGCTGTCCAACAGCGTAACGGCCATCGGCTGCATGATTTTACAGGTGACCATCAACGGCTTCGGCTCCACGGTGGTGGCGGCATACACCGCCGCCTCCAAGGTGGAGCAGCTGACGACGCAGCCCACGTTCACCTTCGGGCTGGCCGCAGCCACTTTTACCGCGCAGAACGCGGGCGCCGGCAAGCTGGACCGCGTGAAGGACGGCGTGCGCAAGGCCACGGTGCTCAACCTCATTGCCGGGCTGGCCGCGGCCGTGGTGGTATGGCTGTTTGCCGCGCCCATCACCACCTGGTTCGTGGACCCGGGTGAGACGGCTGTCATCGCCGCGTCGGTACAGTTTTTAAATATCGAAGCGGTTTTCATTCTGGCCCTGGGCGTGCTGTTCGTTTACCGCAACGCGCTGCAAGGCCTGGGCAACGCCGTGATGCCGCTGATCTCCGGCGGTGTGGAGCTCGCCATGCGCCTGGCCGCCGCCATCCTCCTCTCCCGCTTCTTGGGCTATGTCGGCGTGTGCCTGGCAAACCCGGTGGCCTGGACGGGCGCAGCCGTGATGCTGGTGCCCGCCTATCTCGCCGAGCTTCGCCGCCAGCAAAACAACGCGCTGGCCCGCGCCCGCTGAGGCCGGGTCACAGGCCCGAACCGGACGTTTTTTGGCAAAAAACGCACAAACAGGAAGAAAACCCCGAAAAGCCACCGTTCTTTTTGAAAGAAAACGGTGGCTTTCCGCGTTACAATCGTGTACAATGGAAACGTTAGAATGCCCGTATTGTACACGAACGGGCCATCTTAGGAGGAAACGCCGTGCAACAGATCCAACGATATTTCCGCAAGGCCGGCAAAGCGCTGGCGCGCTTTTTCGGCCGCGTAAAGAAAGGCAGCCCCATCGACATCGCCATCCTGGTATGCGCCGCCGCGCTCATCATCGCGCTGCTCGCTATTCTTGTGATGTCCCTGCTGCCCGACGCCGCGCCCGTGGACGCCTCCTCGTCCGCACCGTCTTCGTCGTCTGTCTCCGCTTCCCAGAGCGGCAGCTATGACCCGGACGCGGACGCGCTGGACAAACAGGCCTACGACGGCACCATCCTGCCGGAGACTGCGGACGGCGGCCAGACGTACATTGACGAAACGATGTTTCTGGGCGATTCCAACACCTACCGTCTGGTGGCCTACGGCCTGACAACGTGGCAGAATAACCTGAGCGCCGTGGGCATGGGCATCCAGCATGTCACCAGCACGCCGTGCATGTACTTCAAGGGTTCATCCAGCCCGGTGTATGTCGCCAAGGCCGTCTCCATGATGCAGCCCCGGCGCATCGTCATCACATACGGCACCAACAACACCAATTCCACTGCGGACACATTCAAAAACCAGTACCGCAGTGCTCTGGAGGCCATCAAAAAGGAATGGCCCTACGCGGATATCATCATCAACGCCGTACCGCCCGTGGCGCAGACGCGCACGGGCGCGGCCGCCGCGCAGAAGGCCATCGACGAATTCAACAAAGCTCTGGCGGACCTTGCCAAGGAGGACGGCTACCGGTTCCTGAACAGCAGCGAGGCCCTGAAGGACCCCGCCACGGGCTTTGCCAGAGCTTCGTATATGATCGAGGACGGCCTGCATTTGAATGAGCAGGGCGCCAAAGCGCTGATCGACTATGTGCGCACGCACACCTACGAGACCGAGGACCGCCGCCCGGCGCTGACCACCATCCCCACGCACACGGCCACGCCGGAGGAGACCTTCAACCCGCAGGCGGCGTCCAGCAGCTCCAGCTCGTCCAGCTCCGAAGCCGAGGGCGTGACCGTCACGTTCTCCATCAAGGACGGCAAAGACGGCGGCTCGCTGTCCGGCACGCTGACGCAGAAGGTGAAGCCCGGCGAAACGTGCTCCACCGTGACGGCCACCGCCAAGGAAGGCTATTCGCTGGAATGGGGCTGCACCGAGGGACGCATTGAAAATGTGAACAACGGCACGCTGACCTTCACCGTGCCCGCAAATACAAAGCTGGAATCCATCAGTGTGTGGGTGACGTTCAAAAATAAGCACACGCACAGTTTCGGCAGCTGGACGGACGCGGGCAACGGCACGCATACGCGCACCTGCACGGCCAGCGGCTGCACCAACCCGCCCAAGACCGAGACGGAGAACCATATCAAAGGCAACTGGACGGCAGACCCCAACGACGCCACCAAAATGCACATTTACTGTACACAGCCCACATGTCACGCCATTCTTGACACTCATACCCACAGTTGGAGCGGGTGGACGGACGCCGGCGATGGCGTAAACCACAAACGCACCTGCTCCGTTGCCGGATGTCCCGCCCCTACGGAAACACAGGCCCACTCCTGGGGCGCAACGGACCAGGCTACTGGTATGCGCACCTGCACTGTCTGCGGCGCGGCCGGAAAGGACCCCAACTGGACCGCGCCGCCCGCCGAACATGTCCATGCCTGGAGCGGCTGGACGGATGCGGGTGACGGCGCGAATCACAAGCGCACCTGCTCCGCCGCCGGGTGCCCTGCACCCACGGAACTGCAGCCCCATACTTGGGGGACGACGGATCCGAGCACGGGCGCCCGCAGCTGTACAGTCTGCGGTGCCGGTGGACAGGACCCAAACTGGGCTCCTCCCGCAACTACCCCTATCCCCGCCCGCCCTTTTTGTGGCGGGCGGCTTTCATTTTTTCTATCAGGCAGAAAGAAGGTTTTTTATGCTCAACAGCAAGGGTTTCGACGAATGGGCCGCCGGTTATGACGCCAGCGTCCGCCATTCCCACGATGCGGGGGAATATCCCTTCGCAGGCTACGATGCGGTGCTGTCTCTTAACGAGGCCCGTGTGAACAGCCGTCCCGGCGCCGATGTGTTGGACTTGGGCTTCGGGACAGGCATGCTGACAGCACGCCTGTACGCGGCCGGCCATCCGGTAGCCGGAGTGGATTTTTCCCAGAATATGCTGGACGCCGCCCGCACCAAGATGCCCTGCGCGGAATTGTATCTGTATGATTTCACACGGGGCCTGCCCCCCGCGCTGGAGGGCAGGACGTTCGATTTTATCATCAGCACCTATGCTTTCCACCATGTGCCGGACGCCGGGAAACCCGCATTCCTGCTGGAATTGTCCCGCCGTCTCAGCCCCGGCGGCGAATGTCTGATAGGAGACGTGGCTTTTGAAACGCAGGCCGAGCTGGATGCCTGCCATGCCGCGGCCGGGACGGCCTGGGACTGCGGCGAGGATTATGCCGTGGCGCAGCTGCTTGCCGGTGCTCTGCCCAGCCTGCGCCTTTCCTTCGCGCGGCTTTCCCACTGCGCGGGGGTGCTTTCCATCGGGCGGCACGACTCTCCGCAGCCTGTTTGACGCAAAAAACAGCCAAGCATCGAATGAGCTTCATTGCAAACCGATAAAAAGAGGCTGGAGCCCGGCGGGAAAATCCCGCCGGGCTCCGGCTTTTTTATCTCAGCTCCAAGAGAGCAGCGCGCGCCGCGCCTACTTTCTACCGCCGTAAAAGCGGCGGTACGGGTTCTGCGTGCGCTGGGTGGGCGTAAGCTGCTCCGGGCGCGGCCTGGAACGGCTGGCCGCCACTGCCGCCAGCACCAGCACGCCCAGAATCACCAGCGCCGCGGCCACCGCAGCCATCAGGATCCACTGCCAGGGAAGCATACGCCTTCCTCCTTTTCCGTTCGTTCACTGCCGCGTCAGAGTATGGAACACCGACATCGCCTTTTCGTAATACGCGGCGGCGTCCTCATCCTTTTCCAGCTTGGTGCCCGTATAAACGCGGGGCACCAGCTTGTAGTCCTGCAAAAATGTCTGGTAATCATACCCCTGCGAACCGTCGAAGTTCTCCGACGCGCCCAGCTCCAGCGACGTGAGCGCCGGACAGTCTCCCCAGCGCACGCCCATGCGCGCATAGTCCGGCTTTTCGCCCTCTGCGGGAGATGTGCCGTCGTTGTAGGCGAACAGCATATACTGCTCCTGGAAATACTCCATATCGTCCACAAGGAACAGCATGCTCTCGCCGCCGTCGATGTCGCCGGACAACTTCGTGATGTTCGCCATCTGGACGTTGGGGTCCGCGATGGAATCCGCGTCTTTCCCGATGGTGTATTCCATCACGCTCACAACGACCTCTCCGTCGCCGTTGCGGTCGTCAAAATACGGCTTGAGCTGCTCGGCCAGTGCCTCGCCGGTGCCCATGGGCACACCTGTCGTGGTGAGGATGCCGATGGTATAATCCGGATGCACCTGGGTGGCGATCTCCCAAACGAACGAAAAGACCATCAGCGCGGCCACGATGCCGACGATCACATGCCATTTGTGATAGAACCAGAAATTTTCCCGTTTTTCCTTGCCGGTCATCTCATGCTTCGGCTGTTCGGGCTGCAGGTCCTCGGGCTTGATGTTCAGTGTGTAGCGCGGGCTTGCCATACACGTGTTTCCCTCTTTCTGTTATATGTGTCGCGTCGGGCCTGCCCGCACGCTTTTATGCATACGCCGCTGCGCGGCGTCAGTGCGCTGTGGTTTTATCCTTGTGCGCGGCAATGCGCCGGACCACCTCGTCCGGCAGCGCTTTCTGCGCCGCCCGGTCCAGCCCGGCGGTCTCGATGGGCGGCAGCACGGTCATGGTCACATGGCCGGGACACATCAGGTTGTGGTTTGCCTCCATAATCTTATAGCTGCCGTCGATGACGACGGGCACCACGGGCGCACCCGCCGCAAAGGCCATTTTGAACGCGCCGTGCTTAAACTCGCCCATGGCGTCGCCCTTGCTGCGCGTGCCTTCGGGGAACACGATGACACTTTCGCCCCGCGCCAGCAGCGCGCCTGCTTCCTTCATGGCCGTGACAGCCTGGCGGGGATTTTTGCGGTCGATGAACACACAGTCGAACAGCTTCATCCAGGTGCGCACCAGTGGGATCTTCAGCGTCTCCACCTTCGCCACCAGCGCGTGGGGCCTGTCCAGATGCACCAGCGTGATGGGGATATCATAATCGCTCTGGTGGTTGGGCGTGAATACCACGGCCCGGTCCTTCGGAATGTTTTCCAGCCCGTTCACCGTAACGGTACACCCGGCAATGCGCATCAGAGTGGACATCCACATGGGCACATATCTGTCCACGATGGCCCGGCAGCCGCTCTCATCCCCCGCGGCCTTGCGCCGCTTTGCCTCGTTCATTTTCGGTGTAAGCACGATGAGCGCGCCGAAGAAATAGAAAAACCACACGATCGTCCGCAATATTGCCATACCGGTATCATTCCTTTTCCGCGCCGGGCTTTCCGCGTCCGGCGGCCTGCATACTTTTTCTATGATACCGCAAACCGGGCGAATACGCAAACAGTTTTGCCGCGCAGCATGGCCTCGGTGCTGCTCTGTTGTTAGTATAGCCCGATTTTACACAAAAAAAGTGGCAGAGTTGTGAACAAGCGGGAAAAAAATCGTATTTTTTCTTTTTTTGTTATACGGTCCGCCAATATTTGTATTTTCATCCGCGTTTTTTGTCTGTTTGGTCTTGTGCATATATTCTAATCTTTCCGGTTTGATTTTGGATGCGCCTTGTACAAAGGCGCAATTTTGCCGCCGCGGGCTTGACATGCCACGTCCCGGCGCGTAAACTGAATGCAACAACAGCGAAGGCGCTGCCGGACATCCGGCGGCGCCTTTTTTGTTGTATTTCCGCGGTTGAAAAGCGTAAAAAATTGAGGAGGGGTCATTATGTATTCATCCGTAGACACCATTTGGGTGCTGCTGGGCGCGGCGCTGGTATTCTTCATGCAGGCGGGCTTTGCGATGGTGGAGACCGGCCTGACACGCGCCAAAAATGCGGGCAACATCATCATGAAAAACCTGATGGATTTTGCCCTCGGCACCGTTGCCTTTTGGCTGGCAGGCTTCGGCATCATGTTCGCGGGGGACGGCGCGTTGATCGGCGGGTTCGACCCGTTCATCCTGGGCGATTACAGCAGCACGTTCCCGTCCTGGGCGTTCGTCATTTTTCAAACGGTGTTCTGCGCCACGGCGGCCACCATCGTCTCCGGCGCGATGGCGGAGCGCACCAAGTTCCTTTCTTATTGCATTTACAGCGTAGCCATAAGCCTGATCGTTTACCCTGTCGGCGGGCATTGGGTCTGGGGCGGCGGCTGGCTGAGCCAGCTGGGCTTCCACGACTTTGCGGGCAGCACGGCAGTGCATATGGTGGGCGGCCTGTGCGCGCTCATCGGCGCAAAGATGGTGGGGCCGCGCATCGGCAAATATACGAAGGACGGCAAGGCGAACGCCATCCCGGGCCACAGCCTTACATTGGCCGCGCTGGGCTGCTTTATCCTGTGGTTCTGCTGGTTCGGCTTCAACGGCTGCTCCACCGTTTCGATGACGGGGGACGAGACATTGGTGAACGCCAGCCTCATCTTCGTCAATACCAACCTGGCCGCAGCTGTGGCAACCTGTGTGGTGATGATCATTACCTGGAGCCGTTACAAAAAGCCAGACGTCTCGATGACGCTGAACGGTTCTCTGGCCGGGCTTGTGGCCATCACGGCCGGCTGCGACGCAGTGGACCCGTTCGGCGCGGCCATTATCGGGCTGATCGCGGGCTTCGCAGTGGTGTTCGGCGTTGAGTTCATCGACCAGAAGCTCAAAATTGACGACCCTGTGGGTGCCATCGGCGTGCATTTTGTCAACGGCGCGCTGGGCACTGTGCTCACGGGCCTGTTCGCCACGGACGGCGGCCTGTTTTACGGCGGGGGCTTCGGCTTCCTGGGCGTACAGATGTTGGGCGTGCTGGCTGTATGCACTTGGGTCGGCGTTGCCATCACACTGGTGTTCTTCCTGCTGAAAAAGACCATCGGCCTGCGCGTTTCCCGCGAGGAGGAGATCGACGGCCTGGACATCCACGAGCACGGGCTCATCTCGGCCTACGCGGACTTTGCGCCCATGTCGCTGGGCATGGTAAGCCCTGAAGTGCAGGAGACTGTTGAGGGCGCTGTCCCGGCAAAAAGCGCCGACGAAGCGGTTCCTGTGGTGGAAACCACCACCGTCACCGCCGCTCCCGCATCCGGGCCGCGTATCAGCAAAGTGGTCATCCTGCTGCCGCAGAGCCGCTTTGATGCACTGAAAGAGGCGCTTTCCTCCATCGGTGTGACGGGCCTGACCGTGACGCAGGTGCTGGGCTGCGGCGTGCAGAAGGGACAGAGCGAATTCTACCGCGGCGTGCCCATGGACGTGACACTGCTGCCCAAGGTGAAAGTGGAGGTCGTCGTGAGCAGGGTGCCCGTGCGCAGCGTCATCGACGTCACGAAGCGGGTGCTGTATACCGGACACATCGGCGACGGTAAAATCTTTGTCTACAATGTGGAAAATGTTGTGAAGGTGCGCACCGGTGAGGAGGGCGTGGCCGCCCTGCAGGACACTCACTGATCATACTTTCGTTTGTGCCTTCCGGGTGGAGACCTGCGTTCGCAGGATTTTATTTAAAGCCTTTCTTTTTCAATTCGCCGCAAGGGCCTGTTCGGTTTTCCGGCTCCGGCGGGCCTTTCCGGTGAGGCAGCCGGTCTGTTTTACAAAGCCCCCGCCTGCGCATTGC
>OGGX01001182.1_pt1 | contig 11075 bp, 10 predicted proteins | sample 1571331 | NCBI WGS metagenome assembly OGGX01 (sample SAMEA2582056, study PRJEB24529) | metagenome | biome: Human gut stool | place: China | collected 2011
GCCGTCATTGAAAAAATCGCTCTTTCGTCCGACAATCCCAACCGCAACATGGTGGTGCGCGTGACAGACCCCCGCCTGCTCACCGCCACAGGCGGCATCGTGCAGGGCATGAGCGGCAGCCCCATCCTGCAGGACGGCCGGTTGGTGGGCGCGGTGACGCATGTGCTGGTAAACGACCCCACCCGGGGCTACGGCATTTTTGCGGAAAATATGGTGCAGTCTGCAGATGCGGCGGCCCAGCGCGAGGCGGCGTAAAAAAAGCGCGAAAAAGCCCGGGATGTGCGGTGCTGCGCGTTTTTGGGCCGGAAACAGCGGCTTTTGCCAAACCACTGTATTTTGTGTCGAAACAGATTTTTCTTACCAAATATGGAAATTTTTTCATGGAAACTGTTGCATTATATGGGAATATATGGTAGAATTTAGGTCGTTGAGGAAATGAGCGGGAAACCCTCGAACCTGAGAGAAATAACCATATGGAGGAACGAAAAAATGGAACAAGTTAAACTGCTGATGACGGAATTATCCCCGGAGCTTACCAGGCTGTGCGCCGAGACGCTGGCGGCGCAGGACATCGCGGTGACAGTGTGTGAAAAGGACGGTGCGAAGGCGCTGGCGGCCCTTTCGGCGGAAAAGCCGGATGCCGTGCTGCTGGATGCGTTCATGCCTGGCCTGGACGCGCTGACGGTAAAACAGCGGTACGACGAAGCAGGCGGCGGAAAGACCGTGTTTTTCGTCACCGGCAGTTTCACGGACGATGCGCTGGAAAGCGAAATGATGAAAAAAGGCTTTTCGTTCTACTTCCAAAAACCCTTTGACCCCGAGGTGCTGGCGGCGCGTGCCCGCACGGCGGCGGGCCGCCATGCGGCTGCACAGCCTGTGGTGGACGACGAGTGCACCGTGACGGAGATCCTGCACCAGATCGGCGTGCCTGCGCACATCAAGGGCTACCAGTTCCTGCGGGACGCCATCCTGATGACAATGGAAAACCAGGATTATATCAACAGCGTTACAAAGCGCCTGTATCCGGAGATCGCAAAGCGCAACGGCACCACGGCCAGCCGTGTGGAGCGGGCCATCCGCCACGCCATTGAGGTGGCGTGGGACCGCGGCGATGTGGACACGCTGAACAGCTATTTCGGCTATACGATCCACAACCTGCGGGGCAAGCCGACGAATTCGGAATTCATCGCCATGATAGCGGACAAGATGCGGCTGGACAAAAAGAGCCACCGCACGGCGTGAAAACGGTTTGACACAGCCGTTTTTGAAGCACAGCGAGAAACGGCGGCAAATGCGGTTATACAAGATTTACGGCCGTGAGCCAACATTCAAAACGATAAACTGTTTTTGACAGAACCTATAAACTCCTTGATTTATTGGGTGTGGACCGCCCTGTAATGAGAGGAGTTTTTTGTTGCGTTGCAAAAGGGTGAGAATTTGAGGCGAATAAAAAAGACGTGCCGCATCTGCGGCACGTCTTTTTCATTTAAATGCGAAAATCGAATAAATCTTTTGGAGAGACACTTAAAATATTGCACATCTTGAAGATTACATCTAAAGAAACGCCGACCGTTGCCAGTTCGATTGCGCTCATATGGCTGCGGTCAATGTCAAGAAGTTCAGCAAGCTGCATTTGTGTAAGTCCTCTGTCTTTCCGATAGAAAGCTATGTTTAAGCCGAGTTTGCGGTAGCTTTCTTTGTATGCTTTATCCATATATTGCACCTCATAATAATAGTATGAGGTTTTAAAACCTTAATAAACCTTGTGAAAAACATTATTTGACTGTTGACACAAGTCAAAATGCATGGTATATATAAATTGTAGAAAGATTACAGCCATTAATAAATGACAAAGGAGAGAAAGTGGAATGGAAAACAACAAATTGAAAAAATTCACATGTTGTTTTATTATGCTGATACTTGTTTTAAGTCTATACGGATGTGGTGTCTCTTCGGAACAAGTGAAAGATGCAGTAGCGAACACGGTTATTAAAAAATGTGAATCATATGGGTTACGAAATGTTTCTATTGCTGTTAGTGGCGGTGAAAAAGATGATGCAGGATTCCAAATTTTCCATATGACTGTTATAAGTTCAAATTTTGATTCTTTATCATATGAACAGATGTTTGCATTTGAGAAAGAATTAGATAAAACAATATTTGGTGCAGTTGGAACAATTGGCGATAGGATTATTGTAACGGAAAATTATGAATCCAATGGGGATACATGGAATGTGTATGAAAGCACTATTTATAAAAATGGTGAAAGAATATATGAAAGATTTACAAATAAATACGGAACAGCAACAACAAAATGTGTTGTAAATGGGTGCAATAATTATATAGCCTCTTCTGGTGATACGAACTGTTGTGTTTTACACTCAAACAAATGTATAGAATGTAATAAATATATAGATGGAGATGCATTGTTTTGCATGGATTGTATAAAAGACGCAATGAAATAAGAAACAATATATCCATCTTGCGATAAAATTTTAACAAAAGGAAAATAGCTTTAAGATATAAGGCTTCACTTTAACCCAAAGCGGGGAGAGGTGAAGCCTTTTTACATGGATATTCTTTTGTGCGTCCTTTTTTCTATGCGTATTTTATGCTATACTATTACCGCAGAAATCGGCACGGAAAGGAGGCGCGCGCGTGGAAGTGGATATTTTGCTGCCCGCACCGGTGCGCAGCATTTTAAGCACGCTGCAGCAGCAGGGGCATTCCGCCTTTGCGGTGGGCGGCTGCGTGCGGGACAGCCTGATGGGGCGCGCGCCCCACGACTGGGACGTGTGCACCTCCGCCCGCCCCGGGGAGATCAAAGCGGCGTTTCCCGGGAAATGTCTTTCGGCGCCGGGCATACGCCACGGCACCGTAACGGTGCTGCTGGAGCACACGCCCTATGAGGTAACGACTTTCCGCACCGACGGCGCGTACTCCGACCACCGCCGTCCGCTTCTCCGAGGACGTGCTGCGCGTGCTGCGCATGGCGCGCTTTGCGGCCACCATGGGCTTTTCTGTGGAGCCGCAGACGGCCGCTGCCGCACTGGCGAAATGCGGCGCACTGACGGAGGTCGCCATAGAACGCAGCAGGGCGGAATTTTGCAAAATGCTCTGCGGCCGTCATGTGGCGCGTGTGCTGCGCAATTACCGCGCGCTGTTCGAGCCGCTGCTGCCCTGTCTGTCTCATGTGTCGGACGCGGCGTGGGAAAATGCGGTAAGCGCTATTCAGGCCGCGCCGGACGATCTGACGGTGCGTATGGGCCTGCTGTTCTGTGCCGTGGAACCGGAGCAGGCCGCAATATTGTGCCCGGACGCAAAAACAGCGGAAATTGCGGCGCAGCTTGCGCTGTACGCCGACGCGCCGCTGCAGGCGCTGCCTCCCGTCATTCGGCGGTGGCTGCACACGCTGGGTCCGGAAGTGCTGCGGGGCCTGACGCTGCTGCAGGCGGCCCGGGCCGTAGCCCACGGCGACGGCGTGCGGCAGGATGACCTGCGGGATTTTGCCGCGGCGCTCGGCCGGACGCTGGCTACGGGCGCGTGCTACGACCGATCGATGCTGGCCGTGAACGGCGCAGACGCGCTGGCGGCGGGCATTCGCGAGGGCGTGGCTGTGGGCGCCGCGCTGGAGGAGCTTTTGGAAAAGGTCATCGAGGGGACGCTGCCAAACAGCCGCGGCGTGCTGTTGGAGCAGCTTGCATCCATGGGCGGCACGGGCGCGGACAGCTGTGAGCAGGAGTCTCTGTTCTGACGCGAGCCTTTGCTTTTGAAAAATGCAGCGAAGACGTTTTGGCATGTTCGGCGTTATATCCATGTGGAATGAAGAACAGAAGAAACAGGGAAAGGCGGCGGCGCGATGGACCGCAGACGGGTGTTCCGAAATGCGTTTTTGTGGAACGCGCTTGTATCGGCGCTGATGGCAGGGGCGGCATTATACGCGCGCTCCGGCGCGCGGGGCTGGCTTGCGGCCGGCTGGTGTATTGGTGTGGCGGCTTCGGCCGCGGCGCTGGCCTGCTTTTGCAAAGCATGGGCCGCCGCGCCAGACGGCACAGCGGTAACGGGCTGGTATCTTCTGCGGGTGGCGGCGATGTTGGCCGCTGTTGCGGGGACAGCGGCATTTTCCATGGAGGGCGCGCTGGGGGCCATTCTGCCGCAGCTTGCACAGGGGCCGCTCCTTGCGGCGGCGATGCTGTGGGAGGAACGGCGCGAGCACAAAAAAGATGAAAGACCGCATTGACCGCCGCGAAGCAAGGCCGGATGAAGCTGCTTGAGAAGGCGGCTTTTGAAGCGGCAAAACATGCGTGCGGTTCAGGCGGCGCAGAGAGTCGAGACCGCCGCCCAGGCACCGGCCTTTGCGGCGTCCGGAATGGGCGTTGGGTATAGGCGGCACAGAGATTCAGGGCGGCCGTCAAAACAGCAGCCTTCCCATTATTAAAAAAGGAGATGAGCGCGATGGTGCATGGGCATACAGTGGCGGCGGTTATCGTGGCGGCGGGGGCGTCCCGCCGGATGTTCGATACGCCCCCGGCCATAGACGAGATCCTATTGGTGGCGGGAGAAAACGCTCCGCAGGCAGCGCTGCTGGCCGCGGCCTGTGCCAAGCCCGCAAAGACCGTAGCTGGAGGTGCCACGCGCGTGCAGAGCGTGCGTGCGGGCCTGGATGCGGTGAATGCGGAATATGTGGCCATCCACGACGCGGCGCGCCCGTTCGTCACGCCTCAGGTGATATGGGATGCCCTGGAGGCCGCGTATGAAACAGGGGCAGCTGCGCCGGCCGTCCCGGTGAAGGACACCGTAAAGGTGGCGGCGGACGGCTTCGTGGTGGAAACGCCCGCGCGGGAAAAGCTGTACGCCGTGCAGACGCCGCAGTGTTTTCGCACCGCGCTGTACCGGCAAGTGCTGGCGCAGGTGTGCTGTGACGCAGTGACGGACGACTGTTCGGCCTTTGAGCTGGCGGGCCTGCCTGTGCGGCTGACACAGGGCGATTACGCAAACTACAAGATCACTACGCGGGAGGATCTGCCCGCGCCGGAAAAAAACGGAGGGAACGGCATGCGCATCGGGCATGGATATGACGTACACAGGCTGGTGGAAGGCCGCGCGCTGGTTTTAGGCGGTGTGACGGTGCCGTATGAAAAGGGGCTGCTTGGCCATTCGGACGCGGATGTGCTGACGCATGCGGTGATGGACGCGCTGCTGGGCGCGGCCGCGCTGGGCGATATCGGAAAGCTGTTCCCCGACACCGACCCCGCTTACAAGGGCGCGGACAGCATTGCGCTGCTGCAGGAGGTTGGCCGTGTGCTGGCGCGCGCGGGCTGGGCGGCAGGCAACATCGACGCTACGCTTTTGTGCCAGGCGCCAAAGCTGGCGCCGCATATCCCCGCAATGCGGGAAAATCTGGCGGCGGCGCTGGGCATTTCCGCAGAGGATGTTTCCGTCAAGGCTACCACGGAGGAAAAGCTGGGCTTCACAGGCAGCGGCGAGGGCATTGCCGCACACAGCGTGTGCCTGCTGCGCCGGATATGAATGCGAGCCGCAGGCGAAGTATGAACTTAGCGGTGTAGATACCATGTTTCTTAGTGAACACGAGCGGTGCGCGAAGTGTGAGCTTGGAAATATGGTATAGCCATAACCTCAAAGCCGCCGTTTGCGCGGCTGCGCGTGTGCGTTGCACGCGCCCCTGTGCCGGCGGGCATGGGCTTAAAAATATTGAACCGCGCAAACTGTGCCGAGCGCAGTTTTTATTATAGCCGTCTTTCGGCGGCGTCCTAGTATGATCCGATATATGCAAATATCAAAAGGCATGTCCTTGGCAGGAAAAAACAGCATAGGAGTGACTGTATGGACGAGTATATCATCGAGATGTGCAACATCACCAAAGAGTTCCCGGGTATCATCGCAAACGACGACGTAACGCTGCAGCTGAAAAAGGGCGAGATCCACGCTCTGCTGGGGGAAAACGGCGCGGGCAAATCCACGCTGATGAGCGTGCTGTTCGGCATGTACCAGCCGGAAAAGGGCGTTATCCGGAAAAACGGGCAGGAGGTCCAGATCAAGGATCCAAACGACGCGAACCGTTTGGGCATCGGCATGGTGCATCAGCACTTCAAGCTGGTGCACAACTTCACTGTGCTGGAAAACATCATACTGGGCGTGGAGACCACGAGCCGGGGCTTTTTGAAAATGGACAAGGCCCGGGAAAAGGTAACGGCCCTCTCGGAGCGGTACGGCCTGCGGGTGGACCCGGACGCCTGTATCTCCGATATTACGGTGGGCATGCAGCAGCGTGTGGAGATCCTGAAGATGCTGTACCGTGAAAACGAGATCCTTATTTTCGACGAGCCCACAGCGGTGCTGACGCCGCAGGAGATCGACGAACTGATGAAGATCATGAAGGAGCTTGTCAGCGAGGGAAAGAGCATCCTGTTCATCACGCATAAGCTCAATGAGATCAAAGCGGTGGCCGACCGCTGCACCGTCCTGCGCAAGGGGCGGTACATCGGCACCGTGGACGTCGCCTCCACCACCAAGGAGGAGATGAGTGAGATGATGGTGGGCCGCAAGGTGAACCTGAATGTGGAAAAAACGCCTGCGCAGCCGGGAGAAGTCGTGCTGTCGGCCCGGGGAGTTTGCGTAAAGGGACACGGAGGCAGCAAAAATGTGGTGGACCATGTGGATTTTGACGTGCGCCGGGGCGAAATCGTGTGCATCGCGGGCATCGACGGAAACGGGCAGACAGAGCTTGTTTACGCGCTGACGGGCCTTGTGGAGCCGGAGGAGGGCACTGTGACGCTGAACGGACAGGATATCACCCACGCGCCCATCCGCAGGCGCAACGCGGGCGGTCTGGGGCATATTCCCGAGGACCGCCACCGCCATGGCCTTGTGCTGGATTATAACCTTGCCTACAATCTGGTGCTGCAAAGCTATTTTGAGCCGGAGTTCTGCAGCCGCGGCTTTTTGAAGTACGACGCCATCTACGAATACGCAGACAAGCTCATCGGCAAATTTGATATCCGCTCGGGCCAGGGCGCGCGCACCATCACGCGCAGCATGTCCGGCGGCAACCAGCAGAAGGCCATCGTCGCGCGGGAGATCGACCGCGACCCGGACGTGCTCATCGCCGTCCAGCCCACGCGCGGGTTGGACGTAGGCGCCATCGAGTACATCCACGGCAAGCTGGTGGAGGAGCGGGACGCGGGCAAGGCCATCCTTCTCGTGAGCCTGGAGCTGGACGAGGTGATGCAGCTTTCAGACCGCATCCTCGTTATCTATGAGGGCCGGATCGTGGCCGATCTTGACCCGAAAACAGTCACCGTGCAGGAGCTTGGGCTTTATATGGCCGGTTCCGGGAGGAGGGCAGTGCAATGAAAAAAATATCGGCGCGCTGGCGAAATCTCTATACAAAAGCGGGTTTTTCCAGCTTTATGGCCTCGCTTCTGGCAATTTTGTGCGGCCTTGTGGTGGGCTTTGTGGTGCTGCTGGTGGCAGAACCGGCCAATGCCTTCTGGGGCCTGCTGGCCATTCTGACGGGCGGCCTTTCCGACATGAAGAACCTGGGGCAGGTGCTGTACGCAGCCACGCCCATCATTCTGACGGGCCTTTCGGTGGGCTTCGCCAACAAAACGGGCCTGTTTAACATCGGCGCGTCCGGCCAGTTCATCGTGGGCGCATATGTGGCCGTTCTGATGGGCGTGAAATGCACGTTCATCCCCGGCCCGCTGTTGTGGCTGGCCTGCCTGCTGGGCGCGATGCTGGCGGGCGCGGTGTGGGGCCTTGTTCCGGGCTTTTTGAAGGCCGTGTGCAACGTGAACGAGGTCATCGCCTGCATTATGATGAATTACATCGGTATGTACGGCGTCAACTTCCTCATTCAGCTGACGGTGTTCGATTCCCTGAAGAACCAATCGCTTCCGGTAGCGGAAAACGCCAACGCGCCCAAGCTGGGCATGGACCTGATCTTCCGCAGCGGAGCCACGGCCTCCAGCGCCAACGCGGGCATCTTCATTGCCGTCCTCGCGGGCGTCGTTATCTATTACCTCATTGAAAAAACAAAATTCGGCTACGAGCTGAAGGCGTGCGGCTACAACCGCGATGCGGCCCGGTATGCCGGCATCAACGAGACACGCAGCATCGTGCTTTCCATGGTCATTGCGGGCGCGCTCTCGGGCCTGGGCGGCGCATGCCTGTACCTGGCGGGCGCGGGCAAGGGAATCGAGGTGCTGGACACGCTGGCCGCCGAGGGCTTCAACGGCATCCCGGTGGCGCTGCTGGGTCTCAACAATCCCATCGGCATCATTTTCTCAGGCCTGTTCGTGGCGTATTTGAACCAGGGCGGCTTCAATATGCAGGTATACGGCTTTGCGCCGCAGGTCATTGATATCATTATTTCCGTGGTAATCTACTTCGCGGCCTTTTCGCTGCTTTTGCGCGGCTTTGTAGAGCGGCGCGTCAAGCGCAGAGAAGAAAAGCGCGCGGCGGACGGCAGGCCCGCTGTTTCGGGCAGGGGCCCGCAGGAAGGGGGCGGAGCTGAATGAATACCGTATATTTTCTGGTACAGCAGACGATGTTCTTCTCCATTCCGCTGCTGATCGTGGCGTTGGGCGGGATGTTCAGTGAGCGCAGCGGCGTCGTCAATATCGCGCTGGAAGGCATCATGATCATGGGTGCGTTTTCCAGCATCCTGTTCATCAACATCGTGCAGAGCAGCGGCGCGGCCCTGCCGCCCCAGCTGCTGCTCCTGCTGGCGGTGCTTATCGCGGCGGCGGTGGGCGTGCTCGTGGCCATGCGTGCCCCCATTTCCGGGGCGATCGGCGGTTGCCAGTCCGAAATCGGCGTGGCTTCGGCCATGACGGCGGCGGGGCTGGCGCAGCTTGGCGGCGGGACTCCGGAACAGGTTATCCACGCGGCGGCCATCGCCCTCAAGAATCTTCTCGGGCTCATCTGCGATCCTGTGGCCGGACCGGTGGAAATCCCATGCATCAAGCGCAACGCCGTGGGCGTCTCCAACGCTTTCGCGGCGGCGGACATGGCCCTTGCCGGAATCGCCAGCCGCATTCCTCCCGACGAGGTGGTCGACGCGCTCATCAACGTGCAGGGCCTCCTTCATCCCGATCTGCGCGGCAACCTGCGCGGGGGCCTCGCCTCCACCGCGACGGGCCGGGCCCTCAAGGATGAATGGTACGCACGAATGAAACGGATGCAGGCATAGTTTTTTTCGACACCCCGAAAGGCCGGAACCATCCGGCCTTTTTTCGTTGTTGGAGGATTCGGTTTCACGGCATGGGGAAAGATTTTTCTTGCCAAATAGTCCTTACAAAGATAATCCGTTTGCGTACTACTTTGGCGATGGCGTTTGACGTACGGTACAGGGGGAACCTTTGAGTCCGGAGTGTTCTCTCATGCCGGGATCCATTCTTTTTCCGACCGAGGTGAGCATGTACGATACAGAGAAGGCCTTTTACCGTCATTACGAGTACATTCAGAAAGAAAATAGCCTGTACTCGCGCTGGTTCCAGAAGCGGGGCCTGTCATACCCGCAGTTCCTGATCCTTGACGCGGTGCTCAGGCGTCCCGAGGGAGCGGAACCAACGGCGCTGGCCGAGGAATGTTTCATGCCCAAGCAAACCGTCACGGGCCTCCTCGATCAGCTTGAGCGGGCGGGATTCATCCGCCGGGAACGCTGCGAGACGGACAGGCGGCGGACGCGGGTTTTTTGTCTGCCTGCGGGCGACGTTTTCGTGACCGGCATTATGGAAGAGCTGGATCGTCACGAACAGGCTGCGCTCGCTTCCATCTCGGCTGAAGACATGGAGACATTGAGAAACATCTTTTTTCCGATCCTTCGTGAGGCCTTTCATGCCTGTTTCCCGTTCCGATTGTCCACCGCCCGGCAGGGCCGAACAGATAACCACGCGCATCGCCTATCTTGTCCTTGGCGTTGGCGTGTCTTCGTGGGCCGCGCTGGTTCCGTATGCCAAGGCTCGGCTCGGCCTTGACGAAGCCGTCCTCGGCATGTTGCTCCTGTGCGTCGGCGTGGGGTCACTGCTTTCCATGCCGTTCACCGGGCTGATCTCCGGGCGTTTCGGATGCCGGAAAGTCATTCTCGTTTCCGGCTTTATCTTCCTGGCGATGCTTCCGCTGCTGGCTTCGGTGGAATCCATCTGGCTGATGGCCTTGTGCCTTTTCCTTTTCGGGGCCTCAATCGGGATGATGGACGTGTCCCTGACCATTCAGGCCGTCTTTGTGGAACAGGCCGCCGGACGGGCCATGATGTCCGGTTTCCACTGCCTGTACAGCGTGGGCGGCATTTGCGGGGCCGGAGGCATGGCCCTGCTGCTCGGGTTCTTGGCGCCGCATCTGGCCATGCTCGTCATTTGCCTGTTCATGATCGCGCTGCTGGCGGCGTTCGGGCGGCATTTCCTGCCCTACGGGAGCGAGGGCGAAACCCCGTTGTTTGTGGTTCCGCGCGGTATCGTGCTCCTGATCGGGGTGTTGTGTTTCATCATGTATCTGAGCGAGGGCACCATTCTGGACTGGGGCGCGCTGTTCATGACCGCCGAGCGCGGTACGGAAGCCTCCCGCGCAGGTCTGGCTTTCGCGTGTTTCTCCGTAGCCATGACCATTGGGCGCCTGTTCGGCGACCGCATTGTGCAGGCGCTCGGCGATACCCGCGTTCTCCTGTACGGAAGCCTGTGCGCCGCCGCCGGGTTCGGGCTGGTGGTCGCCGCGCCGTGGGCATGGGCTTCGCTCGCCGGGTTTACGGTGGTCGGTCTCGGCGTTTCGAACATCGTGCCCGTGCTTTTCTCGGCTACGGCCCGCCAGAAGTTCATGCCCCTGAGCCTCGCCGTGTCGGCGGTGACGACCATCGGCTACCTCGGCGTGCTTGCGGGTCCGGCGCTCATGGGATTCGTCGCCCACGCCACCAGCCTTGTGATCGTCTTCTGTATTACACTGGCGCTGATGTGCTTCGTGGCGGTCGTGTCTCGGGCCGTCCCTTGAGGGGAGGGAGCCCGTCTTTTCCGAATCAAAGGAAAATGTTCGTGGTGAGCGATTCCAACATACTGTCATTA
>OGGX01001186.1_pt1 | contig 11041 bp, 6 predicted proteins | sample 1571331 | NCBI WGS metagenome assembly OGGX01 (sample SAMEA2582056, study PRJEB24529) | metagenome | biome: Human gut stool | place: China | collected 2011
ATTTGTTCCCAGGAAGAAAGATGTCTGGTCCACACCATCGATAAAGGTGGTTTTCGGTACTAAATTCGCTACTTTCGCCCCAGGATGCCCCGCCAGATCCAGCGCCGTAGGGAAGAGATCCGCCAGATCGACAATGCCGTCAGATTTACGCGGTTGGATCATGCCTTTCCAGTAAACGAAGGTTGGCACACGAACACCGCCTTCCCATGTAGAACCTTTCGCACCGCGGAACGGCGTGCGACCGTGCGGCGGAACTTCGGCTTCCGGACCGTTATCAGAGGTGAACACAATCAGTGTGTTATCAAGCTGACCGTTTTTCTCCAGTGCTTTATACAGATTGGCGAAGATATCGTTCATCTCCACCATGCAGTCGCCGTAAGAGGTGCGCGCCGGAGAGCTACCCGCATATTTCGCATTTGGGTAGTTATCGAAGTGACAGCCGCGAGTGCCGTAGTAGAGGAAGAAAGGCTTATCGCTCTTCGCCATCTTGTCGAGGAACTTAACGCCATATTCCATCCAGCGTTGATCCAGGTCTTCCATATATTTCGGCGTAATGTCGGCAATGGCTTCCTGTTCACCGCCGCGCACGGCATGAACGTCATCTTTGCTGAACGGCAGTTTTTGGATGTATTCAGAACGATCCGGGCTCAGGGCGACTTCCGGGTTGACATGAACATCACGCCATTCGGTATACATATCGGACACCGAGTTAAAGCCGCGGAAATCATCAAAGCCAACGTTCTGCGGCTGCGACTCTTTGTTTTCCCCCATATGCCATTTCCCGATGGCCTGAGTGACGTAGCCCTGATCGTGCAGCAACTGCGGCAGAGTGGTTAACCCTTGCAGACCGCCCGGTTGCCCGTACATTGGCGGCATCAGAATGCCGTGGTGGATGGAGTATTGTCCGGTAAGAATCGTGGCGCGGGTTGGGGAAGAACTCGGTTGAGAATACGCCGAAGTTAAAATCAGCCCCTGGCTGGCAACGGCGTCGATATCTGGTGTAGGGTTACCCACCGCCACGCCACCGCCGTTAAAGCCAACATCCATCCAGCCCACATCATCCAGCAAGAAAACAACCACGTTCGGTTTCTTACCGGTTTTTTTCTCAAGTTCTGCCAGCTTCTGCTGGGTTTCTTTATCCTGCGCCGGATGCTGCATTACTGGCATCATATTGTCGGCAATAGTGGTCGCCGGTTTAACCAGATACTGGTTTGGGTGATCGTATCCGGCAAAGCCTTTGCGTGCGGTGGCAGTTGACGGGGTATCTGCTGCGCTGGCCATGAGAGGAAGAGCGGCGGCGACAGCAACAACAAGAAGTTTGGGTGAAAACGAAAATTCCATGCAAAATGCTCCGGTTTCATGTCGTCAAAATGATGACGTAATTAAGCATTGATAATTGAGATCCCTCTCCCTGACAGGATGATTGCATAAATAATAGTGATGAAAATAAATTATTTATTTATCCAGAAAATGAATTGGAAAATCAGGAGAGCGTTTTCAATCCTACCTCTGGCGCAGTTGATATGTAAGGCAGGTTTATTATATCGCGTTGATTATTGATGCTGTTTTTAGTTTTAACGGCAATTAATATATGTGTTATTAATTGAATGAATTTTATCATTCATAATAAGTATGTGTAGGATCAAGCTCAGGTTAAATATTCACTCAGGAAGTTATTACTCAGGAAGCAAAGAGGATTACAGAATTATCTCATAACAAGTGTTAAGGGATGTTATTTCCCGGTTCTCTGTGGCATAATAAACGAGTAGATGCTCATTCCATCTCTTATGTTCGCCTTAGTGCCTCATAAACTCCGGAATGACGCAGAGCCGTTTACGGTGCTTATCGTCCACTGACAGATGTCGCTTATGCCTCATCAGACACCATGGACACAACGTTGAGTGAAGCACCCACTTGTTGTCATACAGACCTGTTTTAACGCCTGCTCCGTAATAAGAGCAGGCGTTTTTTTATGTATCAGAAAGGTCCCGGAGGTGCTTGCCTCCGGGTGAGAAAGAACTACTGTGGCGGGTTGTTCTGCAACGTTAACATCAAACCGTCGCGGCGCATCGCTGCAGCTTCTTCTGGTTTGTGCAGTCTGTCCAGCGCGTCGGCAAGCCATGCGTAATCGTAGGCGTCCGGACGTTGTTTCAGCGCTGCGCGGAAGGCGAGCGATGCTTCCTGCCATTCTCCGTGCTTCATCAGCGACTGACCCAGTGTGCTCCACAACAGCGGGCGATCGCCGACGTTTTTGATTTGCTGGCGCAGCACTTTTTCAAGCTGTTCCGGGTTATTGGTTTTCAGACGCGGGATCGGCAGCAGTAGGCGATCGTCATACTGGCGTTTCAGGCCGTCGATGATAATTTGCTGGGCAGTATCATGATCGTCACATTCAATAAGATGTTCCGCCATTGCCACCTGCAACGCTACCTGATGACGCGTTTTCCGGCTTTGGTTTTTCCACCAGTTACGCAAACCTTCGCTACCGTTATCGGCACGCGCCTGATCCATCAGGCCAATCCATGCCTGTTGTTCCAGCATTGCACGATGTTCTTCATCGCCAACGTGGGTTTTCGCCATTGATGGGATGATATCCAGCAGCGAACTCCATGCACCAGTGCGGATATACGCCTGTTCCGCCAGACGTAATACTTCCGGATGGCGTGGCGTAACTTCCAGCAGCTTATCCACGCCGTGGCGTGCAGCATGGTTTTCATTACGGGCCAGTTGAAGACGTACACGGGTGATTTCTACCGGAATGGTGTCATTGCCGGCCAGCTCCGCTGCGCGTTCCAGATGTTGGTTGGCGCGTGCTTCATCACCACGTTGTTGCGCGGCTTCGGCAGCCAGTAGATAGTTCACCACCGGTTGTTCAGCGTGATCGGCATTTTTCGCCATCAGCTTTTCAACTTGCTGATAATCGCCTTCCGCCAGTTTCAGCAGCGCCTGTTCGGTCTGCTTACGTGCACGGCGACGCTTACGTCCGACAAACCACCCACGGGTGTGTGCGCCTGTGCGGAAGATCCGCCGCAGTAGCCACTCAATGGCAAACAGCACTACCATCGCCAGAATCAATATGATCGCCAGGCCCGTGACGCTGGTTTCGATATTGTAGTTGTCGGTCTGAATCAATACGTAACCCTGATGACCGGCAATCATCGGGCCAACCACTATCCCCGCAATCAGCAAAACAAAGAGCAATAACACTTTTAGCATGGTTATTCTCCTTGCGGCGCGGCTGCCGGAGTATCAGCTTGCGGTGCAGGTGCAGGTGCAGGTGCAGGTGCAGGTGCAGGTGCAGGTGCAGGTGCAGGTTTAGCTTCCGTTGTCCCTGCTGCCGGTTGTGCCAGCAGGTTACGCACGCGAGTCTGCATCAGTTTTTCCAGCATCGCCTGGCTTTGCAGGGTTTCCGGGAGATCCATCGAGATATTTTGCTGGCTTAACTGGTCCACCTCGTCGAGGAACGCTTTGGTGGTGGCATCATCAGTATCGTAGTAAGCACGTACCCAGGTGGAGACGTTCTCCAGCGCCTGGCGATAAGTCTCTTCCTGATGACGCGGTACGGCTTGTGCCGCGACCAGCAGGCGGGAGCGAATATTTTCGCGCAGATAGATATCCTGATTTGGCGCTAACAGCGGTACGGCGGTGTCATCACGACGGCGAATCGTAATGAAGTTGTCCATAAAGTTCTGCCAGCTTTTTTGCAGATTGATACGCCATTCGCTGATGGAACTGGAAAGCTCTTCACCGTCTGAATCCATCGGCGAACCATCGCTGTCATTATCGGCCAGACGCAGGTTATCTACCTGATTTGAAAGCTGATTAAGCTTAAGGATGATGCCGTCATAATCCACCTGCGATACCGCAGAAAGGCTGGCGATATCATCGGTAATTGCCCGACGAACGGTAATCAGACTCGGGTCATTCATATCCGCCAGGCTGGCGTCTGCACTTTTCAGCAACGCTGCAGCGGTCGTGACGTCCTGATCGCTCCACAGCTTCCGTCCGGCGAGTTTCACCAGAAAATCGGCCTGAGCCAGCAGCCAGGTTTTAGCATCGCTGCCGGAAATGGTGGCGACCTTTTGTTGGACTTCATCCAACTGTTTTGCCAGCGTTTCTTGCTGACGATTCGCCTGTTCAAGCTGCGTAGCCTGTTGCTTGATAATGCCTTCCAGCTCGGCTTTTTGGCTCTCCTGGGCTTTTTGCAATGCCGTCAGTTGGTTAGCCAGGGCATCGCTGGTGGCGGTCTGATTGACGGCCTGTTGTTTACCCCAGCCATACAAACCGACGCCCGCCGCCAGAGCAATAGCGATAGCCACCGCGCTGAGAATCAATGCGGTATTGTTCTTACTCTTTTTTTCTGTTGCGACAGGTTGTGACGTGGTGTCCACGGCCTCCCTGGTCTCTTCAACCACGGCGGAGGTTTTTTCTTGTTCCGTCATTATGGCTTCCTGTTATGAGAGTTATTGTAATGCCCGTAAAAGCGCATCGTTGTCAGCGTTATCGGCGACCTTAATGTCTTGCCAGCCCAGTTCCCGGGCGAGTTTCGCCAAACGCTCACTGACGACCAATAGTCGACAGTGTAGTAACCAGTGCTCACGATACCATTGTGGGATCAGCGACCAGAGTTGCTGCAACATTTCACCGCTGGTAACAACGACCGTCGTCACCTCGCGGGATTGCCAGCGCATCGCTTCTTCTGCACCATCGTAATGGATTGCGCATCGTTGATAACATTCACAAAAAGTGACCTCAGCACCGCGCGCCGTCAGGGTATCCCCAATTAGCTCACGACCGCCATTGCCACGTAATATCAGCGCACGTTTGCCCGCAATATTTTGTAATTCAGGTAATTGTAGCAAGACTTCGCTGATTTCCCGATCCTGCGGGTAGAGAATCTTCTGTCCGCTTACGGTATGTAGCGCCAGTGCGGTGGTGCGTCCAATGGCGAAATAATCAGGTAGTCGGGGCCATTTACGATCTTGCTGATGCAGCTGTGATTGGGCAAAAGCAACCGCGTGTTGCGAGAGGGCAAACAACAGATCCCTCTCCCCCAGCGCTGCAAGTTGATCAGCAAGTTGCGGTAATTGTCGACCCGGAGAAAACTCAATCAGCGGAAAATGCCAGGCCACCTGCCCCAGTGTGCGCAGACGGCTCACTAACTCTTCTCCAGCGGGAGACGGGCGGGTGACAAGGATACTCATGCCGGGGCGTCTCCGTTATAGACTTCAGCGAGGATCTCGCGCGCGCCGTTATTCAGTAGCTCTTCTGCCAGCGAAATCCCCATTTGTTCGGCATTTTGCGGCGCACCGCGGCGTTCACCGCGAATAATCTGCGAACCGTCCGGCGCGCCGACCAGCGCACGCAGCCAGATTTCGCCATCAATAAGCTCGGCGTAGCTACCAATTGGCACCTGACATCCGCCTTCGAGACGGGTATTCATGGCGCGTTCTGCGGTAACGCGCAGTGCAGTTTCGTGGTGATTCAGCGCGGCAAGCAGCTCGCGAGTGCGTGCATCATCAAGGCGGCATTCAATACCCACCGCACCTTGCCCTACCGCCGGAAGAGAAATCTCGGGTGGCAACGCGGCGCGAATGCGTGACTCCAGACCTAAACGTTTTAGTCCGGCTACGGCAAGAATGATGGCATCGTATTCGCCGTTATCCAGTTTGCTCAGGCGAGTGCCGACGTTGCCGCGCAGGGAGCGGATAATCAGATCCGGGCGGCGTTCAGCCAGTTGGCACTGGCGACGTAAACTGGACGTCCCGACGATACTGCCTGCCGGTAACGCATCCAGACTGTCATAGTTATTGGACACAAAGGCATCGCGAGGATCTTCACGCTCACAAATAGTGACCAGTCCCAGACCTTGCGGGAATTCAACCGGCACATCTTTCATTGAATGTACGGCGATATCGGCGCGATTTTCGAGGAGCGCGACTTCCAGCTCTTTTACAAATAAGCCTTTTCCGCCTACTTTCGCCAGCGGCGTATCAAGAATCACATCGCCGCGCGTCACCATCGGTACCAGTTCAACGACCAGGCCCGGATGGCTCGCCATCAACTTGTCTTTGACATAGTGTGCCTGCCAGAGTGCAAGTGGGCTTTGGCGTGTGGCAATTCTTAAAACATTGTCTAAATTGTCTAACATGCTTGTTACCGTCATTATCATCCGTGGTCCATCCTAACATCCTTGCCAGAGCGATGTCAGTGTTGTGGTGAAACGTAGACGCCTGCGCAAACCGTAAAATGAGGTCTGGCAGTGGATCCTGACAGGCGTTTCACGCCGTCGTAATAAGGAATTTACAGAGAATAAACGGTGCTACACTTGTATGTAGCGCATCTTTCTTTACGGTCAATCAGCAAGGTGTTAAATTGATCACGTTTTAGACCATTTTTTCGTCGTGAAACTAAAAAAACCAGGCGCGAAAAGTGGTAACGGTTACCTTTGACATACGAAATATCCCGAATGCCGCGTGTTACCGTTGATGTTGGCGGAATCACAGTCATGACGGGTAGCAAATCAGGCGATACGTCTTGTACCTCTATATTGAGACTCTGAAACAGAGACTGGATGCCATAAATCAATTGCGTGTGGATCGCGCGCTTGCTGCTATGGGGTCTGCATTCCAACAGGTCTACAGTCTACTGCCGACATTGTTGCACTATCACCATCCGCTAATGCCGGGTTACCTTGATGGTAACGTTCCCAAAGGCATTTGCCTTTACACGCCTGATGAAACTCAACGCCACTACCTGAACGAGCTTGAACTGTATCGTGGAATGTCAGTACAGGATCCGCCGAAAGGTGAGCTTCCAATTACTGGTGTATACACCATGGGCAGCACCTCGTCCGTAGGGCAAAGTTGTTCCTCTGACCTGGATATCTGGGTCTGTCATCAATCCTGGCTTGATAGCGAAGAGCGCCAGTTACTACAACGTAAATGCAGCCTGCTGGAAAGCTGGGCCGCCTCGCTGGGCGTGGAAGTTAGCTTCTTCCTGATTGATGAAAATCGCTTCCGTCATAATGAAAGCGGCAGCCTGGGGGGCGAAGATTGTGGCTCCACCCAGCATATACTGCTGCTTGACGAATTTTATCGTACCGCCGTGCGTCTCGCCGGTAAGCGTATTCTGTGGAATATGGTGCCGTGCGACGAAGAAGAGCATTACGACGACTATGTGATGACGCTTTACGCGCAGGGCGTGCTGACGCCAAATGAATGGCTGGATCTTGGTGGCTTAAGCTCGCTTTCTGCTGAAGAGTACTTTGGTGCCAGCCTTTGGCAGCTCTACAAGAGTATCGATTCCCCATACAAAGCGGTGCTGAAAACACTGCTGCTGGAAGCCTATTCCTGGGAATACCCGAACCCACGTCTGCTGGCGAAAGATATCAAACAGCGTTTGCACGACGGCGAGATTGTATCGTTTGGCCTCGATCCTTACTGCATGATGCTGGAGCGTGTTACTGAGTACCTGACGGCGATTGAAGATTTCACCCGTCTGGATTTAGTACGTCGCTGCTTCTATTTAAAAGTGTGCGAAAAACTCAGCCGCGAACGCGCTTGCGTAGGCTGGCGTCGTGAAGTGCTAACCCAGTTAGTGAAAGAGTGGGAATGGGACGATGCTCGTCTGGCAATGCTCGATAACCGCGCTAACTGGAAGATTGATCAGGTGCGTGAGGCGCACAACGAGCTGCTCGACGCAATGATGCAGAGCTACCGTAATCTGATCCGCTTTGCGCGTCGCAATAACCTTAGCGTCTCCGCCAGTCCGCAGGATATCGGCGTACTGACGCGTAAACTGTATGCCGCGTTTGAAGCATTGCCAGGTAAAGTGACGCTGGTAAACCCGCAGATTTCACCCGATCTCTCGGAACCGAATCTGACCTTTATTTATGTGCCGCCGGGCCGGGCTAACCGTTCAGGTTGGTATCTGTATAACCGCGCGCCAAATATTGAGTCGATCATCAGCCATCAGCCGCTGGAATATAACCGTTACCTGAATAAACTGGTGGCGTGGGCATGGTTTAACGGCCTGCTGACCTCGCGCACCCGTTTGTATATTAAAGGTAACGGCATTGTCGATTTGCCTAAGTTGCAGGAGATGGTCGCCGACGTGTCGCACCATTTCCCGCTGCGCTTACCTGCACCGACACCGAAGGCGCTCTACAGCCCGTGTGAGATCCGCCATCTGGCGATTATCGTTAACCTGGAATATGACCCGACAGCGGCGTTCCGCAATCAGGTGGTGCATTTTGATTTCCGTAAGCTGGATGTCTTCAGCTTTGGCGAGAATCAAAATTGCCTGGTAGGTAGCGTTGACCTGCTGTACCGCAACTCGTGGAACGAAGTGCGTACGCTGCACTTCAACGGCGAGCAGTCGATGATCGAAGCCCTGAAAACTATTCTCGGCAAAATGCATCAGGACGCCGCACCGCCAGATAGCGTGGAAGTCTTCTGCTACAGCCAGCATCTGCGCGGATTAATCCGTACTCGCGTGCAGCAACTGGTTTCTGAGTGTATTGAACTGCGCCTTTCCAGCACCCGCCAGGAAACCGGGCGTTTCAAGGCGCTGCGCGTTTCTGGTCAAACCTGGGGCTTATTCTTCGAACGCCTGAATGTATCGGTACAGAAACTAGAAAATGCCATCGAGTTTTATGGCGCTATTTCGCATAACAAACTGCACGGCCTGTCAGTGCAGGTTGAAACCAATCACGTCAAATTACCGGCGGTGGTGGACGGCTTTGCCAGCGAAGGGATCATCCAGTTCTTTTTCGAAGAAACGCAAGACGAGAATGGCTTTAATATCTACATTCTCGACGAAAGCAACCGGGTTGAGGTGTATCACCACTGCGAAGGCAGCAAAGAGGAACTGGTGCGTGACGTCAGTCGCTTCTACTCGTCATCGCACGACCGTTTTACCTACGGCTCAAGCTTCATCAACTTCAACCTGCCGCAGTTCTATCAGATTGTGAAGGTTGATGGTCGTGAACAGGTGATTCCGTTCCGCACCAAATCTATCGGCAACATGCCGCCTGCCAATCAGGATCACGACACGCCGCTATTACAGCAGTATTTTTCGTGATGAGCGTGCCGGAAAGCGAGGCTTATCCGGCATGCAATCTTAGCGGAAACTGACTGTTTCACCCGCCTGCTGCGTCGCCGCCTGTTCCAGCAAATCCCAGAAGGTTTCGCCGCTACGATCGCAAATCCACTCATCGCCTTTCATATCAAAATGGTAGCCGCCCTGTTTGGTTGCCAGCCATACCTGGTGCAGCGGTTCCTGGCGGTTGATAATGATTTTGCTCCCGTTTTCAAAGGTAATGGTCAGTACACCGCCGTTGATTTCGCAGTCGATATCGCTGTCGCCATCCCAGTAGTCCAGGCGTTCTTCAATGGTCAGCCAGAGTTGATCAGCCAGGCGATGAAATTCACTGTCGTTCATTGTTGTATCCTGTTTTTAAGTGATGGCGGCAGTATAGCGGCATGGGGTCAGGGCTTCAAAGTTTGCTCAATGTCTGGTGTTTTGTGGCACTCTTCCTCCGTCTTCAGGATGATGATGTCATCATTGGATGAAAACATGTTCTGATCCAGATTACGTGTCCTGGCCGGACAGGGCGATGCGGTTCGATAAAGTTGGCTACCGATCCAGGTATAAACATAGCGATTGTCATAAGCGAAACGTTCGGTGGTTTTCAATGGTCCATCAATAGCAAAAATTTGAATATCATCGCGTAAACGGGAAGAGCGCATAAAGTAACCATGGCCTTTCCCGGCGTTAATTCGTTGTTTCAGGAAAGGTGCAGAAGAGTCGAGCGTTATTATTTCCAGGGTGTCTTCACCAAAAGGAGACAATTTCGCAATGTACAGATGATTTTTGTACTGCGCGACACGATCGGTGATGGGATGAAATGCTTTCGGGTCAATATCGGGGAGTTTCTCCCATTGACTCCATTGCTGGTCTGTAGAGCGAAGCTTACGCCAGCTAACATCGGTTTCGCCGACGAGAAAAGAGCCTTCGCCATCAGAATATTGAGCAATGTTAACGGATGAGTTATAGGGGATTCCCGTTGGAATAAACGCACCATCCTCAAGAAGTCTGCCGTCAAGCTCACCACTACGGTAGTTTGCCCAATAGCCATATCCTGAATCTTTGGTTTTCCATTTCACCCGCACGGCTTTGGTATTGGGAGTTGGGTAGCGCCAAAGCTGTGAGCCATCGAATGCGTAAACATAACGATCGTCGTGTGCATACCATTTCTTGTAATGGGGGCTATCGCTAAGGTGAGCCTCATGCTCGTCAGGAACACGATAATCCATCAGGATAAGCGGCCCGGAAGACTCGAATACCTGGAGGCCATCTTCTTCTTCACCATCAGCTGGTAATTTGGTCAATAAATAGCCGTGAGTTCTTCCCGCGTTAAAGCGTTTATCTATCACCAAACCAGGATTATCCAGTGTGACGATATCTAGCCTATTTTCGCCAAATTCCGTTTTTTTGATGGTGTACAGCTTGTCCTGATACTGAGCAACGGTATTACTAAGAGGGTGAAATTGTTCTGGATCGAGGCCGGGTAGGACTTCTTGCTGACATTCTGGCCCTTTGCGCCATGAAACAAAGTGTTCCTGTAAATTGAACGTTGCACAGCTATTTGCCCTATCTTTGTCCAGATTTCCCTGATTCAGCACTTTACGCTGCAGCCCGTTTTTATCACGCCAGGTTAATAACGAACTGGGCATCCAGCGCACGACAGTAAATGTCTCTGGGTCGGCTGTAAGCTGTTCGCCATTGATTATGATTTTGGTCCGTGTACGGGCTAACGTATCCCAGGGGCCAAATGGTACGGCAACGCAGGGGTTAAACTCGGCGGAAAACTTTCCTCGCCGATCCCAGGACTTTTGCGCCAGCACGCGGAAACTATTGGTCTCAGCAATACGATGCCCGTTGATATACAGGAAGTTAGCATCACGCAATATCAGCCCGAGGACGTCAGGTTCCCATGGCGGCGGTAAATTCATCTGATGCAGTGTTTTGCTATCTA
>OGGX01001201.1_pt1 | contig 10895 bp, 9 predicted proteins | sample 1571331 | NCBI WGS metagenome assembly OGGX01 (sample SAMEA2582056, study PRJEB24529) | metagenome | biome: Human gut stool | place: China | collected 2011
CGCGCGGGAGACGCGCCCTCTGGGGGCGCTTTTGGGCGACAGGCTCACGCTTTCACCCACGCGTGTGGAACAATATTACCGCTGCCGGTTTTCTTACTTTCTGCAGTATGTCCTGCGCATTCGTCCGCGCAGACGCGCGGAGCTTTCTCCGCTGGAGAGCGGCAGCCTGGTGCATTATATCCTGGAGCACGTGATGCGCCGCGCGGGCGCGGAGTTCCCGCGTCTTGCGCCGGAGGAGCTGGCCCGGCTGGCCGGCGAGGTGGCCGACCAATACGTGGCCGAAAACATGCCCGCCGCAGGGCGGCGCTTTGCCTATCTGGTGGAACGGCTGAAGCGCGGCGTAACGCGTTTGTTGGCATATCTTCAGGCGGAGCAGGCCCAAAGCCTGTTCCACCCGGCCGCCTTTGAGCAGGAGATCGGAACAGGGGAGGGCGCGGTTCCTCCGCTGACGCTGCGCACGCCGGACGGCCGTGCAGGTGCAGGGCAAGATAGACCGTGTGGACGTAATGGAGCGGGAGGGCAGGACCTATCTGCGCGTGGTGGATTACAAAACGGGAAACAAAGCATTTAATCTGGACGAGGTGTATTGCGGCCTGAACACGCAGATGCTGCTGTATCTGTTCACGCTGCGCAGCAACGCGGCGCAGGTATACAAAAACCCCGTGGCCGCGGGCGTGCTGTATCTGGCCGGAGACCCTGTGCTGAAAACCGGCTCCCGTGCCGAGGCAGCGGCGGCCCCGGTGTACAAGGTGGACGGGCTGGTGCTCAACGACGAACTGGTGGTGCGCGGCATGGACCGGGACGCCACGGGCATGTTCGTACCGTTCGCCTTTGGAAAGGACGGTGCGCCCCGCGCCAGCGCCAAGCTGGCAAGCCTGGAAAAGCTGGGCAATATTGAAAAGCATCTGGACGCGCTGGTGGTGGAGATGGCCCGGGGCCTGTACGCGGGTGAAATAGACGCGGTGCCCCTTCGCACGGCGGCCCACTGTCCCTGCGACGTATGCGATTACCGTCCCGTCTGCCTGCACGAGGACGGGCGGGGCGAAACAAGCGTGCAGGCGCCGAAGGATGTGTTTGAAACGCGTGCGGACGCGTGCAAAGCACAGGGGGAGGGAAATATATGAGCGCGCCGAAATGGACGCCGGCCCAGCGCGCCGCCATCGAGGACCGGGGCGGTACGCTTCTGGTCTCGGCGGCGGCAGGCAGCGGCAAAACAGCGGTGCTGGTGGAGCGCGCGGTGCGGCTGATCACCGATGCGGCACATCCGGTCGCGGCCGACAGGCTGCTGATCGTCACCTTCACCCGCGCTGCGGCCGAAGAGCTGCGCGGGCGCATCGCGGTACGGCTTGCGGCCGAGGCGGCCGCGCACCCCGAGAGTGCGTACCTGCGCCGTCAGCGGCTGCTGCTGGGGCGCGCCAACATTTGTACCATCGACGCATTCTGTATGCAGCTGCTCAAGCGCTATTTCGCGGAGCTGGGCCTGCCGCCGGATTTTGAGCTGGCGGATGACGCAAAGGCCTATACGCTGCGCCAGAACGCGCTTTCCGCCGTGCTGGAGGAGCTTTATGAGGACGCGGATTTCTGCGCGTTTGCCTCACTGTACGGCCGCGCCCGCAGCGACGCCAGCGCCGCTGCCGCGGTGTTGGGGCTGTATGATTTTTCCCGCACGCTGCCCCATCCCGCAGCGGCGCTGCAAAGCATCTGCGCAGCCTACGAAAGCGGACAGCCGTTGGGCCAAACGGCATGGGGCCGTACATTGCTGGAAAACGCCGGGCGGGCCGCGCGCAGCGCACTGCGCCTGCTGGATGCGGCGAAGGGCATCGTCGCGCAGGAGCCGGAGCTTGCCAATTATGCACCGGCGCTGGACAGCGACGCGGCGTTTTTCGCGGCGCTGCTGGAATACATCGGCGCGGGCCGGTGGGACAGTGCGGCTGTTTATACGGCCGAATACAAGCCGCCCGCGTTCAAGGCTGTGCGCGGATATCAAAGCCCGGGAATGAATGCGGTGAAGGCGCTGCGCGCCGCCGCCAAGGACGCTGCGGAGCGTTTGAAAAAAGATGTGTTCCTGTGCACGGAGGCCGAATTTGAAGAAGACCGTGCCCGCATTGCGCCTATGGCTGCGGCTCTGGCCCGTGGAGCAAAGGCCTTCGGGGCGCGGCTGTACGAAGATAAGCTGGCGGAAAAGGCATTGGAGTACAGCGATTTTGAGCATTTGGCACTGGAGCTGCTGTGCGGTGAAAACGGCGAAAAAACGGCTGTGGCCCGCACGGTGTCCCGCGGGTTCGACGCGGTGCTTGTGGACGAATATCGGGATACCAATGCCCTGCAGGCGCTTTTGTATCAGTGCCTCGCCAACGACGACGGCTCCAACCTGTTTTTTGTGGGCGACGTGAAGCAGAGCATTTACCGCTTCCGTCTGGCCAGCCCGGAGATATTCATCGGCAAGCGCGGCGGTTTTGCGCCTTATACGCCCGGCGGCCCTCACCCGGCCACTGTCACCCTGGGCCACAACTTCCGCAGCGCGGGCAATATCATCGACCAGATCAATGATGTGTTTGCCTGTGTGATGAGCCGCACAGTGGGCGACGTGGACTATAACGGGGACGAAATGCTGGTGCGCGGCGCGGACGACGGATACGACGGCGGCCCCATGGAGCTGGATATTGTGGACATGAGCGGCGGCGACACCGCCCTGGGAGACGCGGGCGCGGTGGCGGATGCGGTGGAGCGCCTGGTGAAGGAAGGCTTTGCCGTGCGCGAAAAGGGCGGCGGCACGCGGCGGTGCGGCTACGGTGATATCTGCGTGCTGCTGCGCAGCCGTGCGCGGTTCGGCCTTTATGCGGCGGAGTTCGCGCGGAGGGGCATTCCGTCCTTTGCAGACACGGGCGAGAGCCCTCTTACGTCCACGGAGGTCTCTCCCGTGCTTTCTCTGCTGCGGGTCATCGACAACCCCGGACAGGACGTACATCTGGCCGCGGCGCTGGTATCGGTGATGTTTTCATTCACGCCGGACGATTTGACGCGTCTGCGCCTGCTGGCCCCGCGCGGCAGCCTGTACGCGGCGCTGCTGAAAAGCGAAGAGCCAAAGGCACAGGTTTTTCTGGAAACGCTGCGGGCGCTGCGGCGGCTGGCCGCCACCGCGTCCGTGGAGGAGCTGTGCGGCGAGATATTCGCCCGCACGCATTACTTCGCGGCTGTGGGCGCGATGGAAAACGGCCCCGCCCGGCGGGAGACGCTGCGGGCGTTTACGGCCTGGGCCGCCGGTGTGGACCGGGGCGGCGCGGGAGGGTTGGCCGCGTTCCTGCGGGTGGTGGACAGCGCGGTGGAAAGCGGCGCTGTGCAAAGCGGCGGCACGCCGGTGCTGCCGGAGGGGGCGGTTTCCATTATGACCATCCACCGCTCCAAGGGGCTGGAATTTCCGGTGGTCATCCTGGCGGACACAGCCCGGCGGTTCAATCTGCGCGATACCTCCAACCCGGTGCTGTTCCACCCGTCGCTGGGGCTGGGCATGAACCTGCGTGCGGACGGCGACGGCGGGCTGTATTCCACTGTGCCCCACCGCGCGGTGCGTATGGCGCAGCGCAGCGAGGCCGTCAGCGAAGAAATGCGCATCCTGTATGTAGCGCTCACCCGCGCCCGGGACAAGCTCATTGTTACGGCGCCGCTGCAAAACCCGGAAAAAACACTTTCAGCGCTGGCAACCACGCTGGCGGGCACGGGCGGAGCGGAGCCGTACACGCTGTCACAGGCGCTTTCGTTCAGCGAATGGCTGTGTACGGCCGCGCTGCTGCACCCGGACTGCGAAGAGCTGCGCAAATACGCGGGCGGCGCATTGCTGCCTGTCTATGCGGCGCGGGGGCATATGCGCGCGCGCGTAGTGCCCGCGCAGCCCGCCGGGCAGGCGGCGGATGAGCTGTCTGCCTTTGTGCGCACAGCCCGGCCGGACGCAGCGCTGCTGGAACAGCTTTTGCAGAATTTCGGCGCACGGTATGAAAATGCGCCGTTGTGCACGCTGCCCGCAAAGCTGAGTGTTTCAGGCCTTGTCCATGAGGGCGCGGCCCCGGTTCTGGCGCGCCCGGCGTTCCTTTACAAAGAGGGGCTGACAGCGGCGGAACGCGGCACGGCGCTGCATGCGGCGCTGCAGTTCGCGGACCTTGCCGCTGCGGCAAACGACCTGCCCGGCGAGGTGGCGCGCCTTGTGGAGGGCGGCTGGCTGGACGCAGCGCTGGCAGGGCAGCTGGAGCTGCCGCGCATGGCCGCATTCCTGCAAAGCCCGTTGGCGGCACGCATGCGCGAGGCTAAGAAGCTGCTGCGCGAGTACGATTTTATTACGGCGGTGCCCGCGAAGTTCGTGGACGATACGCTGCCCGAACCGTTCGCGCACCAGCCTGTGCTGGTGCAGGGCATTGCGGACGCGGTGCTGGTGAATGGGGATACGGCGGAGATCGCGGATTATAAAACGGACCGTGGCAAAACGCCGGAGCAGCTTTTGCAGGCGTATGCAAAGCAGCTTCTGCTGTACCGGGCAGCTGTGGAAAAACGTTTGGGCGTGCGCGTGGAGCGGTGCACCATCTATTCCTTCAGCCTGGGGAGGGAAATACCGGTCCCGCTGGAGGCGGCTCGCGGCGAATGATTTTTGCGCGCCCTTATAAATTCCTTAGAAACGGCGGATATACTCGTTCCAGCAACAAAAAGAGGAGTGTATCTGTTTGGAAAACACAATGCAAAAAACGGGGCTGCGCCGTGGCCTTACCACTGCGCAGCTGAAATGGATCGCGCTGGTGCTCATGGTGCTGGACCATATCCATTATTTTTTCGAGTTCACAGGCGCGGTACCGCTTTTGTTTTCGCAGCTGGGGCGGCTTTCTGCCGGGCTGTTTCTGTTCTGCCTGATCGAGGGCTTCATCCACACCCATGACAGACGGCGCTACTTTCTGCGCATTTACCTTGTTTCCGTGGGCATGGGAGCAGTGCAGTTCTGCTGCATTCTGTTCGATTTCTGCAGGCGTCCCGACGGCTTTTATCCGATGAACCAGATGCTGGCGACCTTTGCCGTTCTGCTGCCCATGCTGCAGGGTGTGGACTGGCTGCGGCAAAAGCGGTGGCTGCGCGGGCTGGCCGCATTGGTGCTGCCTTTCGCCTGGCCGTTTTTCATGCTGATGGTGATATATCCGATGTTCCCGCAGGCGGAAGGCTGGCTGACGCTGCTGGGCTTTACGGTGCTGCCCATGCACACCATGATCATGGACGGCGGCACGCTGTTTATCCTGTGCGGCCTTCTGATGTATTTGTGCCGGCTGAAAAGCACGAAGCTGGAGGCGCTGGCTTTCGCCGCATTTTACCTTCTGGTGTACGGAAGCACGGCGGTGCTTTACCCCGGTGCGACGTGGGATTTTATCTTTAATCAGGCGTTTGAGTGGATGGGCGCGTTTTCAGCTGTGTTCATGCTGCTGTACAATGGGCAGCGCGGCGCCTCCGGGCGCGGCGGCAAGTATTTCTTTTATGTGTTCTATCCCGCGCACGTCTACGTTTTGTACGGGCTTTCGTGGCTTTTGTATTTATGGATGCAATGACTGATTGAAATGGTGGCGAGACTGTGGCACACATTCTGGTGGTAGACGACGATGCGGACATGCGCGCGCTTGTGCGCGGCGCATTGGAGCGGGACGGGCATGCCGTAACGGCGCTGGCATGCGGAGCGCAGGTGACGCCGGAGCACTGCGCCTGGGCGCACTGCATCCTGCTGGATGTGATGATGCCCGGCGAGGACGGCTTTGCCACCTGCGCGCGTATCCGCGCCCTGGCAGGGTGCCCCATCCTGTTTCTTACTGCAAGAGCGGAGGAAACGGACGTTCTGCGCGGACTGGGCCTTGGCGGCGACGATTACCTGACGAAGCCATTTCGCGTGGCGGAGCTGCGCGCCCGTGTGGCGGCGCATCTGCGGCGGGAGGCGCGCGTACCCACCCGCCGCGTGCGGCGCGGTGCGTTTGATTTCGACCTGGCTTCCAAAACGCTGTACCACGGTGATGCGGCGCTGCCGCTGACGAAAAGCGAATACGCCATCTGCGAGCATCTGGCCACTCACGCGGGGCAGGTGTTCAGCAAGGAACAGATCTACGAGGCGGTATTCGGCTATGACGGCTGTGCGGACGATTCCGCCGTCACCGAGCATGTGAAAAACATCCGCGCGAAATTGAAAGCGGCGGGCGGCACGCCGATCGAAACGGTGTGGGGGATCGGGTACAAATGGAAAAACGAAGAAATGTGAGCCTGGGTGCGTTGCTGTGGCGCTATTTGATATTGACAGGCGTTTCGGCAGCAGCACTGGCGGCGGCATGGTGGATAACGCTCATGCTGCTGATGAACGCGGGTTTTGTGCTGCCCGCCCGCACGCAGAGTGACCATGCCTCGGACGCGGCGGCCGCAATGCGCCTGCAGGGCAGCTTTGACGCATCGCTGGCGGACGAACTGTGCAATTATGTTTATTTCGCCCCGGACGGCACAGTGCTGGAGACGAACCTTTCCGGCCGTCGGCTGGCGGACGCGAAGGAGGCCCGGCGGACGTTGGAGGGAGGGGCGTGGTTTTACCAGCGTGTGGATTTCAGCGATGGGTCGCTGTGCCTGTTTCAGTTCGATTACAGCGTGCTTTACGGCAACGAGGCCCTGCGCGGCGTTCTTCCGGATTTTGAGCTTGCCAGCCTGGTGCTGCTCGCCGTGGTGCTGGTGACAACGGTAACGCTTATCACACGGCATTACACGCGCAGGCTGCGCCGTGCGGCGGATAAGCTGGCCGCCGCCAGCGCACGCATTGCGGAGGGGCAACTGGAGGGCGGAGATTTTTCCTCGGCGGGCGTGCGGGAGTTGGACGGTGCAATGGACGCCATGCGCACGCTGAAGGAGAACCTTTCCGGTTCTTTGCAGGCCCAGTGGCGTATGGAGCAGCAGCGGGCAGAGCAGATGGCCGCGCTGGCGCATGACCTGAAAACGCCGCTCACGATCATCGGCGGCAACGCCGAACTGCTGGCCGAGGACGCGCTAAGCGACGCCCAGCGCGCGAATGTGGATGCCATTTTGCGCAATACGCGCTACGCGGGGGAATACATTGCCTCGCTGAGGGCGCTGGCTGCGGGTGCGGACAGTGCGGATACGGTAAAAAACCCGGAGCCCGCTGCGTCGGACGGCGCGCAGGAGCATGCCGCTCCGCAGGAGACGGAGCGGGTCTCCCTGCCGGAGTTCCTGGCCGAGATACAAGCCCAGGGCCAGGCTCTCTGCCGGGCGCGGGGCTGTGTATTTCGCCTGCTGACGGATGGAACGTCCATGCTGCCCATGCGCCGGGCGGAGCTGCTGCGTGCGCTGGTGAATCTTGTGGAGAATGCCGCGCGCTACACGCCGCAGGGCGGGGCGGTAACGCTGGAAAGCCGCGTGAGGCGCGCCCCGGACGGCGCGGGCCGTGCGGTGTTCACCGTACGGGATACAGGGCCGGGCTTTACACCCGAGGCGCTTGCCAAAGGCATGCAGCCGCTGTACACGGGCGAAAAAAGCCGCCCGCAGGACGGCCATATGGGACTGGGCCTGACGTTTGCCGCCGATGTCGCCAGGCGTCACGGCGGCGCGCTGGCGCTGCGCAATGCGGCCGGCGGCGGAGCGGTGGCCGAGCTTTCATTTCCCGTGTGGGGATGACGCAGACCCTGTGTACAGCAAAAGAAGCCTCTCGCCCTGCGTATTGCAGGGCGGGAGGCTTCTTTGTGCAGGCGGTGCATTTTGCTTTTCTTTGCAAAAAAGCTTGACTTGGAGTGAACTCCAGATGTTATGCTTACTACAAAGCTTGTAATGCCGCCCGCCGGTGTGCGGCATGGGTAAGAGAGGAAAATGCAATATGAAAAAACTGGGATTCGGCTGTATGCGTCTGCCCATGATGGGCGGTGCGGACGGCGAAGTGGACAAGCGGGAATTCTGCCGCATGGTGGATACGTTTCTGGCCGAGGGCTTTTGCTATTTCGACACGGCCCACGGATATTTGAACGGCAAAAGCGAAACGGCGCTGCGGGAATGCCTGACGGCGCGCTATCCGCGCGAATCGTACATTTTGACAGACAAGTTGACGTCGTTCTTTTTTGAAAAGGAGGACGATATCCTGCCTTTATTTGAGCAGCAGCTGGAAAAAACCGGTGTCTCCTATTTCGATTATTATCTGCTGCACGCGCTGAACGGCGCTTACTACGAAAAATTTACACGCTGCAATGCGTTTGAAATCGTGAAACAGCTCAAGGAGCAGGGCAGGGTGAAGCATATCGGCATTTCGTTTCACGACAAGCCTGCTCTGCTGGACCGCGTTCTGGACGAGCATCCGGAGATAGAAGTGGTGCAGATCCAGTTCAATTATGCGGATTACGAAAACCCCAGCATCGAGAGCCGTGCCGTGTACGAGGTGTGCCGCAGACACCAAAATCCCGTCATCGTGATGGAACCTGTCAAGGGCGGGGGACTTATCCAGCTGCCGGAGGAAGCGAAGGCGGTGCTGGACGGCGTGGGAACGGGAAGCTACGCCAGCTATGCCGTGCGCTACGCGGCTTCCTTTGAGGGGGTATTCATGGTGCTCAACGGCATGAGCAACTATGAACAGCTTGCCGACAACGTAAGCTACATGAAAGATTTTCAGCCCTTTACCAGCGCGGAATACAAGGCTGTGGAACGCGTGCGGGAGATTTTGAAACAGCAGGACAGCATTCCCTGTACGGCCTGCCGTTACTGTGTGCCGGGCTGCCCGAAGCATATTCCCATCCCCGGCCTGTTCGGCTGTTACAACGCCAAAAAACAGTTTGGAGACTGGAACAGCGACGTCTATTACGGAAACCTGACGCAGAACGGGGGAAAAGCATCGGAGTGCATCGGCTGCGGCCAGTGCGAGCGGGCGTGCCCGCAGCATCTGCCGGTGATCCGCCATTTAAAGGAAACCGCGGCGCTGTTTGAAACGCAGGCGTAAGCGCCCGCAAAAAGAAAAGGGAGAATACAATGGAATACAGGGAATTGGGCCGCACCGGGCTGCGCGTGAGCGAGATCGGCCTTGGGTGCGAGGGCTTTGTGGGCAAGACGGAAGAAGAGACACAGGCATTGATGACGCAGGCGGTGGAAGCGGGCGTGAACTGTATGGATCTGTACACGCCGGACCCGGACCTGCGCAGCCGCGTGGGACGCGCGCTGCGGGGCAGGCGGGAACAGTTCGTGCTGCAGGCGCATCTGTGTACCGTCTGGCAGAACGGCCAGTACAAAGCCACGCGGGACATCGGCGAGGTACGGGCTTCCTTTGAGGACATGCTGCGCCGCCTGGAAACAGACTATATCGACGTGGGAATGATCCATTATGTGGATACCATGGACACATGGAACACTGTGGCAAACGGCGAGGTGATGCGCTATGCGCTGGAGCAAAAGCGCGCGGGGCGCATCCGGTGCATCGGCCTGAGCAGCCACAACCCGGAGGTGGCGCTGGCGGCTGTGGAAAGCGGCCTTGTGGAGGTGCTGATGTTCAGCGTCAACCCCTGCTATGATCTGCAGCCCGCGGGAGAGAATTGCGAGGCTCTGTGGGCGGAGGAAAGCTATGCGGGCATGCTGGTGAATATGGACCCTGCGCGGGAGCGCCTGTACGAGACCTGCCAGCGCCTGGGTGTGGGCATCACGGTGATGAAGGCCTTCGGCGGGGGAGACCTGCTGACGGCGGATTCCCCGGCGGGCGTTGCGCTGACGGTGGAGCAGTGCATCCACTATGCGCTCACGCGGCCCGCCGTGGCCAGCGTGATGTCCGGCGTGCACACGTCCGCCGAGCTTGCGGCCAGCCTGGCTTATGAGACGGCACCGGACAGCGCGCGGGATTACGCTGCTGCGCTGGCGACTTTCCCGAAAATAAGCTGGAGGGGACACTGCATGTACTGCGGCCACTGCGCCCCGTGTCCAAAGGGGATCGACGTTGCAAGCGTCACCAAATTCCTGAACCTGGCCCGTGCCCAGGGCATGGTGCCGGAGACGGTGCGCGAGCATTATGCGGCGCTGGCCCGTAAGGCGGGCGAATGTATCGCCTGCGGCGCATGCAGCAAGCGCTGCCCTTTCGGCGTGGACGCGGTGGAAAACATGCGCCGGGCAGAGGAGACCTTCGGCGCATAGTGTGCGGCAAAGGCCGGCTTTTGAAGAACAGAACGGCGGCGGAGCGCGCCGGGATAAAAGGAGTATTTGTGATATGACGATTGCACAGGTAAGCCAGAAATACGGCGTCTCAGCGGATACACTGCGGTATTATGAGCGCATCGGCCTGCTGCCCCCGGTGGGGCGCACAAAGAGCGGTATCCGCGATTATACCGAAGAGGACTGCAACTGGGTGAATTTCATCAAATGCATGCGCGGCGCAGGACTTCCCGTGGAGACGCTGATTGAATATGTGGGCCTGTTCGGACAGGGAGACGAGACCATTCCCGCGCGCAAAGAGCTGCTGATGGAACAGCGCCGCCAACTGGCTGCGCGCATCGGCGAGATGCAGGCCGTATTGGACAGGCTGGACAAAAAGATAGAAGGTTACGAGAGCCATCTGCTGAAAGCGGAGCGCAGCCTGAAACGGTGAAGCAATGAAAGAAAGGGAAAGCGGAATCTGCCGCTTTCCCTTTTCTGATGCGTCCTTTTTACTTTTTTCGCCCGGCCAATGCGCTGCATACGGCCATCACCGCCGCAAACAGCACGCCCGCCACAGGCCATATGACCCAGCTTTCCCGCCAGGAATGGCCGGGGAGGCTGCATGCCAGGTACACGGCCGCTGCCACGCACCAGTACACGGTGCTCACCACGCCGGTGATAGAACTGGTTTTCTTTTTTGTCCGCGTATAATCGCCCTCCTGAAGCAGCTTTTCCAT
>OGGX01001205.1_pt1 | contig 10877 bp, 7 predicted proteins | sample 1571331 | NCBI WGS metagenome assembly OGGX01 (sample SAMEA2582056, study PRJEB24529) | metagenome | biome: Human gut stool | place: China | collected 2011
TGCCCTTTCCGAAAATAAAGACATTACTCTGGTCGTCTGTGGTGGCACGGTCCGCCATAAAACGCGCTCGATGCATGGTTCCATTGCCGAGCGTTCATTGCAGGATATTAATGCCGATTTAATGTTTGTCGGTGCTGATGGTATTGATGCGGTTAATGGTATTACGACCTTTAATGAAGGTTATTCGATTAGCGGGGCGATGGTTACAGCCGCAAATAAAGTGATTGCCGTTCTCGATTCATCGAAATTTAATCGTCGCGGTTTTAATCAGGTACTGCCAATCGAAAAAATTGACATTATTATTACCGATGATGCTGTGTCAGAGGTGGATAAACTGGCATTGCAGAAGACGCGGGTAAAATTAATTACGGTGTAGTATTGTTCTGTATGCCGGATAAGGTGTTTACACCGCATCCGGCATTACGGATTCTCCCTGGTTCAAGAGAGAATAGTGTGATTAACGCAACAATGGGCAATCTGGTGGTAATCGACAACGCAACGCCGCCGGAAGTATTTCAATATGAAAGTTTTGTCCGCTCAACGGTTCGCCATCAAGATTAAAGGTGATGTCGTGTGGTGCCTGAATATCAAACCACGACGAAGCGCCTTCGATAATATTCGGGTTATCTTCGTCAGATTTTAATGTTGATACGAGAGCCGGAAGAATTTCATCGCCGGTAAAAATGCGCAGTTGCAGCAAGCCATCGTTAATTAACGCGTTCGGGCACAATTGCTGACCGCCACCGGCCTGACGCCCGTTACCAATACCAATGACCAGGGCGTCACCTTGCCAGTGAAAGTTTTCACCGCGGATCTCACAACGGTCCGGTTGCAGAGTATCCATGCGCATTAAGCCATGAATGATGTAAGAGACGCTACCCAGCGCGGCTTTTAATTTTTCCGGCGTTTCTGTGGTAATACGCGTCCCAAATCCGCCTGTCGCCATATTAATAAAACAGGTTTGTTTGTTGACCTGCGCCATATCTATCGCAATGGCGTCACCGGCAATTGCCAGTTTCAGCGCCTTATCCAGTGCCTCAGGAATCCTTACACTGGTGGCAAAATCATTGGCGGTTCCTAATGGCAAAATTCCCAGCGCGGGTATGTCATCCCCCTCACACTGAATCAACGCCGTAGAAACTTCATTAATGGTGCCATCGCCACCACCGGCAATCACCGTTGCGACGCCCAACTTCCGGGCCTCCTCTACATATCGTGCGGCATCGCCTTTCTCCCAGGTGACCCGCACATGGATCGTCATTCCTTCCTCACGCAACAACATAATTGCTTCGCGCAATGGTAAATTGTCAGTACTTTTGCCATTAAGAATCAGTAAGCTGGCGGGAAATTCTGCCATGATCGTATGTGCCTTTATGATTGGTCTGTAGATAGTGTAGAGCAGAAAAGAAAAGGTGGAGTCAGAACAGGATGAAAGTCGGAGGATAAAAAATCAGTTCAAGTATGGAGGATTCAGTGGTTACCACCAGGAGCTTGCAATGGGGACAGTGAATGTTAACGGTAGCCATAGGTAAATTTCAAAAAAGAGCATATACCTAATATTCAACTAAACAGTGGCATCTTCAATATACTATTAAAAATATATTAACCCCCCCATGGGGTTACCCGGAAGGGCCTCCGTGTATGTAATTCCTACTTATGTAGGAAATGTTGTACAGAACATTTATTATAATCCTATTCAATTATAATAATCATGCCATTATTATATTTTAACACCAGAGCGTGTCGTTGGTATTTAATGGGGGAAGGTAAGATGAAAAAGATAGCTGCTATATCATTAATTAGTGTTTTTCTTATGTCTGAGTGTGCTGTACATAATGATGAGACAAGTATCGGTAAATTTGGTCTTGCATATAAAAGTAATATTCAGCGTAAACTCGATAACCAATACTACACCGAAGCCGAAGCTTCTTTAGCCAGGGGTAGAATATCTGGTGCAGAAAATATAGTAAAAAATGATGCAGCCCATTTCTGTGTTACTCAGGGCAAAAAAATGCAGATAGTTGACCTGAAGACAGAAGGTGCAGGATTACATGGCGTCGCTCGTCTGACATTCAAATGTGGAGAGTGAGAATATTTTTTGGTAAGCGTCAAACATGCGCGTTCTGGCTGTGCGTAGCCGGAACCTGTGCGAGCACGATGCCGTTACGTGAAAGGCATCGTGCTATGAAGGGAGATTCTATCGATGTGGTCAATGGAAGATGGTGACCAGGGATAGGGCTTATGCATAAAAAATAAGCCCGTGTAAGGGAGATTACACAGGCTAAGGAGGTGGTTCCTGGTACAGCTAGCATTTTATGGGTTATGTTTTTCAGCGAAACGGATGATAACCTTAATAAATGCAGCTGTATGTGATCGGTTTCTAAGAATTTTCCATCCGGGAAAAATAATCGAAATTAATCACTTACCGTGGGGGTTACGCGTGGTTTCCCCGGAGAAATTACGCATCAGCAGCGCGTAATTTAGCTCAAGATCCTGCGGCACCGGGATCCACACAGTATAACCATCGCCCGGTGCGACCGGCATTGCTTCGCCTTTGGCGTTTTCCATCTGCTCAAGGGTAAAGTTAATGTTGCCATGCGGCGTCATCAGCTCAAGGCTGTCGCCAACGGAGAATTTATTTTTCACCGCTACCGCCGCGAGGTCCCCCTTGCGCTCACCGGTAAACTCACCAACAAACTGCTGGCGGTCAGAGACTGAATAACCGTATTCGTAGTTCTGATAATCATCGTGAGTATGACGACGCAGGAAACCTTCGGTATAGCCACGATGCGCCAGACCTTCCAGAGTTTCCAGCAGGCTGGTATCGAACGGTTTGCCCGCAGCGGCGTCATCGATAGCTTTACGATAAACCTGCGCGGTGCGTGCGCAATAGTAGAAAGATTTGGTACGGCCTTCGATTTTCAGCGAATGCACGCCCATTTTGGTCAGGCGTTCAACGTGGGCGATGGCACGCAGATCTTTCGAGTTCATGATGTAAGTGCCGTGCTCATCTTCAAACGCGGTCATATACTCGCCCGGACGCTGGGCTTCTTCGATCATAAACACTTTGTCGGTTGGCGCGCCGATACCCAGCGTCGGCTCAACATTTTGCACCGGAATCGGCTCGTACTTGTGTACGATGTTGCCAACGTCATCTTCTTTCCCTTCCTGGACGTTGTACTCCCAGCGGCAGGCGTTGGTGCAGGTACCCTGGTTCGGATCGCGCTTGTTGATATAGCCAGAGAGCAGGCAGCGACCGGAGTAGGCCATGCACAGCGCACCGTGAACGAAGATCTCGATCTCCATATCCGGCACCTGATTGCGGATCTCTTCAATCTCTTCCAGCGACAGCTCGCGAGAGAGGATCACGCGGGTCAGGCCCATTTGCTGCCAGAATTTCACCGTCGCCCAGTTCACGGCGTTAGCCTGTACCGAGAGATGGATCGGCATTTCAGGGAAGTGCTCGCGCACCAGCATAATCAGCCCCGGATCGGACATAATCAGCGCATCCGGCCCCATCTCCACCACCGGTTTCAGGTCACGGATAAAGGTTTTCAGCTTGGCGTTGTGCGGTGCAATGTTGACCACGACATAAAACTTTTTCCCCAGCGCGTGGGCTTCATTGATGCCGAGCTGAAGATTTTCGTGGTTAAATTCGTTGTTGCGCACACGCAGGGAGTAACGCGGCTGGCCCGCATAAACAGCATCTGCGCCATAAGCGAAAGCGTAACGCATATTTTTCAGCGTTCCCGCCGGGGAAAGGAGTTCCGGTTTAAACATAATTCTCTCGTTCTGATGACAGGTCAGATCCGCTTCACCTGATGAAGCGGTTAGGGGAGTGCCCCCACTTTAAGGGCGGGCATTGTAGCGCTGTAGGGGGGATCTGGTAAAGCGCCGGACGCCAACAACACGCGCCCGGCATCGTAATTACGTATTGTCTTTCACCGTCTGGCTTGTGCCATTGGCTTTAACGGAGGCAATTCCGGTTTCACGAGATTGCGCGGTGGCGTACATTTGGCTGGAGCCGATAATTTGATGATTGGCGGCTTTCAGATTGAAATAGAATTTGCCGTTACTTGCCGTTTTTTTCTCATAGCGTTCTTCTTGCGGGCTGTTGCTACGCACCGACGCGATACCCTTTTCCGCAGAGGCTTTTGAGGTATACAGCTCGCTGGTGAGGATAGTCTCACCATTGCCCGCTTTTAGCACAAACCGGAACTGATTATCACTGCTCTTACTGAGTTCAAACCAACCAGCCATAATGACTCCTTGATTGAAATTGCGTATCGAAAACAGCATCTAAAGGTACTGTTTGCCAATTAAAGTATGAGCGATTTTCTGGTGCCTGCCAGGGCGGAGAGATCATGTCAGTTTGCTGACCATGCGTGGGATAATGTTGCCGGATCTGGTCTGAAGGCCATCTCCGGCAGGTAAAAATGTTAAACGATGCGGCAGGCGTCGGCTTCCCAGCGGTAACCGACGCCGTAAACGGCACGGATAAAGGACTGTTCGGCGTCGAGAGATTCCAGCTTGCGACGCAGGTTTTTAATGTGGCTGTCGATGGTGCGGTCGGTTACTACGCGGTAGTCGTCATAAAGATGATTGAGCAATTGCTCGCGGGAGAACACTTTTCCTGGTTCGTGAGAGAGCGTTTTCAGCAGACGAAATTCCGCAGGCGTCAGGTCAAGCATTTTTCCGCGCCATGAAGCCTGAAAACGACCTTCGTCGATAATCAACGGGCTTTCAGCATCCTGTTGCTGCAACTCACGCTGCGGTTTGCAACGGCGCAAAATGGTTTTGACGCGCGCTACCACTTCCCGTGGGCTGTACGGTTTGCAGATGTAGTCATCTGCGCCAATTTCCAGCCCCAGCAGGCGGTCGATCTCTTCGATTTTTGCTGTCACCATCACGATCGGAATGTCAGAAAAACGACGAATTTCCCGGCACAGCGTCAGGCCATCGGTGCCAGGGAGCATCAGATCTAACAGGATCAGATCCGGTGGTGTCTGGCGCACATATGGTAGTACCTGATCGCCGTGGCTAATCAACGTTGGCGCATAGCTCGCAGCACGCAGATAATCAATGAGTAACTGTCCCAGCTTCGGTTCATCTTCCACGATCAAAATACGCGGTGTGTTTTCGTCGATTGGTAACTCGGTCATACTTCTCTCTGTAAATCCCGTTCCAGCGGTAACTCTACTGTAATGCTTACCCCGCCAAAAGGCGAATGGGCAGCAATAATGCGACCATTATGTGCTTCAACAATGTTCAGGCAAATCGCCAGCCCCAGCCCGGAACCGCCGCTGGCTCGGTTGCGGGAGCCTTCGGTGCGATAAAAACGTTCAAACAATTTTTGTAGCTGATCGTCACTGACGCCCGGCGCGCTGTCGGCAAAGGTCAGTCGCACCGTTTTGTCGTGCTGCTCGGCAGAGATTTTCAGGCTGCCGCCGCTGTCAGTGTAGCGCAGGCTGTTTTCCAGTAAGTTATTGAATAACTGCATTAAACGGTCGCGATCGCCAAATACAGTAATACTGTCTGGCAGGGAAAATTGCAGTTTCAGGCCACGGCTGGCGAATCGTTCGCGAAATGCGCCGCCCGCCACTTCCAGCAGTGGGATCAAATCTACCGGTGCTTTTTGATAGGCGAGAGCGCCTTCATCAGACATCGACAACTGATGCAGATCGTCAACCAGTTTGGTCAGTGTACCGACCTCCGCCTGTAAAGACGCCACCGTCTCCGGCGTGAATTTACGCACGCCATCCTGAATGGCTTCCAGTTCACCGCGCAGCACCGCTAATGGCGTACGCAGTTCGTGAGAAATATCGGCCATAAAATCGCGGCGCATTTGCTGGTTTTTCTCCAGCGTGCTGGCGAGCTGGTTGAAGTCTTGCGCCAGTTTGCCCAGTTCATCTTCACTGGTGGGCGTCACGCGGGTAGTGAAATCGCCCGCCGCCAGTTTGTGCGTGCCATCGACAAGTCGTTTTACCGGTGCCAGTAAACCGCGCGCCAGCAGAAAAGTGGCAAGTGCCGCGAGTAACGTTGCCAGGGCGACAATCAGCCAGCTGGTTTGCCGCTGTTGTTTATCGAAATTGATATCAGTATTGCGGGTCAGTCGCTCAACAGGGGAGGCAATCACCGCGCCAACTTCCGCACCGTTGACCAGAATGGGTCGCCGTGTACCGTCAGGTGGAATCGGTGCTCGCGGACCAACCAGCACTTTGTTGTTTTGATCGACCACCCAGAACTGAGTACGCCAGCCGTGCGGCGGCATACCCGGGCCGGGTTTATCTTCCGAATTATCGTGTTCAAATGAACGCAGGATCTGAAAGACAAAGCGATCATTGTTGCGCAGGAAGCGCCAGTTGCCATGCTGCGCATACTGCTCGCCAAGCGCATCACTTAACAGCTGTAATCGCTGTTCATTGCCGTGTTTGATGTAATCAATAAAGCCACGCTCAAAACTGATACGCACCGCCCAGTGCATACTGATCAGCAAGACAATGCAGGTGGCGAAAATCGCCAGAAACAGTTTGCCGGTAATACCGGGTCGCCAGAACTTCATTGCGCGCTCCTTTTTCGCCGCGAAATAGCTACATTTTGATGCGTATCGTTCGGCACTCTGGCAAAGATGAACGCCGGAAGGGCGATGATCAACGCCATGCTAAGCCAGGTGTACATAAAGACGGTTTGTGTGGTGCCGCTGTCGACGCTGACATGCTGCGAACCAAAAAGCCCCAGCAACAGCCCGGCGATGGTGACGCCGATACTCATCGACAATTGCATAATCATCGACAGCAGGCTGTTGCCGCTGCTCGCCAGATTGTCCGGGAGATCTTTCAGCGTCAGGGTGTTCATGGAGGAGAAACGGGTCGAGTTGACCATCCCTTGTAAAAACAGGACGAACGGCAAAACGTAGTACCAGCCCAGCAGAGCGGTAGTCATAAACAATAGGGTGACCAGCGACAGACCCAGCGTGGTCGCCACCAGTACCCGACGATAACCAAAGCGATTCACCACCTGTACCACAATTCGCTTCATTCCCATGCTGCCAAGCACCATCGGGATCATCATCAGTCCGGCATGAAACGGTGAGAAGCCAAGGCCAATTTGCAGGAAAACCGGTGTCATAAAGGGCAACATGCCACTGCCAATACGTCCGGCAAAGCTCCCCGCCAGGCCCAGCGAAAAGGTACGAGTACGGAACAGTTTCAGACTGAACAGGGCGCGGTTGTTATTTCTGGCGTGCAGCAGATAAAGCACCAGTGCTACCACGCCAACTGCGACCAGGCCAGCAATCGCCAGCGGCGATAAACCTGTACCTTTACTGCCGTCCAGCGCCAGGGTTAATACCGCCATGCCAACCGCCAGCAATAAAAAGCCGGAGAGATCAAAGCGCCGCGTCTGCATGGTGTAGTTCGGCATTAACAGCAATGTGGCGATCGCACCGATAATCCCCACCGGAATGTTGATCAAAAAGATACAGTGCCACGATGCGTACTCCACCAGCAGACCGCCGAGCGCCGGACCGAGCAGCGGACCGACCTGACCGGGTAACGTGACAAAGGTCATCGCCGCCATATATTGCTCGCGCGGTACGATTTTCATCACCGTCAACCTGCCGACCGGCACCATCATCGCACCGCCAACGCCCTGTAACGCGCGTGCCAGCAACAGTTCGTTCAGCGTGCCGGAAAGCGCACAAAACAGTGAACCGAGAGTAAACAGCACGATGGCGGTAAAGAAAATATTGCGCACGCCGACTTTGTCCGCCAGCCAGCCGCTGGCAGGCAACATCACCGCCACGGTCAGCACATAAGAGACAATGACCATGTGCATATGCAACGGACTTTCCCCGAGGCTTTGCGCCATTGAGGGAAGGGCGGTGTTTACGATGGTGGTGTCCAGCGACTGCATAAAGAAGCCGAAAGCCACAATCCACAATTGCCAGCGGGTGCTGTCGGGAAGATCTGTCATTTACTCGGTTACCGTTTGTTTAGGTTTACGCGAAAAACGCAGCCGCAGACGGTCGAAAAAGAGATACACCACCGGCGTGGTATACAGCGTCAGAAGCTGGCTCATTACCAGACCGCCGACAATGGTGATCCCCAGGGGTTGCCGCAGCTCCGAGCCGTCGCCGCCCGACAATACCAGCGGCAGCGCACCAAACAGCGCCGCCAGGGTAGTCATCATAATCGGGCGAAAACGCAGCAGACAGGCCTGGAAAATAGCTTCCTGCGGCGTGAGGTTACCGTGCCGTTGGGCTTCAAGCGCAAAATCGACCATCATAATGGCGTTTTTCTTCACGATGCCGATTAATAGCATGATCCCTATCAGGGCGATTAGGCTGAACGGGGCATTGAACAGCTCCAGCGCCAACAGCGCTCCAACGCCCGCCGAGGGCAGGGTGGAGAGAATCGTCAGCGGATGTACGTAACTCTCGTAAAGGATACCCAGCACGATATACACCGTGGCGATGGCGGCGATAATCAGGATCACCTGCGAGTTCATCGTCTCCTGGAACACCTGCGCCGTGCCGGCAAAACTGCCGCGCACCGTCGAAGGCACACCAAGCTGGGTCATTGCGCGATCGATCGCCGCACTGGCGTCCGAGAGCGATTTCCCGGTCGGCAGGTTAAACGAGATGGTCGAGGCTGCCGATAATCCCTGATGATTCACCGATAGTGGGGCATTCGCCGGTTGCCATTTAGCGAAATACGACAGCGGGATCGCTTTTCCTTCGTTATTGATAACGAACATTTTTTCCAGCGCACTGATGTCCTGGGTATAGCGCGGATCCACTTCCATCACCACTTTATACTGGTTCATCGGCTGGTAAATGGTCGAGATTTGCCGCTGACCGAAGGCGTTATTTAACAGACTGTTGGCGGCCTGCACGTCGATTCCCAGCCGTGCCATGGTGTCGCGGTCGTAAACCAGATTCATCTCCGTGCCGTTATCCTGCTGATCGGAGTTCACGTCCGCCAGTTCCGGCAATGTCGCCAGTTTTTTGCGGATTTTCGGCTCCCATTCTCGCAGTGCCGCCAGGTCGTCGGATAACAACGTGTACTGGTAGCTGGCGTTCGACTGACGCCCACCAACGCGAATATCCTGTACCGCCATCAGGAACAGATTCGCCCCCGGTTCTTTCGCCAGTTTTACGCGCAGACGGTCGATAATTTGCTGCGCCGTTTCGCTGCGTTCGTCGCGTGGCTTGAGGGTGATAAACATCATCCCGCTGTTCACTCGCGAACCGCCTGTAAAGCCGGTGACATTATCCACTGCCGGATCGTCACGGATAATTTTCATGAAATCCTGCAACTTACCGCGCATCGCCTGAAACGAAATACTCTGATCCGCCTGAATCCCGCCCATCAACACGCCAGTGTCCTGCTCCGGGAAGAAGGTTTTCGGGATCGAGATATACAGCCAGATATTCAGCGCAATGGTGCCAAGCAGCACCACGCCCACCAGACGGGTATGATTGAGCACCCATTTCAGTGACTTGCCGTAGCCTTGTTGCAGGGCTACCAACATGCGACCAAAACCACGCAGTCGCTTTTGCTCGCGCGGCTTGCTGGCTTTCAGCATCCAGCCACACATCATCGGCGTTAGCGTCAGGGAAACCAGCAACGAAATACCAATGGCGACAGAAAGCGTCACGGCAAACTCGCGTAACAGTCGGCCCGGCAATCCGCCCATCAACAGCAGCGGCAGGAACACCGCCACCAGTGACAGACTCATTGATAGCACCGTAAAGCCGACTTCACGGGTGCCTTGCAGCGCGGCCTGTAGCGGTTTCATCCCCGCTTCCAGATGACGGGCAATGTTTTCCAGCACCACGATGGCGTCATCCACCACGAAACCAGTAGCGATGGTGAGCGCCATTAACGAAAGGTTATTGAGACTGAATCCGCACAGGTACATCGCCGCAAACGTACCAATCAGCGAAACCGGCACCGCAACGGCGGGGATAACAGTGGCGCGACCCGAGCGCAGGAATAAAAAGACCACCAGAATCACCAGCGCCACCGAGATAATCAGCGTTTGCTCGACTTCTTCCAGCGAGGCGCGAATGGTGGGGGAGCGATCCTGAGCAATTTGCAGATCAATCGCCGCCGGAATGGTTTCCTGCAACTCCGGTAATTTTGCCCGGATGCTGTCTACCGTCTGGATAATATTGGCTTCCGGCAGCTTGCGGATCATCAGCAAAATAGCCGGTTTGGCGTTGGTCATCCCGGCGTTGCGCACATCCTGCACTGAGTCGGTCACCGTCGCTACATCGCCCAGACGAACCGCGCCGCCGTTGTTGTAATGAATAATCAGCGGCTGATATTCAGCGGCAGTTTTCAGTTCATCGTTAGTCTGGATCTGCCAGCGGTGAGTGCCATCTTCCAGCGCCCCTTGCGGTTTACGCACGTTGGCATTGCTGATGGCAGTGCGTACGTCGTCCAGCGAGACGCCCTGATTAAACAGCGCCTGCGGATTCAGCCCGACGCGTACGGCGGGCAGTGAGCTGCCTCCGACATCGACATCACCAACACCGTCGATTTGCGAAATTGTCGGAGCCAGCTGCGTCGAGGCAAAATCGTACAGTTCACCTTGCGAATAAGTATCGGATGTTAGCGTCAGGATCATAATTGGCGCATCCGACGGGTTCGCTTTGCGATAGGTCGGACGGCTTGGCATCCCGCTGGGCAGCAAACTTTGCGCGGCGTTGATCGCCGCTTGCACATCGCGCGCTGCGCCGTTGATATCGCGGTCAAAATCAAACTGCAAAATAATGCGCGTGCTGCCGAGCGAACTGCTGGAGGTCATTTCACTGACCCCGGCAATGCGCCCAAGCGAACGTTCCAGCGGCGTGGCAACGGAAGACGCCA
>OGGX01001211.1_pt1 | contig 10835 bp, 10 predicted proteins | sample 1571331 | NCBI WGS metagenome assembly OGGX01 (sample SAMEA2582056, study PRJEB24529) | metagenome | biome: Human gut stool | place: China | collected 2011
TACACTTCATCAATACAGGTGCCAAACGGTGTTAACCCGTTGTCACTAAATTGCAGTCGCTCGCCAGCAAGGCGCGCATATTTATCGTATAGCCCCATTATTTATTCTCCAGCCATGGAAGTAGTGTTTCCATTAATTGCGCAGGGGTTTTGACATCCAGCAGAATATTAATAGGAATGGAAATATCGAATCTGTCTTCCAGCATCATTAAGAGATCCATCACTTTGATCGACTCCAGGCCAAGATCGTTGACGAGATCGCTGTCGGGCTTAATTTCCACACCGTTTTCGACCAAATCCTGTAAACAGGAAAGGATGTAATCCATTACTATTTCACGATTTACCATAGAAACGTTAACACACCTTTAAACAAGACAATCAAAATAGCCCGTTGCGTAATGCGTGTTCCAGGCTAATCCCGGGAAACCAATTAATATCTTCAGAAATACGGTTATTACTTGCCGACCAGTCGGCGTGGGTTAATTCACGAATTTTCGAGCGGGTCAGCATAGGTTCTTTACCTGCCAGGCGACTCAACGCGGTACTGATATCCGCAAGGCAGGTGAGTACCGACAGAGGAATACCAACCATTCGAACGGAACCGCAACGGGCGTCGGCGGCAAGCTGTCTTACGCGTTGCCAGTCATAGCCGCCGGCGACGCCATCGCATAATTCATAGGTTTGCGTCTGTATAGTTTCGGCGCTTAACCACTGCCCCACGGCTTGCGCGAAATCGGTGACGTGAAGAAAAGAGAGCTGTGTCTCTGGCGTGCCAAGTCGTGGCAGCAGGCCGCGCAGCATCCAGTCAAACAGCGGTTTTAACTCTTTATCGCCGGGACCATACACGGCTGTCGGGCGAAAAACGCCCAGCGTAATTTCGTCAGCCATTGCAGTCAGCCGTTGTTCGGCGACGTGTTTGGAATTTGCGTACCAGGAGAGTTCGGGATGGCGCGCCGCCAGCGAAGAGATAAACAGAAAACGTTGGCAAAAGCCGCTCTCTTTTGCCGCTTGCATCAGGCGCAGGCTGCCGTCAACGTTACAGCGGGTGAAAATCTCTTCTTTGTGCCCGCGCACTTGCCCGGCGCAATGGACCACCGCGCTGGCTCCGGCAACCAGTTCGCTAAGTGAATGAGTATCTTCCAGCGAACCGCGCACCCAGATGAGATTATCATTGACGTGAGCGCGGGCAGTACGCGTCAATGCGCGAACATGAAAGCCGCGGGCGAGCAGGTTATCGATAATATATTTACCGATAAACCCGGTAGCGCCCGTCACCGCGACAGTTTGATTCATGCCAGGGATTCCTGCACATGAAGGCTTGCAGCATAAGCCTTCTGATAACGTTTTTTCGCTTCCGCACGGGCAGGCTTGCCGGAGGACGTTCGGGGAATACTGTGGGGCGGCAACAGATCGATAGCCGCGGTCACGCCAAATTCGCTTTGGATCCGTGCTGCCAGCGCGTGGATAAGCTGCCCGCGCGTGGATAAGCTGCCCGCGACGTTCTTCATCGCTGATCCGACACTGGATCTGCAAAATGATTTTTTCCTGGGCGGTAACAAAAGCAATCGCATCGCCAGAATGAATTTCCGGTTCCTGTTCCGCAATGTATTCAATATCCTGCGGCCAGATATTACGGCCACGAATAATAATCAGATCTTTAATGCGTCCGGTGACATACAGATAACCGTCCAGCAGATAACCGAGGTCGCCGGTGTCTAACCAGCCCGTCGCGGCAATCTCGTCTTGTGAAATCTGGTCGCCAAAGTAACCGCTCATCAGGCTAGGGCCGGAGATGCAAATATGGCCTACCACACGTTCCGCGACAGGTATACCTGCTTCATTGCGGATTTCAATGCCATGTTCCGGCAACGCTTTACCGCAGTTGACGAAAGTCGATACGGCGCGTGTTTCAGCATCCGGCGCGACGGCTTTGCCCTGATATTCAAGGATGTCGCGATCCACTTCGTTAACCACAACCCCGGAAGCTTCATCAGAGAAGCTGACAGCCAGCGCATTTTCTGCCAGTCCGTAGCACGGCATGAAAGTTTTATCGTCAAAGTTGACCTGACGGAAACATTCAGCGAATTGATGGAGTTGTTCTGCGGAGATGGGTTCTGCGCCAATACCAGCGACGCGCCAGCAGGAAAGATCCAGTTCAGCGAGATCTTTTTCATTCACGCGGCGCTGGCACAATTCATAGCCAAACGGCGGCGCAACGGAAACGGTGCCGCGATTTTTACTGATCAATTTAAGCCATTGCAGAGGACGCATGGCAAAATCCTGAGTGCGCAAATAATCTACTGAAAGCTGCGTGGCGACGGGGGTCAGGAGAAAGCCGACCAGTCCCATATCATGGTAGAAAGGCAGCCAGGAGACGCAGCGGTCGCCAGGGCGTAATTTAATGCCATCGTGGCTTATAGCACGTAGATTAGCCATCACTTCGCGATGGGTGATAATGACGCCACGGGGAAAACGGGTGCTGCCGGAGGTGTACTGGAGGTAGGCGATAGCGGTACATTCTCTATTAATACAAGACCCAATAAAGTAGATGTAATGTCTGCAAATGAATTTTGCGGTAATGCCTTAAACCAGGCGTGGCTTAAAACATGTAATTCGGGGTTGTTGTTATGCGTCGCGGCATTGACCAGCGGTAACCACTCATCACCAGTGATAATGGCTGCGGGCTGGCAACTTGCCAGTAAACCCTGCAGTTTGGCGCTCCAGGAATCCCGCTGACCGACGCCCATTGGAATCGCCAACGGGACGGCGACTAAGCCGGCATACTGGCAGGAAAAAAAAGCCTCTACAAACCCGCTACTCGTTTCGGCAATCAGCGCCACGCGATCGCCTTTTTTCAGGTTCAGCGATAACAACCGCTTCGCACCAGCTTCGGCACGCGCTTTTAACGTCTGATATTCCAGTTGATCTTCAAGTTGGCAACGTCTGTCATAAAAATTCATTCCGGCGCTACTCAGAGCGGCGTAGTCCAAAGCATCAACCAGCGTTGGAAAATCGGCATAGCGCATAGGTAGGGAATGCGTAAAGATTTTATTAGACATATACACCACGAAAAAATTGGATATCAAAAATAAAATGACAATAATGCGGTGGATTATATAGGCATAAAAGATAAATGAGATAGTATTTTCATCAGTGTGAAAATGAACATTGATTTAAATAATGAGTTTGAGTTTTTTTGTTTTTATTGTGAATGATATTTAATTTATGAATATATTAAGAAGAAGCCTTGTCCGGTCGCCTTAAATCGACAAAAGGCATTGAGGTGCTTCTGTGTAGTCTCTGATCTTATCTTAATTATTAATAAATACTATTTATTCTTTGTTTGTATTCATTGGGTTGATTATTAAGGTGCCGTTCGTTGCTGTTGCAACCTGTTTGTCACCGTTAATTATTTGTTACCCACAGAACTATGGAATGCGATCTGCTGATGATTAAAATTGAAAAAGTAATTAATAAAAATGACCTTAAGGCATTTATCGCTTTTCCGTCATCACTTTATCCCGACGATCCAAACTGGATACCCCCTTTATTCATTGAACGCAACGAGCATTTGTCTGCGAAAAATCCGGGGACGGACCATATCATCTGGCAGGCGTGGGTGGCAAAAAAAGCGGGGCAGATAGTTGGGCGTATTACCGCGCAAATAGATACCTTGCACCGCGAGCGTTACGGTGAAGATACCGGTCATTTCGGCATGATTGACGCCATTGATGATCCGCAGGTTTTTGCCGCGTTGTTTGGCGCAGCGGAAGCGTGGTTGAAGTCACAAGGAGCAAGTAAGATCAGCGGGCCTTTCAGCCTGAATATCAATCAGGAAAGCGGATTACTGATTGAAGGTTTCGATACACCACCCTGTGCGATGATGCCGCACGGTAAACCGTGGTATGCCGCGCATATTGAACAATTGGGTTATCACAAAGGCATTGATTTACTGGCGTGGTGGATGCAGCGAACCGATCTCACTTTCTCTCCGGCGCTAAAAAAACTGATGGATCAGGTGCGTAAGAAGGTGACCATTCGCTGCATCAATCGCCAGCGGTTTGCCGAAGAGATGCAGATCCTGCGTGAGATTTTCAACTCTGGCTGGCAGCACAACTGGGGATTTGTGCCGTTTACCGAACATGAATTCGCGACCATGGGCGATCAACTTAAATATCTGGTGCCGGACGATATGATCTACATCGCTGAGATTGATTCTGCACCCTGCGCGTTTATTGTCGGCTTGCCAAACATCAACGAGGCGATTGCCGATCTGAACGGATCGCTCTTTCCCTTCGGCTGGGCAAAATTGCTGTGGCGTTTAAAAGTCAGCGGTGTGCGAACTGCGCGAGTACCGCTGATGGGCGTGCGGGACGAGTATCAGTTTAGCCGCATCGGCCCGGTGATTGCGCTGTTATTGATTGAAGCCTTACGCGATCCGTTTGCCCGCCGGAAGATCGATGCGCTGGAAATGTCATGGATCCTCGAAACCAATACAGGCATGAATAACATGCTGGAACGCATTGGGGCGGAGCCGTACAAGCGTTACCGATTGTATGAAAAGCAGATTTAATACCAGCTAACTCTGGTTCATCTCCAGCGGCACCGCCGAGCGAATCAAATGGTGGCCTTCCAGCTCGATATCGTGGAGATTCTTTTTCACGGTCCGCACATGATCGCGTGCTGCGCGCTGGGCGACGTGCGGCAGCCGCTGCAACACCGCGTTGTAGATCCGCGCATGCTGGCGATCGATCTGCTTTTTTTGCTGTGGTCGATGGTAGAGATTATTTACGCTGGCAAACACTGAATTAAACATCAGGTCGGTCAATGATTGCAGTGTAAACACCAACACCTGATTGTGAGAAGCCTGACAAATGGCGAGATGGAAAGCGTGATCCAACTGCGCATGTTCGATCAGCGAAATCTCTTTGTTGTTCTCACTGGCGGCGAGCATTTTTTCATAACAGCGGGTTATCACAACAAAATCAGCCTGCGTTCCCAGCGTTGCCGCCAGCCTTGCCGATTCGCCCTCCAGTAATGCGCGAACGTCGAGCAGATCATACAGCGTTCGCGGCTGCGTGCTGAACAGATGAATTAGCGGGCTGGTGTCCTGCACCCGATTAAGCCGTGCGACACGAGAATCGCGACCCTGCGCCGTTTCAATAATCCCGCGCCCGCGCAGCACGGTCAGCCCTTCACGCAGTGCGGAGCGTGAGAAGCCGAGCTTTTCACACAGTCGACGTTCCGAGGGAAGCGGCTGACCGACCTTCAGTACGCCGTCGATAATTAACCGTTCGATACTCTCTGCAACCACTTCGCAAATAGGGCGACGTTCATCTTTCATTCCCGGACCTCGTGCACAGGTAGGACCAATTTTTCTGTTCTTGACTCGCAAAACACGCACATCACGTAAGTGATTATGTTACATCAATTTAACATTAAATTAACCAAGGCAAGGTCACAGAGCTGGAAAAAAAATGGTCTGACCGGTAGCTAAAGAGATAGACGAAAACGAAAAGCCCGCTTAATAACTGTTCACAGAAGCAGCGCGCAAAAATCAGCTGCCACACAACACAACAAAGCGAAGCCTACTCATGAGCATCTTGTACGAAGAGCGTCTTGATGGCGCTTTACCCGATGTCGACCGCACATCGGTACTGATGGCACTGCGTGAGCATGTCCCTGGACTTGAGATCCTGCATACCGATGAGGAGATCATTCCTTACGAGTGTGACGGGTTGAGCGCGTATCGCACGCGTCCATTACTGGTTGTTCTGCCTAAGCAAATGGAACAGGTGACAGCGATTCTGGCTGTTTGTCACCGCCTGCGTGTGCCGGTGGTGACCCGTGGTGCAGGCACCGGGCTTTCTGGTGGCGCGCTGCCGCTGGAAAAAGGTGTGTTGTTGGTGATGGCGCGCTTTAAATAGATCCTCGTCATTAACCCCGCTGGTCGCCGCGCGCGCGTGCAGCCGGGCGTGCGTAACCTGGCGATCTCCCAGGCCGTTGCGCCGCATAATCTCTATTACGCGCCGGATCCTTCCTCACAAATCGCCTGTTCAATTGGCGGCAATGTGGCGGAAAATGCCGGTGGCGTCCACTGCCTGAAATATGGTTTGACCGTACATAACCTGCTGAAAATTGAAGTGCAAACGCTGGACGGCGAGGCGCTGACGTTGGGATCGGATGCGCTGGATTCGCCTGGTTTTGATCTGCTGGCGCTGTTCACCGGATCGGAAGGTATGCTCGGCGTGACCACCGAAGTGACTGTAAAACTGCTGCCGAAGCCGCCCGTGGCTGGGGTTCTGTTAGCCAGCTTTGACTCGGTAGAAAAAGCCGGACTTGCGGTTGGTGACATCATCGCCAATGGCATTATCCCCGGCGGGCTGGAGATGATGGATAACCTGTCGATCCGCGCAGCGGAAGATTTTATTCATGCCGGTTATCCCGTCGACGCCGAAGCGATTTTGTTATGCGAGCTGGACGGCGTGGAGTCTGACGTACAGGAAGACTGCGAGCGGGTTAACGACATCTTGTTGAAAGCGGGCGCGACTGACGTCCGTCTGGCACAGGACGAAGCAGAGCGCGTACGTTTCTGGGCCGGTCGCAAAAATGCGTTCCCGGCGGTAGGACGTATCTCCCCGGATTACTACTGCATGGATGGCACCATCCCGCGCCGCGCCCTGCCTGGCGTACTGGAAGGCATTGCCCGTTTATCGCAGCAATATGATTTACGCGTTGCCAACGTCTTTCATGCCGGAGACGGCAACATGCACCCGTTAATCCTTTTCGATGCCAACGAACCCGGTGAATTTGCCCGCGCGGAAGAGCTGGGCGGGAAGATCCTCGAACTCTGCGTTGAAGTTGGCGGCAGCATCAGTGGGGAACATGGCATCGGGCGCGAAAAAATCAATCAAATGTGCGCCCAGTTCAACAGCGATGAAATCACGACCTTCCATGCGGTCAAGGCGGCGTTTGATCCCGATGGTTTGCTGAACCCTGGGAAAAACATTCCCACGCTACACCGCTGTGCTGAATTTGGTGCCATGCATGTGCATCACGGTCATTTACCTTTCCCTGAACTGGAGCGTTTCTGATGCTACGCGAGTGTGATTACAGCCAGGCGCTGCTGGAGCAGGTGAATCAGGCGATTAGCGATAAAACGCCGCTGGTGATTCAGGGCAGCAATAGCAAAGCCTTTTTAGGTCGTCCTGTCACCGGGCAAACGCTGGATGTGCGTTGTCATCGCGGCATTGTTAATTACGACCCGACCGAGCTGGTGATAACCGCGCGTGCCGGAACGCCGCTGGTGGCGATTGAAGCGGCGCTGGAGAGCGCCGGGCAAATGCTCCCCTGCGAGCCACCACATTATGGTGAAGAAGCTACCTGGGGCGGGATGATCGCCTGCGGGCTGGCGGGGCCGCGTCGCCCGTGGAGCGGTTCGGTCCGCGATTTTGTCCTCGGCACGCGCATCATTACCGGCACTGGAAAACATCTGCGTTTTGGTGGCGAAGTGATGAAAAACGTTGCCGGATACGATCTCTCACGGTTAATGGCCGGAAGCTACGGTTGTCTGGGTGTGCTCACTGAAATCTCGATGAAAGTGTTACCGCGACCACGCGCCACCCTGAGTCTGCGTCGGGAAATCAGCCTGCAAGAAGCCATGAATGAAATCGCCCAGTGGCAACTCCAGCCATTACCCATTAGTGGCTTATGTTACTTCGACAATGCGTTGTGGATCCGCCTTGAGGGCGGCGAAGGATCGGTAAAAGCAGCGCGTGAACTGCTGGGTGGCGAAGAGGTTGCGGGTCAGTTCTGGCAGAAATTGCGTGAACAACAACTGCCGTTCTTCTCGTTACCAGGTACCTTATGGCGCATTTCCTTACCCTGCGATGCGCCGATGATGGATTTACCCGGCGAGCAACTGATCGACTGGGGCGGGGCGTTACGCTGGCTGAAATCGACAGCCGAGGACAATCAAATCCATCGCATCGCCCGCAACGCTGGCGGTCATGCGACCCGCTTTAGTGCCGGAGATGGTGGTTTTGCCCCGCTACCGGCTCCTTTATTCCGCTATCACCAGCAGCTTAAACAGCAGCTCGACCCTTGCGGCGTGTTTAACCCCGGTCGCATGTACGCGGAACTTTGAGGAGCAGGCTATGCAAACCCGATTAACCGAAGATATGCGGCAGAACGCGCGGGCGCTGGAAGCCGACAGCATCCTGCGTGCCTGTGTTCACTGCGGATTTTGTACCGCAACCTGCCCAACCTATCAGCTCCTGGGCGATGAACTGGACGGGCCGCGCGGGCGCATCTATCTGATTAAACAGGTGCTGGAAGGTAACGAAGTCACGCTTAAAACACAGGAGCATCTCGATCGCTGTCTCACTTGCCGCAATTGTGAAACGACCTGTCCTTCTGGTGTGCGCTATCACAATTTGCTGGATATCGGGCGTGATATTGTCGAGCAGAAAGTGAAACGCCCACTGCCGGAGCGAATGCTGCGCGAAGGATTGCGCCAGGTAGTGCCGCGTCCGGCGGTCTTCCGTGCGCTGACGCAGGTAGGGCTGGTGCTGCGACCGTTTTTACCGGAACAGGTCAGAGCAAAACTGCCTGCTGAAACCGTGAAAGCTAAACCGCGTCCACCGCTGCGCCATAAGCGTCGGGTTTTAATGCTGGAAGGCTGCGCCCAGCCTACGCTTTCGCCCAACACCAACGCGGCAACTGCGCGAGTGCTGGATCGTCTGGGGATCAGCGTCATGCCAGCTAACGAAGCAGGCTGTTGTGGCGCGGTGGACTATCATCTTAATGCGCAAGAGAAAGGGTTAGCGCGGGCGCGCAATAATATTGATGCCTGGTGGCCCGCGATTGAAGCAGGTGCCGAGGCAATTTTGCAAACCGCCAGCGGTTGCGGCGCGTTCGTTAAAGAGTATGGGCAGATGCTGAAAAACGATGCGTTGTATGCCGATAAAGCGCGTCAGGTCAGTGAACTGGCGGTCGATTTAGTCGAACTTCTGCGCAAGGAACCGCTGGAAAAACTGGCAATTCGCGGCGATAAAAAACTGGCCTTCCACTGCCCGTGTACCCTGCAACATGCGCAAAAGCTGAACGGCGAAGTGGAAAAAGTGTTACTTCGTCTTGGATTTACCTTAACGGACGTTCCCGACAGCCATCTGTGCTGCGGTTCAGCGGGAACATATGCGTTAACGCATCCCGATCTGGCACGCCAGCTGCGGGATAACAAAATGAATGCGCTGGAAAGCGGCAAACCGGAAATGATCGTCACCGCCAACATTGGTTGCCAGACGCATCTGGCGAGCGCCGGTCGTACCTCTGTGCGTCACTGGATTGAAATTGTAGAACAAGCCCTTGATAAGGAATAACAAAATGAAAACTAAAGTCATTCTTAGCCAGCAAATGGCGAGTGCAATTATTGCCGCAGGTCAGGAAGAGGCGCAGAAAAATAACTGGTCTGTTTCCATTGCTGTTGCCGATGACGGCGGTCATCTGCTGGCGTTAAGTCGCATGGATGATTGCGCGCCAATTGCGGCTTACATCTCCCAGGAGAAAGCGCGTACCGCCGCGCTGGGACGTCGTGAAACTAAGGGCTATGAAGAGATGGTGAACAACGGACGTACCGCGTTCGTGACTGCGCCGTTACTGACGTCGCTGGAAGGCGGCGTACCGGTTGTTGTGGATGGGCAAATTATTGGTGCCGTGGGCGTTTCTGGTTTAACCGGAGCACAGGATGCGCAGGTCGCGAAAGCGGCAGCAGCGGTGTTGGCGAAATAAGCGAAAACGAGGAGATAAATAATGAGTGAAACCATAACCCAAGGCCTTTTACGCATTGACGCCGACTTTAAACGTTTTGTGGATGAAGAAGTTTTGCCGGGCGTAGAACTGGATGCTGCCGCGTTCTGGCGCAATGTTGATGAGATTGTTCACGATCTGGCACCAGAAAATCGTCAGTTGCTGGCAGAACGCGATCGCATTCAGGCGGCGCTTGATGAGTGGCATCGCAGCAATCCGGGGCCGGTAAAAGATAAAGCGGCCTATAAATCTTTCCTGTGTGAACTGGGCTACCTGGTGCCGCAACCGGAGCGCGTGACGGTGGAAACCACGGGCATTGACAGCGAAATCACCAGCCAGGCGGGGCCACAGCTGGTGGTTCCGGCAATGAATGCCCGCTACGCGCTGAACGCGGCGAACGCGCGCTGGGGCTCACTGTACGATGCGTTATACGGCAGCGACATCATCCCGCAGGAAGGGGCGATGGTCAGCGGCTACGATCCGCAGCGCGGTGAGCAGGTTATCGCCTGGGTTCGGCGTTTCCTCGATGAATCTCTACCGCTGGAAAACGGCAGCTATCAGGATGTGGTGGCGTTTAAGGTGGTTGATAAACAATTACGCATCCAGTTGAAAAATGGTAAAGAAACCACGTTACGCACCCCGGCGCAGTTTATCGGTTACCGTGGCAATGCCGCTGCGCCGTCCTGCATTTTGCTGAAAAATAACGGCCTGCATATTGAGCTGCAAATCGATGCCAACGGGCGGATTGGCAAAGACGATCCGGCGCATATCAACGATGTTATCGTCGAAGCGGCCATCAGTACCATTCTCGACTGCGAAGATTCGGTCGCGGCGGTTGATGCGGAAGATAAAATCCTGCTGTACCGCAACCTGCTGGGCCTGATGCAGGGGACTCTGCAAGAGAAAATGGAGAAAAACGGTCGGCAAATCGTGCGTAAACTGAATGACGATCGTCATTACACCGCCGCCGATGGCTCTGAAATTTCTCTGCACGGACGCTCGTTGCTGTTTATCCGCAACGTGGGTCAT
>OGGX01001227.1_pt1 | contig 10697 bp, 8 predicted proteins | sample 1571331 | NCBI WGS metagenome assembly OGGX01 (sample SAMEA2582056, study PRJEB24529) | metagenome | biome: Human gut stool | place: China | collected 2011
ACGAGGACATCCACATGAACGTGGAGGCCCTGCTCACCGCCCGGATCGGCGACGCGGGGAAGCGGCTCCACACTGCCCGCAGCCGCAATGACCAGGTGGCCCTGGACTTCCGGATGTATGTCCGGGAGCAGATCCCCGTCATCGTGGGGCAGCTGCTGGAGCTGGAGACGGTCCTCTGCCGTCAGGCGAAGAAGCACCAGACCGCCGTGATGCCCGGCTACACCCATCTCCAGCGGGCGCAGCCCATCTCCTTTGCCCAGCATCTGATGGCCTATGCCGCCATGTTCCGCCGGGACGTGACCCGGCTGGAGGACTGCGGGGCCCGGCTGGACGAGTGTCCCCTGGGATCCGGCGCCCTGGCGGGCACAACCTATCCCATCGACCGGTGGGAGACGGCAAAGGCCCTGGGCTTCGCCGCACCCATGGGCAACTCCCTGGACGGCGTCAGCGACCGGGACTACGCGCTGGAGCTTTTGAGCAGCCTGTCCATTTTGATGATGCACCTGAGCCGCTTCGCCGAGGAGGTCATCCTCTGGTGCAGCTGGGAGTTCAAGTTCATCGAGCTGGACGACGCCTATGCCACTGGCTCCTCCATCATGCCCCAGAAGAAGAACCCGGACGTGGCGGAGCTGGTCCGGGGCAAGACGGGCCGGGTCTACGGCGACCTGATGAGCCTGCTGACCGTCATGAAGGGCCTGCCTCTGGCATACAACAAGGACATGCAGGAGGACAAGGAGTGCGTCTTTGACGCCATCGACACGGTGGAGCTCTGCCTGCCTGTGTTCACCGCCATGCTGGACACCCTCACCGTGCGGAAGGAGAACATGCGCCGGGCGGCCGCCGGCGGCTTCATCAACGCCACCGACTGCGCTGACTACCTGGTGAAGAAGGGGATGCCCTTCCGGGAGGCCTACCTGATCGTGGGCCGACTGGTCAGCCAGTGCATCAGAGCCGGTGAGACCCTGGACACCCTGTCCCTCAAGGACTTCAAGGCCGTATCCAAGGTCTTTGACGAGGATGTGTACCAGGCCCTGGAGCTCAGGACCTGCGTCAACGGCCGCAAGGTCTGCGGCGGCCCGGCGGCGGACAGCGTCCGGGTGCAGATCGGACATATCAGGGAATTCGTGGAGACACGCAGACATGGATAAGCCGAAGGTCTTTATCGACGGCCGGGAGGGCACCACTGGCCTTCAGCTCTGGGAGCGGCTCTCCCGGCGGACCGATCTCGAACTGCTGCGCATCGGCGAGGCCAGGCGCAAGGACCCGGCGGAGCGGAAAAAATACCTCAACGCGGCCGACCTGGTGTTTCTCTGCCTGCCCGATGCCGCCGCCTGGGAGGCGGTGGGGCTCATTGAGAACGGGCACACCCGGATCATCGATGCCTCCACCGCCCACCGTACCGCCTCCGGCTGGGTCTATGGCTTCCCGGAGCTGTACAAGGACCCAGAGCGCATCATCGGACAGGCCCGTCGGGTGGCTAATCCCGGCTGCCACGCCACCGGCTTCCTGGCCTCGGCAGCCCCCCTGTCCGCCCTCCATATTCTGCTCCGGGACTGCCCCCTCACCTGCTTCTCCCTCACTGGCTACTCCGGCGGAGGCAGAAAGATGATCGCCCAGTATGAGGCCCCCGACAAGCCGGCCGAGCTGTTCAGTCCCCGGCTCTACGGCACCGGCCTGCGCCACAAGCACCTGACCGAGATGCAGAAGGTGGCCGGGCTGGAGCAGCCCCCGGTGTTCTGCCCCGTGGTGGACGACTACTACAAGGGCATGGCTACCACCATCCAACTCCACAACCGCTATCTGCGGGGCCAGCCCACCGCCCGGGAGATCTGCCACATCCTGGCGGCCTACTACGCCGGCCAGCCCCTGGTCTCGGTGCGCTGGGGCGGGGATGCCCCCACCCTCCCCGCCAACGCTCTGGCGGGCACCGACCGGCTGGAGCTGGTGGTGTGCGGCCACGAGGAGCAGACCATCGTCACCGCCCTCTTCGATAACCTGGGCAAAGGCGCCTCTGGCGCGGCGGTGCAGAACATGAACCTGATGCTGGGCTTTGAGATGACGGCGGGCCTGGCCCTGGAAACCCCACCGGCGGGCAGTCCCGCCTCAGCAAGGAGTGAGCGAACATGAAGCAGATACCCGGCGGCGTCACCGCCCCCAAGGGCTTCCGGGCCTGGGGGGTTCACTGCGGCGTCAAGAGCAAAAAGGCAGACAAGAAGGACCTGGCCCTCATCCTCTCCGACCAGGAGTGCGCGGCGGCGGCCGTGTACACCATGAACCGGGTCAAGGCCGCCCCTCTCTATGTCACTATGGAACACCTGGAGGACGGCACCGCCTGGGGCGTGGCGGCCAACAGCGGCAACGCCAACGCCTGCTGCCCCATGAGCCACGAGTACGCCGAGGAGATGGCCCGGCTGGCCGCCCGGGCCACCGGCCGCGCACCCGCCGACTTCGTGGTGGCCTCCACCGGCGTCATCGGCCAGACCCTCAACATCGCCGCCATCCGGGCGGGGATGCCGGCGGCGGCGGCGGGCCTCACCGCCGGGCCGGAAGGCTCCGACGCGGCGGCCCGCGCCATCATGACCACCGACACGGTGAAGAAGGAGCTTGCCCTCGCCTGCTCTATCGGCGGCAGGACCGTGACACTCGGCGCCATCGCCAAGGGCTCCGGCATGATCCACCCCAACATGGGCACCATGCTGTGCTTCGTCACAACCGACTGCGCCATCACCCGGGAGATGCTCTCCGAGGCCCTCCGCGAGGTGGTCCCCCGCACCTTCAACCGGGTGACGGTGGACGGGGACACCTCCACCAACGACATGTGCGCGGTGCTGGCCAACGGCATGGCGGGCAATCCCCTCATCGAGTGGAAGGATGACGGCTACACCGTCTTTCTGAAGGCCCTCCGCCAGCTCTGCCAGGAGCTGGCCCGGGCCATCGCCGGGGACGGCGAGGGGGCCAGCCGCCTCATCACCTGCGCCGTGCGGGAGGCCCGCAGCGAGGAGAGCGCCGAGCGCCTGGCCAAGGCGGTGGTGGGCTCCCCCCTGGTGAAGGCCGCCATGTTCGGCGCCGACGCAAACTGGGGCCGGGTGCTGTGTGCCATGGGCTACTCCAAGGCCCCCTTCCGCCCCGAGTATGTGGACATTTCCTTCTCCTCCGCCGTGGGTGCTGTGGCCGTCTGCCGGGGCGGCATGGGTCTGGACTTCGACGAGGAGGCCGCCCGGAGCATCCTCTCCCAGGACGAGGTGGTCATCGACGTCCACCTCCACGAGGGAGAGCACGAGGCCACCTGCTGGGGCTGCGACCTGACGTACGAATATGTGAAGATCAACGGCGATTACAGAACATGAGAGGCGCAGCCCGCGCCCCTCTCCCCAAGGAGGCGAACCCCATGTCCGACGTGACCCTGCGGGCCCAGGTGCTGGCCGAGGCCCTGCCCTACATCCAGAAGTATTACGGAAAGACCATCGTCATCAAATATGGCGGCAGCGCCATGATCTCCCGGGAGCTGCGGGAAGCCGTCATCGGCGACGTCATTCTCCTCAGCCTAGTGGGCATCCATGTGGTGGTGGTCCACGGCGGCGGGCCGGAGATCTCTGCCATGTTGAAGAAGCTGGGCAAGGAGTCCCGCTTCGTGGACGGCCTGCGCTGTACCGACGCCGAGACCATGGACGTGGTGCAGCAGGTGCTCTGCGGCAAGGTGAACAAGAACCTGGCGGCCACCCTCAACCGCCGGGGCGGGCGGGCCATCGGCCTGTGCGGCTTGGACGCCGGTCTGTTCCAGGCCAGACTGCTGGACGCGAAGTACGGTCTGGTGGGCGAGCTCGCCAGGGTGGACCCCGCCCCGGTCCGGGACTGCCTGACGGCTGGCTACATCCCCGTGGTGTCCACCGTGGCTCAGGGGGTGGACGGCGAAAACGCCTACAACATCAACGCCGACACGGCTGCCGCCAGGCTGGCGGTGGCTCTGGGGGCAGAGAAGCTCATCCTCCTCACCGACGTGCACGGCCTGCTGCGGGATCCGGCGGACGAGAGCACCCTTCTCCAGAAGGTGGGCCTGTCCGAGGTGCCCCTGCTGGTGCGGGAGGGGGTCATCCAGGGAGGCATGATTCCCAAGGTGGAGTGCTGCGTGGAGGCGGTGCGCTCCGGCGTGGAGCGCACCCACATCCTGGACGGCCGCATCCCCCACTCCATTCTCATCGTGCTGCTCTCCGACGAGGGCATCGGCACCATGATCCTGTAAGGAGGCGCAGACATGACCTTTGACGAACTCAAGGCGCTGGACCACGCCCACACCCTCCAGACCTACGGCCGCTTCAACGTGGACGTGGACCACGGACAGGGGGCCACCCTCTGGGACCTGGCCGGCAGGACATACATCGACTTCACCTCGGGCATCGGGGTGTGCTCGGTGGGCTACGGGAACGAGAAGTGGGCCCGGGCCATCTACGACCAGGCCCTCACCCTGGGCCACATCTCCAACCTGTTCTACTCCCAGCCCTACGCCCGGCTGGCCGGCGCTCTCTGCGCCCGGTCGGGCATGGCGGCGGCCTTCTTCGGCAACTCGGGCGCGGAGGCCAACGAGGGGCTTCTCAAGCTGGCCCGCAAATACAGCCACGACAAGTACGGCGCCGGCCGCGGCACCATCCTGACCCTGCGCAACTCCTTTCACGGCCGCACCCTCGCCACCCTTGCCGCCACCGGCCAGGACGTGTTCCACCAACACTTCTTCCCCTTCCCGGAGGGCTTCCGCCACACCGGCGCCAACGATCTGGCCGACGTGGAGGCCCAGGCCGGGGAGGACGTGTGCGCCGTGCTGCTGGAGCTGGTCCAGGGCGAGGGCGGCGTGCTCCCTATGGACCGGGACTTCGTCCGCGCCCTGGCCGGCCTGTGCGAGCAGCGGGACTGGCTGCTGCTGGTGGACGAGGTGCAGACCGGCATCGGCCGCACCGGCACCCTCTTCGCCTTCCAGCAGTACGGCATCCGGCCCGATGCCGTCTCCTTTGCCAAGGGCATCGCCGGCGGCCTGCCCATGGGCGGCTTCCTTGTGAACGAGAAGTGTCGGCCGGTGCTGGGCCCCGGCAGCCACGCCTCCACCTTTGGGGGCAACCCTGTCTGCTCCGCGGCCGCCCTGGCGGTGCTGGACATCCTGGACGAGGCGGCCCTGAACCGGGTCAGGGAGAAGGGGATCTATCTTCGGGAACACATCGAGGCAATGGGCAAGCAATGCCTGGGTGCCACCCGGGGCCTGGGCCTCATGATCGGGGTGGAGGTCCGCCCCGGCTGGAGCAGCAGGGAGCTGGCCGCCCGGTTGGCCGGACACGGCCTGCTGGTGCTCACCGCCGGCCCCGCCCTGCGGCTGTTGCCCCCCCTGACCATCACGAAGGGCGAGATGGACCAGGGCCTGGCCATCCTGGACCGGGGCCTGGAGTGACCCCGGGTTGCGCCCGCCATTTTTGTATGAGGTGAACGAGATGAAAGACCTGCTGAAGCTGCTGGACCTCTCCAGAGAGGAGATCGTCCGCATCCTGGACGTGGCTGACCAGATGAAGTACGACCAGAAGCACCGCCTGCCCCACCCCCGCCTCCAGGGCAAGACCCTGGCCATGATCTTCGAGAAGAACTCCACCCGCACCCGGGTCTCCTTTGAGACCGGCATGTTCCAGCTGGGGGGCCACGCCCTCTTCCTCTCCGGCAGGGAGAGCCAGATCGGCCGGGGCGAGCCGGTGGAGGACACCGCCCGGGTGCTCTCCCGCTACTGCGACGGCATCATGATCCGCACCTACTCCCAGGAGGAGGTGGAGAAGCTGGCCCGGTATGCCGACATCCCCGTCATCAACGGCCTCACCGACTTCGCCCACCCCTGCCAGGTGCTGGCCGACCTCATGACCATCCGGGAGCGCAAGGCTAGGCTGGAGGGGCTGAAGATGTGCTTCATCGGCGACGGCAACAACATGGTCAACTCCCTCATTGTGGGCTGCCTGAAGGTGGGCATGGAGGTGTCCGTGGCCTGCCCCGAGGGCTATGACCCCCACCCCGATGTGCTGGCCTTCGCCCGGGAGGCGGGCCACGGGTTCTCCCTGGTGCGGGATCCCCTGGAGGCCGCGGCGGGGGTCGACGTGGTGTTCACCGACGTGTGGGCCTCCATGGGCCAGGAGGAGGAGGCCGCCCAGCGGCGGGCCGCCTTCCGGGGCTACCAGGTCAACGAGGCCCTGATGGCCGTCACCGATCCCGGCTGCATGGTGCAGCACTGCCTGCCCGCCCACCGGGGGGAGGAGATCACCGCCGAGGTCTTTGAGGCCCACGCCGGCGAGATCTTCGACGAGGCAGAGAACCGCCTCCACGCCCAGAAGGCCGTCCTCTGTCTCCTGATGGGCGGGGACGCCCGGTAAACGGCCGCCCCAGCCTGCGCAGCAGTTTGCTGAAAGAAATGCACGGGAGCTCTCATACTGAAAGACGGCCCCGGGCCGCGCTGTGCGCGGTCCGGGGCCGTCTCTGCGTCCGGGCTTGCGTTGTCAGTGGTCAGGCCGCACCTGTGCAGAAGCGCACCAGAATGGCGGCCGCCTGGGCCCGGGTCGCCCCACCGCCGGGCTTCAGGGCAGCGGGACCGGTCCCGCTGATGAGGCCGCCGGCATAGGCCCACGGCATAGGGGCTGATCTTCTCTGCATCCGCATAGGCGGACAAATCTGCCCTAGCTGACACATCGCGGCCCTGGCTGCGGGCGTAGCGGTAAAGGATGGCGGCCATCTGCTCCCGGGTGATGGTGTCCCCTGGTCCGAAACGCCCGTCTCCATACGGTGGAGGATGGTCACGATCATCCCCCGGGTGGTAGTCACCTCCGGGGAAAATCGTCCGTCGCCGGTGCCGGCCATGAGGCCCGCTTCGGCGGCGTAGCGCACTGTGCTCTCATACCAGGCCCCGGATACCACGTCCACAAAGAAGGGCTCCGCGCCGGGCTTGGTGAAGTATGCCACCACACTGTCGCCGGAGAGCTCGCCCGTCTTGGCGGCGCTCCACTCCGCTGCTCCGGCATCGGCCTTCACGCTCAGGGTATAGCTGCCGGTTAGTTCGGCGCCGGTGACCTTGATGACGATGACGGGGACGGAGGCACCTCGCTTCATGGTGATGGTAATGGTCCCGTCCTCCCACTTCTGGTCGTACAGGTCGGCACTGATGGTCTTGTCATAGGACACACGGACCTCATGCTACTGGCCTCAACACCCAGGTTGCCCAGCTTGTCTACGGGTACCACGCTATACCTATAGGTCAGGTTGTTGGCCGCGCCCAGATCATCCGTGTAGGTATCCGAGGTGGTAAAGCCGATGGCCTTGCCGTTACGGCGGATCTCATAGCCCAGCAGTTTTTCACTGTCGGCGTGCCTCATGGTCAGAGTCACCCTGGGTTACGGCGTATCACTTTCCGGGGAGAAAGCCGTTCTCTTTATTTTATCCCCCCGCAGAATTTGGGCTATTCATCTCTTTTCTGGCCCCGCCCCCGCTGTAATCCTTTGCCGCGGCGACGAAGTCCCGGAACAGGGGATGGGCCCTATTCGGCCGGGACTTGAACTCCGGGTGGAACTGGACGGCCAGGAACCAGGGATGATCCGGCAGCTCCACCATCTCCACTAGCTTCCCGTCGGGGGACAGGCCGGACAGGACCAACCCCTTCTCCGTCAGCAGGGAACGGAAGTCGTTGTTGAACTCATAGCGGTGGCGGTGCCGCTCGCTGACCTCCTCTGCACCGTAAGCCTGCGCCATTCGCGTGCCCGGCATGATAACACAGGGGTAACGCCCCAGGCGCATGGTGCCGCCTTTTTCGTCCAGAGCCTTCTGGTCGGGCATAAGGTCGATGACTGAATGCGCGCCCACGGGATCGAATTCAGAGGAGTTTGCGTCCGCATAGCCCAGCATGCTGCGTGCATACTCGATGACAGCGATCTGCATGCCCAGACAGATGCCGAAATAGGGCTTGCCCTGCGTGCGGGCATAATGGGCGGCATGGACCATACCCTCAATCCCACGGTCCCCAAAGCCGCCGGGAACCAGAATGCCGTCGCACTCCCGCAGGATATCGTCCGCAGTGTATGGGTTCACCTCCTCGGCCTCCACCCATTTGATGTGCACCACCGCGCCCGTCTCGTAGCCCGCATGATACAGGGATTCCATCACCGAAAGATACGCATCGTGCAGCCTGGTGTACTTGCCCACGATGGCGATGTTCACGCTGCGCCTGCGCGCGGCGATGCGGGCCAGCATCTCGTTCCAGTCGGTCAGGTCGCAGGGGGGGCAGTCCAGATGCAGCTCGCGGCACACGATATCGGACAGGTGGCTGCGCTCCAGCATCAGCGGGGCCTCGTACAGCACGGGCACCGTCAGGTTCTCGATGACGCAGTCCGGCTTGACGTTGCAGAACAGTGCGATCTTCTGCCGGTTGGCTTCCTCCAGCGGCTCGTCCACGCGGGCGATGATGATATTCGGCATGATGCCCACGCTCTGCAGTTCCTTGACGGAATGCTGTGTGGGCTTTGTCTTGTGCTCGCCGCTGGATTTGATGTACGGCACCAGCGTGACGTGGATGAACAGACAGTTTTCCCGCCCGGCCTCGATGCTTACCTGGCGGATGGCCTCCAGAAACGGGGTGGATTCAATGTCGCCCGTGGTGCCGCCGATCTCCGTGATAACAATGTCGGCATCCGTCTTTTTCCCCACGGAATAGATAAAGCTTTTGATCTCGCCCGTGATATGGGGAATGACCTGCACCGTCTCGCCCAAATATTCGCCGCGGCGTTCTTTGGTGAGCACGTTCCAGTATACCTTTCCCGTAGTGAGGTTGGAGTACTTGTTCAGATCCTCGTCGATAAAGCGTTCATAATGCCCCAGGTCCAGGTCGGTCTCCGCGCCGTCCTCGGTCACGAATACCTCGCCGTGCTGATAGGGGCTCATGGTGCCGGGGTCTACATTGATATACGGGTCCAGCTTCTGGGCCGCCACCTTCAGACCGCGGCTTTTCAAAAGGCGGCCAAGCGAGGCCGCCGTGATGCCCTTGCCCAGGCCGGACACCACGCCGCCCGTCACAAAAATATACTTCGTCATACGCTTTTGCCTCTTTCCCTTTTCTCTTCCCCCGGGCGCGCGCCCAACCGCGCGCCGCTTTCTGATGCGTTTTTACACCTCCACCGTTCCGGTGAACACCTCGACGGCATTGCCCGTCATCAGCACGGTATCACCCGTGTAACGGATGGTAAGCGTTCCGCCCAGCAGCAGCACGTCCACATCCGTATCCTTTTTGCAATGGCCGTTCAGCACGCTTGCCACCACGGCCGCGCACGCGCCTGTGCCGCAGGCCATGGTCTCGCCGCTGCCGCGCTCCCACACCCGCATCTTCAAATGTGTTTCATCCAAAATCTGAATAAATTCCGTATTCACACCCTCGGGGAACCATTTGCTGTGTTCCATTGCGCCGCCCAGCACAGGCAGATTCAGACCCGCGGTGTCCGACACATACACCACACAGTGCGGGTTGCCCATGGAGACGCAGGTCATACGCACCGCGCCGCCATTCACCTCCACCAGCTCGTTGACAACTGGCTTTGCAAAGCCTGTCACGGGAATTTTTTCCGGCGCAAGTTCCGGCGCGCCCATGTCTACGGTCAGCAGGCCCGGCTCTCTGCGGACGATGTGCTTCACGCCCGAAAGCGTTTCTACATCTGCCGCCGTGCCCGAGGCATATCCGTGGCGGAACAGATATTCCGCCACACAGCGTACGCCGTTTCCGCACATCCTGCCCTCGCTGCCGTCCGCGTTGAACATGCGCATCTTTGCATCCGCCGTTTCAGAGGGACAGATGAGGATGACGCCGTCTCCGCCAACGCCCTTGTGCCGGTCGGAAAGCGTGCGAGCCAGCAGCTCCGGGGCTTCCACGTCCTGTTTGAAGCAATCGATGTAAACATAATCGTTGCCGCAGCCATGCATTTTTGTAAAATCCAGTTTTCCCATAGCAAGTGTCCTCCCGTTCCGAATCTCCCATACATTCCAGCGGGCCGCGCCCGCTCAACAGCCGCCTTCGTACATGCGCAGGATGGCCTGGGCCACTTCCCGGCGCGTACGGCGGGAATCCATGGCCTCCCGCTCAATGTATTTGTGCGCCTCCGGCTCCGTCAGCAGACGGTACTGGATCAGCGCGCATTTCGCCCGGTCCACCAGACGAATGTCGTCGATCTTTTGCTGCAGGATGTTGTTCTGCCGCTGCAAACCCATGATGCGGCGGTTCGCCGCCTGCGCCAGCTTGACAGCCCCAAACAAAAGCGCCCGGTTCAGCGGTTTCGGCACCACGAATACGCCTGCGTCCTCCACGCGGGCCGCTACCTCGTCGGCCATCTCAGCCTTCACCAGCAGCACCACGCCCGCCCCTGTGCTCCCGGCCGCAAACACGGCCAGCTCGTGGCCGAACTCGTCCGACAGCGGCGTGTTGATGAGGATGACCTGCCAGTCCGCGTCGGCAAAACCCCGCCGCGCCTCGGCGCCGGAAGTCACGGTGGATATGTCCCCCGCGCCCATGTCCGTCAGCACTCCGCACAGCATATCGCGGCCCTTTTCTCCGCTGGATACGATCAGCGCGCCCGGCAACGTCCTCACCCCCTTGCGGCTCCAAAATATTACATTCTGTAATTCTAAAGTTAAATATTACAAAACTCCGAAAT
>OGGX01001232.1_pt1 | contig 10657 bp, 9 predicted proteins | sample 1571331 | NCBI WGS metagenome assembly OGGX01 (sample SAMEA2582056, study PRJEB24529) | metagenome | biome: Human gut stool | place: China | collected 2011
CGCCATTAACTAATAGTTTACGCTTGAAGTGGCAAAAGTACACAAACTTCACCAATTATGAGTTAGAATCTCCGTTATTTAATTATTTTTTAGTGCTATAAAAAGAGAGAGCACCATCTGTCAAAACGGTTTAGCCCTTCTTCACCATATTTTGCAATACTATTCCGTGCTTTCTCCACCGTCTTTTCCTCATCCAAATGAGTCTTAGAAAAGAACTTATCCGCAAAACAAATCAATTGCTCTTCCAATGTGACAGGAAGCATCTCACGGTGAGGTACCGGAAGTTGCTGATCAATAATATCCTGCAAGGAAAGACCGGCTCCTGTATGGCGTTCGCAAACTAACGCATGTTGAGGAAAACCTTCAGCACGCAAAATTTCAGCTCCTAAATATCCATGAGCAATATAAGGATGAGTACCGAAACATCGAATGGACGGAGCATCTGTCTGAAAGATACCGATATCATGCAAAAGAGCGGCCTCTTTCACAAAGCTCCGGTTCAAATGCAACTCCGGATGTGCATCTAGCATCTTCATAGCCTTTCCTGACACTGAAAGGCTGTGTATTACTAAGATTTGTCGCTGTTCCGTATTCTCCGGATAATACTTATCAATGATTTCGTATGGATTCATGTGTCGTTTTTTTGTTCTCTTGATGAGAAATTAATATTTTTGTGCAATATTACAAAAAAATACCGACATGCAAGCTAGAACTTTGCTCATTCTTTTTTTTCTACTCGCTATATCCCCTTCAGGATATACCCACAGTAAGATAACAACCGGTGCAGAACATATCGCACAATACTTATCACTTATTCAAGGCAAACGTGTCGGAATGGTAGTCAATCACACTTCTATTGTAGGAATAGAACAGACTCATCTGCTCGACACCTTATTAAAGTTGGATATAAAAATAGTGAAAGTATTTGCCCCTGAACACGGTTTTCGTGGCAATACGGATGCGGGCGAAACAGTAAAGGATGGAAAGGACCTACGCACCGGTATCCCTATTATTTCACTTTATGGCAATAATAAGAAGCCTACCGCTGGTCAATTAAAAGACATTGATGTCATCTTGTTTGATATCCAAGATGTAGGAGCACGCTTTTATACCTACATCAGTACAATGTACTATGTCATGGAGGCTTGTGCAGAAAACAGAAAGGAAATGCTCGTACTGGATCGGCCTAACCCGTGTGACTATATAGACGGTCCGATACTCAAATCCCCCTATCGGAGTTTTGTTGGTATGCTTCCCATTCCTATACTTCATGGATGTACCATAGGCGAGCTGGCACAAATGATAAACGGAGAAGGATGGATTGCCAACAAAAAAAACGCCTGCTTATTAAAAGTAATTCCAATGACAGGCTGGAAACATGGAGAACCCTATTCGCTTCCGATTAAACCTTCTCCTAATCTGCCCAATGACCAGTCTATTCGTTTGTATGCATCACTTTGTCCTTTTGAGGCAACCCACATCAGCGTAGGACGGGGAACAACCTTTCCCTTTCAGGTATTAGGTGCACCCAATAAAAAATATGGCAGTTTCGTTTTCACTCCTCGTTCCCTGCCCGGATTCGACAAGAATCCATTACATCAAGGAATAGCTTGTTATGGAGAAGACTTACGGAACAACGCGAATATTAGTGGTTTTACCCTTTACTACTTCCTACGTTTTTATCAAATATCAGGTGAAGGGGCCGGATTCTTTTCCCGACCCCGATGGTTTGATTTACTTATGGGAACCGACACGGTGCGCAAAGCTATTCTCAGAGGAGAATCTGAAGAAACTATTCGAAATAGTTGGAAAAAAGAATTACAGGCTTATCGGGAGACGAGAAAGAAGTATCTGCTTTATTGATTCTCTTCTCGCTTTCTTTTCTTCCACAATTGCCAACTATTAATGATATTTTGCCACAAAACATACGATCCAGGTGCAACAGCAGACAATGGATTCAGATAAGTATGGGCCATCCAGATAGCTAGAATCGTATTTTTCTGTCCTAATGCCTGTCCGCCACTGATGCGGTCGTTATAAATAGAGCCGATAGTCTTTCCAAAAAAGAACTGTAAACAACAAGCTGCCAATGCTCCAACAGCAATCATAATTTCAGTAAATCCATCCGCAGGGTCATTCAATAACGAATACAGCGTCTGTGCCGTCACGATAGCTAGCGAAACTGCCCACAAGTAGAAAGCAAGTTCATGATAACTCAATAATTTCCGATGTATTTTTGGCAAAAATTTGCTCAATAACCATGCAGCCAGAAACGGACAAATCAGTAGAGGAAATACTTTGCTTAAAATAACAAAGAACGCTTCCAAAAAACTAACATCAGGATGAACCTCCACTAATGGAAAAAGAATAGGTACCGCAATGGCAGCTCCGATATTAGCAAGTAACGTATAAGTGGTCAGACTTGCCGCACTCCCACCCAGTTTCGAAGTTATCACGGCAGCAGCAGTGGCTGTCGGACAAATAATACAAACCATCACCCCTTCCGCCACAATCTTATCAAACCGGAACAACAGCAAATAAGCAGCTAACGCCCCGATAATCTGAATCAGTAATAACCATACATGAAGTGGTCTAAGCTTTAAATCGCGCGGAGATATCTTACAGAATGTCAACAGCAACATCGTAAAGATAAGATACGGAGTCAAAAAAGAGAGGCAGATAAATAACGGATAACCCACAGCACCCACCAACATGGCAATAGGCAATGTCCAATTCTTCAAAAACTTAAGCATCATCGTACATTTTAACTTCGGAACACAAAGTAACGGAGATTTCAGGAAAAAAGCTATCATTAAACCGAAAAAAACACAAAACTTAATGGCAAATAATAAGTTTTCTATAAATTTCTACTACATTTGCATCGTATTATAAATATGAAACTGAATAGATCCTACATATTATATATATGCATTTGCCTCTGGCTTCTTTTCTTACCCTTATGCACCAGCCATTTATGGGGTAAAGATTTTGTCGTGGTCATTGATGCCGGACATGGCGGACACGACCCCGGCGCTATTGGAAAAATTTCAAAAGAAAAGAATATCAATCTGAACGTTGCCTTAAAAGTAGGAAATCTGATAAAAAACAATTGTGATGACGTTAAAGTGATCTATACCCGTAGCAAAGATGTTTTTATCCCTCTAGATCGAAGGGCGGAAATAGCAAACAATGCGAAAGCAGATCTTTTTATTTCTATTCATACTAATGCATTGGCAAACAACCGCACTGCAAAAGGAGCATCTACCTGGACACTCGGTTTGGCTAAATCAGACGCCAATCTAGAAGTAGCTAAACGGGAAAATTCAGTAATTCTCTACGAAAGCGACTATCAGACTCGGTATGCAGGATTCAATCCTAACTCAGCTGAGTCTTATATCATATTTGAATTCATGCAGGATAAATACATGGAACAAAGTGTGCACCTGGCGTCTTTGATGCAAAAACAATTTCGTCATACTTGCAAACGTTTAGACCGTGGAGTACATCAAGCCGGCTTCCTCGTCTTAAAAGCAAGTGCCATGCCAAGTATTCTGATAGAATTAGGATTCATCTCCACCCCTGAGGAGGAACGTTATCTGAACTCCGAAACGGGAGCTACAACCATGGCTAAAGGTATTTATCATGCTTTTCTCAATTATAAAAGAGAGCACGAAATACGGCTAACCGGAGTCAGCAAGACTGTAATACCGACTGAACAAAAAGAACAAGATATAGAGAAAGAAAACGATAGCCCCGTAACCGTTCAAAAGGTTGCGGAAAGTGCAACTAATGACAATGAAATCACGTTTAAGATACAAATACTTACCTCTTCCAAACCTCTTGCTAAAAATGACAAGAGACTGAAAGGATTGAAAGGTGTAGATTATTATAAAGAAAAAGATATATATAAATACACATATGGTGCCTCCGGTGATTATAATAAGGTACTACGTACCAAACGTACTATTACAGCCAAGTTCAAAGACGCTTTTATCATCGCTTTCCGAGACGGTGAAAAAATGAATGTCAATGAAGCAATTGCCGAGTTTAAGAAAAGAAGAAATAAATAAAAGATAAAATGAAGTATATTACAAAAGAAGTCAGAATAGGTATCGCAGGTATCATTGCACTGTGTGTACTTGTTTATGGGATTAACTGGCTGAAAGGAATACATATGTTTCAACCTTCCAGCTATTTCTATGCTAAATTTCAGAATGTTAACGGACTGACTAAGTCGAGCCCAGTATTCGCAGACGGTGTTCGTGTAGGTATTGTACGCGATATATTTTATGATTATACTAATCCCGGAAATGTGGTTGTAGAAGTAGAACTGGACACCGAACTACGAATTCCTAAAGGAAGTAGCGCCGAACTGGTATCCGAACTGATGGGAGGAGTACGCATGAATATTCTTTTGGCAAACAATCCCCGCGAAAAATATGCCGTAGGAGATACTATTCCCGGTACACTGAATAATGGAATGATGGAAAGTGTGGCAAAGTTAATGCCACAAGTACAGGAAATGTTACCTAAACTGGATTCTATCCTTATTTCTCTGAATACAATTTTAGGTGACAAGAGTATTCCTGCCACCCTACATTCAATAGAAAAGACCACTGCCAACTTGGCCGTAGTCAGTTCTCAGGTTAAAGGTCTCATGAGCAATGATATTCCACAGCTTACCAGCAAACTGAATACAATTGGAGACAACTTCGTAACCATCAGCGGTAATCTTAAAGAAGTTGACTATGCAGCTACTTTCAAGAAAATAGACGAAACATTATCCAATGTAAAGATGCTTACAGAAAAATTGAATAGCAAAGATAACACACTCGGATTACTCTTCAACGACCCGACTTTATACAATAATCTAAATGCTACAACTGAAAATGCAGCAGGCTTATTGAAAGACTTGAAAGAGCACCCGAAGCGCTACGTTCACTTCTCCTTATTCGGAAAGAAAGACAAGTAATAAAATCCCGTTATATAGATTTTATCTAAATAACGAATTGCTATAAAAGCAAGTTTTTTGCATCTCAAATGTCTATCTATAAACCGAAATAAGATTCCTATACAAACATGAGAATGAGAGAAGAAAAACAGAGCTTTTATATATAATATTCTATATAACAGACACTTACAAAATAGCAAAAGCGGGATTAGTGATAGTACAAAGACATAAACACATAAGTCACTGAAAGTAAACATGTTATTATTCACTTGAAAAAAACAAGAAAAAATAGATTTGTTTTTTCCGAATAAGATTCCCAATTTTGCAAACGTAGAAGTTTTGCTTAATTAATAAATGTATTAAAAGTTACTATGATAGAATCAAATCATGTCGTACTTTGGAACCGCTGTCTTGATATCATAAAAGACAATGTTCCCGATACGACATACAACACTTGGTTTGCCCCTATTGTTCCATTAAAATATGAGGACAAGACTTTGTATTTACAGATTCCCAGCCAGTTTTTCTATGAGATTCTGGAGGAAAGATTTGTAGATTTAATACGCAAGACTTTGTATAAGGTCATTGGCGAAGGAACCAAGTTGATGTACAACGTCATGGTAGACAAAACTTCGATTCCAAACCAAACCGTGAATCTCGAAGCAAGCAATCGTTCTACGGCTGTAACTCCTAAAAACATATTTGATGGAAACAAAGCCCCTAATTTCTTGCAGGCTCCTGCTGTTCAAGATTTAGATCCGCATTTGAATCCTAATTATAATTTCGAAAACTTCATTGAAGGATACAGTAACAAACTTTCAAGAAGTGTAGCCGAAGCCGTAGCGCTAAAACCTGGAGGAACTGCTTTTAACCCATTATTCCTTTATGGAGCTTCTGGAGTGGGAAAAACACATCTGGCTAATGCCATCGGTACGAAAATCAAAGAGATTTATCCAGGAAAAAGAGTCTTGTACGTATCGGCACATTTATTCCAAGTGCAATATACAGACTCTGTACGTAACAACACAACCAACGACTTCATTAATTTCTATCAGACCATCGATGTATTAATCATTGATGATATTCAGGAATTTGCCGGTGTTACCAAAACACAAAACAATTTCTTCCATATCTTCAATCATCTACATCAGAACGGCAAACAGCTTATATTAACTTCCGACCGTGCTCCTGTATTGTTGCAAGGTATTGAAGAACGTCTGCTTACCCGTTTCAAATGGGGTATGGTAGCTGAATTGGAAAAACCGACCGTAGAACTTCGCAAAAATATTCTGCGCAATAAAATACACCGCGATGGACTCCAATTTCCAGAGGAGGTAATCGATTATATTGCCGAAAATGTGAATGAAAGCGTACGTGACTTGGAAGGTATCGTTATTGCTATCATGGCACGTTCTACTATTTTCAATAAGGAAATAGATATGGATTTGGCTCAACATATCGTGCACGGCGTTGTTCACAATGAAACGAAAGCCGTCACCATAGATGATATCCTTAAGGTAGTATGTAAACATTTCGACTTGGAGCCTGCAGCTATACACACTAAATCCAGAAAGAGAGAAGTGGTGCAAGCGCGTCAGATTGCCATGTATCTAGCTAAAAATCACACAGACTTTTCAACTTCTAAGATCGGTAAATTCATTGGCAACAAAGACCACGCAACCGTACTTCACGCTTGCAAAACCGTAAAAGGACAACTGGAAGTAGATAAGAGTTTTAACGCAGAAGTGCAGGAAATTGAAGCGTTACTAAAAAGAAAAGGAATTAATGACTAGTGATTAGGCTCATGATTCATGCTTCACAAACCTATTCACTAATCACTAACCATTATTTCAGTTCACTATTATTTCAAAAATCCCTGCCGACGAAGCACCTTTAATAGATTTTCAGACATAAACTCATTATCTTTCTTCGTATAACGAACATCTGTAAAGACCTGGGCTAGAGTTTCTTTCTTATTCTCCTCTATAAATTGTTTGCTTTCAGGCAATGATTCTTTATAAGCATAGAGTTTGTCTATTTCTTCCGGTGTATAATCATGATACATTTCCTCGTGCACAGCAGCTTCCAAAGGCAAGCGATCAACCTGTGCAGGAATTCCATCCGGGTAACCGACTGTAATTGTCGTCAAAGGAAACACCAATTCAGGCAACCGGAGTGCATCGATAATCATTTGAGGATTATAAGTAGTGGTCCCCAAATAGCAAATTCCGAGCCCTACCTCCTCTGCCAACGTACAAAAAGTCTGTGCGACAAGCAGAGTGTCCATAGACGCATTCATAAAAGACATTAAATTGTCATAGCCAGGTACAGCTTTTCTTTGCTCACACCATTTTGAAAAGCGACGAAAATCAGCACAAAAAGTAAGTACAACAGGGGCACTTTTCACCATAGGCTGATTAAAATGAGCTGGTGAAAGCTTCTCTTTCATTTCAGCGTCACGAGTCACAACCACACTATAAAGCTGCATACCTCCCATCGTAGAAGCTCGGAATGAAGTTTCAAGCAAATCATTTAACAAATCAGGAGTAATATCCTTCGATAGATATTTCCTGATAGTCCTTCTGTTCTTTACGGTTTCAAACATTTCTTTTTTATTGCAAAAAGAAAAATCTATTTTGCTATATCTACAGAACAGAATAGTTTTCTTTTTGGAAAACTTTAACCTTTAAACAAAAAGAAAATTTCCCTGTTTATCAAATACTTATCATTAATAAATAGAAAACTTACAGCCTGTCAATAAATTATTTCATTTTTATTTTGATAGATGAAAAAACATCCTTAGATTTGCATCCACATTTGTTAACGATAAGTAAACTTCTACACATTACTTATTTAAAAATCAGATTTAACGCACATTGCATCGTGGAAAAACAAATTTATTCTTATGACGAAGCCTACGAAGAATCTTTACGATATTTTCAAGGTGACGAACTTGCTGCAAGAGTTTGGGTAAACAAATATGCAGTAAAAGATTCTTTCGGAAACATTTATGAAAAGTCTCCGGAAGATATGCATTGGAGAATTGCCAATGAAGTGGCACGCATCGAATCGAAGTATCCGAATGCTTTAACAGCAAAAGAGCTGTACGATCTATTGGATCACTTCAAATACATTGTTCCGCAAGGTAGCCCGATGACTGGAATCGGTAACGACTATCAAGTTGCTTCCCTATCCAATTGTTTTGTTATCGGTGTAGATGGTGCTGCCGACTCTTATGGTGCTATCATTAAAATTGACGAAGAGCAAGTACAACTGATGAAAAGACGTGGAGGAGTGGGCCATGACCTATCCCATATCCGTCCGAAAGGTTCTCCCGTTAAAAATTCAGCATTAACTTCAACAGGTCTTGTGCCATTCATGGAACGTTATTCCAATTCGACCCGTGAAGTAGCTCAAGATGGACGTCGCGGAGCACTCATGCTAAGTGTATCTATCAAACATCCGGACTCAGAAGCTTTCATCGATGCAAAAATGACAGAAGGAAAAGTAACCGGAGCAAATGTTTCCGTGAAATTAGACGATGCTTTCATGCAGGCTGCTGTTGACGGAAAGCCATACTTACAACAATATCCTATTGATTCTTCCGACCCTACATTTACAAAAGAAATAGATGCTTCTACTTTATGGAAGAAGATCGTTCACAATGCATGGAAATCAGCAGAACCGGGTGTTCTGTTCTGGGATACAATAATTCGCGAATCCGTACCGGATTGTTACGCAGATTTAGGTTACCGGACCGTTTCCACGAATCCATGTGGCGAGATACCTCTATGTCCTTACGACTCATGCCGTCTCTTGGCAATCAATTTGTATTCATATGTAGTAAATCCGTTTAAACCGAATGCTTATTTTGATTTTGATCTGTTTAAGAAACATGTGGCATTAGCTCAACGTATCATGGATGACATCATCGACCTCGAACTGGAGAAAATCGAACGCATCATGCACAAGATTGATGAGGATCCGGAAAACGACGAAGTGAAGCGGGCAGAACGTGTACTCTGGGAAAAGATATATAAGAAAAGCGGACAAGGACGACGTACAGGTGTAGGTATCACTGCAGAAGGTGATATGCTCGCAGCATTAGGATTACGCTACGGAACAGAAGAGGCTACCGAATTCTCAGAAAAAGTACATAAGACAGTAGCTCTTGGCGCTTATCGTTCTTCTGTAGAAATGGCGAAGGAGCGTGGTGCTTTCGAAATATATGATAACAAACGCGAGCAGAACAATCCGTTCATCCAACGTTTGGCAGAAGCCGACCCTGAGCTATATGAAGAAATGAAGAAATACGGACGACGCAACATTGCCTGCCTGACTATCGCTCCCACCGGAACAACCAGCCTGATGACTCAGACAACTTCTGGCATTGAACCGGTATTCTTGCCAGTTTACAAACGTAGAAGAAAAGTGAATCCGAATGACACCAATGTTCATGTCGACTTTGTTGATGAAACAGGAGATGCATTCGAAGAGTATATTGTATTCCATCACAAGTTTGTCACATGGATGGAAGCCAATGGATACGATCCGTCCAAACGTTATTCTCAGGAAGAGATTGACGAATTAGTAGCCAAGTCTCCTTATTATAAAGCTACTTCCAACGATGTCGACTGGTTGATGAAAGTAAAGATGCAGGGAAGAATCCAAAAATGGGTAGACCATTCCATCAGCGTAACTATTAATCTGCCGAATGACGTAGACGAGGATCTGGTAAACCGTTTATATGTGGAAGCATGGAAATCCGGTTGTAAAGGTTGTACCGTATACCGTGACGGCTCCCGTTCCGGTGTACTTATCTCAGCCAAATCTGACAAAAACAAGAAAGAGGAACTTCCTCCTTGCAAACCGCCTACGGTCGTAGAAGTGCGTCCACGAATATTAGAAGCAGATGTTGTACGTTTCCAGAATAACAAAGAAAAATGGGTGGCTTTCGTTGGCCTGCTAGATGGACATCCTTATGAAATCTTCACCGGTCTGCAAGATGACGATGAAGGTATTTTATTACCTAAGAGCGTGACTAGCGGACGTATCATCAAAAATATAGATGAAGACGGAACGAAGCGTTACGACTTCCAATTTGAAAACAAGCGCGGATATAAGACGACTATTGAAGGATTGTCTGAGAAGTTCAATAAAGAATATTGGAACTACGCCAAATTGATTTCCGGAGTACTCCGTTACCGAATGCCAATAGAACAAGTTATTAAACTGGTAGGTTCTTTGCAACTGAACAGTGAAAATATCAATACTTGGAAAAACGGTGTAGAACGCGCTCTGAAGAAATACATCCAGGATGGAACCGAAGCAAAAGGCAAGAAATGTCCGAACTGTGGCAATGAAACTCTCGTTTATCAGGAAGGATGTCTGATTTGTACCACTTGCGGGGCTTCCAGATGTGGATAAACATTCTATAATATATGATCTTATCATTTAATATCGAATACCGTACCAATTGGGGGGAGGAAGTCAAGCTTGCAGGCTTATCGACGGAATCCACCCCAATGTACACTACAGACGGTATATATTGGACGGCAGAAGTGGAACTGGAAGTTCCTCAAGAAGGATTGACTATCCATTATAGCTACCAGATAGAACAAAACGGAATCGTCATCCGCAAAGAATGGAACAATTTTCCACGATGCCTTTTTCTATCCGGTACTCCTAGAAAAAAGTATAGAATCA
>OGGX01001245.1_pt1 | contig 10578 bp, 6 predicted proteins | sample 1571331 | NCBI WGS metagenome assembly OGGX01 (sample SAMEA2582056, study PRJEB24529) | metagenome | biome: Human gut stool | place: China | collected 2011
CGAACCTGATTGCCACCTGCCGGATTGCGAACTCTTCCGAGACATTCGCCCGCGAGCAGCTCGAGGCGGCGATCCGCAGAGGGGCGCGTTATGTCGATATAGAGATCGAAGCGCCCGACGAGCATCTGGAATATATTCGTACGCTCGCCCGCGAGTACGGGTGCCGGCTGATCGTTTCGTTCCACGATTTCGAGGGAACTCCCTCCCTCGACGAGCTGAAGGGGATCGCCCGGCTGTGGCGCACGAAGGGGGCCGATCTGGTGAAGATCGTCACGACGGCCCGGAATATTTCGGATGCCGCCCGTACGATGCGTTTGTATGACCTGCAAGCCGACGGAGCGCTTTTCGAGGGTGCCGCCGCTGCGGAGCGTCCGCAGTTGGTCGCTTTTTCGATGGGCGAAGCCGGGAAATTCACCCGTCTGCTCTGCCTGAAGCTCGGTGCGCCTTATACGTATGTTTCAGCTGGAGCATCCAACGCCACGGCGTCGGGGCAATATACCCGCGAGGAGATGGAGCGGCTGCTTTCGGCCGAAAATTATCCTTTCGAGGGATTTCGCGAGTTCCGTCGGACGACGGTTGCCGTTCCTTGTTCCAAGAGCGTGGCTCAGCGGGCCGTGTTGGCTGCTGCGCTGGCTGCGGGAGAGAGCCGGCTCGCCAATTACGCCCCTTGCAACGATATAGTCGGAGCCGTCGAGGTCATCCGGGGTATGGGCTGCCGGATTGCGTCGGACGGTACGACGCTGCATATCGAGGGTGTCGGAGCGGAGCGCTTGGGACGTTGCTCGAAGATCGAAACCGGCGAATCGGGGCTGCTCACGCGGCTACTGACTCCGCTGGCATCCCATATTTCCGCTTTGAACGGCGGTGCCCCGGTGGAAATTTCCGGGCATGGCAGTATTCTGAAGCGCAATCTGCACGAGGCGGTCGCCGCGCTGCGCGAAGCCGGCGTGCATTGTTCTGCTCGTGAGGAGGGGTATCTTCCGTTTCGGATCGAGGGCGGTATTACCCGTCGTGAGATCGCCTTTTCGGGGCGGGAGAGTTCGCAGACCGTATCGGGTTTCCTGATGACTTTGCCGTTGTTGCAGGATGCGACCGTGCTGACGGTAACCGAGCCGTCGAGCATTCCCTACCTGGAGCTTACTTTGCGGACGCTGACTCGGTTCGGTATCCGACTCGACAGGGAGGCGTTTTACGACGGGGGGTGCGGCGGACGGAAGCCCGGGACGCCTTCGAAAATCGTCTTTTCGGTACCGGGCGGGCAGGAGTACCGTCCTTCGGACCTCTTCCTGGATGCTGATTGGAGTTCGGCCGCCTATTTCGCGGTGGCCGGAGCCGTCGCTTCGTCGCTGGGGCGGATCGAGGGGATTACGCTGCGCAATATGCGGCTCGATTCGCTGCAGGCCGATGAAAAGATACTCGACATCCTGCGTTCGTGCGGTGCCGATGTGAGCGTCGCGCCTGCGGACGTATCCGTAAGGGGCGATATGCCGGGAGATTTGCAGAACATCTCCGTTACTGCGACCGGCCGGCGGCTGAAGGCTTTCGAGGTCGATGCCACGCATTGCCCCGATCTGTTCCCGATCCTTGCGGTGCTGGCTGCCCATTGCGACGGTACGAGCCGTATCGCGGGTGTCGGACGTCTGACGCAGAAGGAGAGCAACCGGGCCGAAACGATCTATGCCGAGTTCCGGACGCTGGGGGCGCGGATCGACATCCAGGGCGACGAGATGTTCGTTACGGGCGGGCCGTTGCATGGAGGAGATGTCCGCTCGCACAACGACCACCGGATTGCCATGAGCCTGATCGTCGCCGGGTTGTTCACGCCGGAGCCGGTGCGGCTGGACGACGTGAAGTGCATCGACAAGTCGTTTCCTTCGTTCCTCGATCTGCTCGCCCGGCAGGAGTAGCGGGGCGGGCAGATGGTATTTCCGTTCCGGCGGAAAGAACGCTTTCCGTGCGGCGAAGCGCGGAAACGATGGGGCCGGACGATTGAAGTAAACTCGAAGAAACTTAATTGGCTATGAATTCATACGGAACAAAATTCAGACTCTCGATTTTCGGGGAGTCGCACGGTCCGCTGATCGGCGTGGTGCTCGACGGCGTGCCTGCGGGCATGCCGCTTTCGCGCGAGGATTTCCTCGCGGATCTCGACCGTCGCCGCAGCGGTGCGAAGGGAAGCACGCCCCGTAAGGAGAGCGATTTGCCGGAGATCGTAAGCGGCGTCTGCGACGGGCACACTACGGGTGCTCCGCTCACGATCGTATTTCGCAACAGCAATACCCGTTCGGGCGACTATTCGGACTTTCGCGCGACGCCCCGTCCGGGCCATGCCGATTTCGTGGCGGAACGGAAATACCGTGCCTTCAACGATCTGCGGGGCGGCGGCCATTTTTCGGGGCGGCTGACGCTGACGCTGGTGGCGGCCGGAGTCGTGGCCAAGAAGATGATCGGCCCGATCGAAATCCGGGCCCGGATCACCGAGCTGGGCGGTATTCCCCGCGAGCGGCTGAATTGCGAGCCGGGGAAGGAATTGGGCGCCGAGGGTGCCCCGACGCTCTGGGACGAGCTGATTGACCGCACGCTCCGGGAGTTGGATTCCGTAGGCGGGGTCATTGAGTGTACCTGCGACAAGGTGCCCGTCGGATTGGGCGAGCCGTTCTTCGATTCGCTCGAATCGCAATTGGCTCACCTGGCATTTTCGATTCCGGCGGTGCGGGGCATCGAGTTCGGCGACGGATTCGCCGCAGCCCGTATGAAAGGTTCGGAGCATAACGACTGTTTTGTGAACGGAGAGGGAAAAACCGCTACCAACGGAGCGGGCGGCATCAACGGCGGTATCTCGAACGGCAATCCCGTGGTGTTCCGCATCGCTGTCAAACCTACTTCCAGCATCGCGAAGAAACAATATACGTTCAATTTTGCGACGGGACGGATGGAAGAGTTCGTCGTCAAAGGGCGGCACGACGCCTGCATCGCCCTGCGCTGTCCGGTCGTGGTGGAGGCGATCGCTGCGATCGCGCTGGCTAACAACTGATCGTTTTTTGCCGAAAATCAATTGATTTTTAGTAAGTCGGATATTTGCAGCGCTGAATATTATTCGTATTATAATATTTGTCCCGCAGAGGTTTCGTTGCTCGATTCGATGCTGAAACGAAAGGAATACAGCAATACCGGGAAATATGTATTTCCCGGTATTGCTTATGATTGTTCCCTGAATTGGTATCGACGGTTTTTGAAGTCGGCCGGAAATGGGCGGGTACACAAAAAAAGGGTAAGCTACTTATATCGCACCGCTACGACCACATACCCTTGCTTGATTCCTCACCTGGGGGAGTCTGTGGGAGCTGGTCGTATAAGACTTACCCCAGCACAAAAATACGAATTTTTTGTATCTTTGCAAAGAAAAAAGGAACTATCTGCGATTTTGTCGCTGTTTTTCGAGAGCCGGATGCCGAAAAGGCTGCCTGGATGTGTCTCGGAGGGCGGTGCGGGGAGAGTTAATGAATGAAGAGAATGACGGCGAAAAAAAGATTGCTTGTCGTATTTATTGCTGCGGTTGCAGTCGGGGCAACGGCGGCTTTGGTTTTCATCTTTCAGTTTTTCGGAGATGCCGTTCGGGAGCGGAGCGACCTTTATATAAGCGCCCGCACGGACTACCCGGGGCTGCTCGACTCCCTGCGTCCCCGTACGGACCATCACTGGGCTTTCGACCGGTATGCCGGCCGCCTGGAGTTGGAGCGCTCCTTCAAACCGGGGCACTACGTACTGGAACCCGGAATGAACGTCGTCGAAATCGCCCGGATGCTCAAACTGGGGATGCAGACGCCCGTGCGCGTTACGCTCAACTATGCCCGTACCCGTGCGTTCCTCGCTTCGCGGCTGGCCCGCCAGCTCGATGCCGATTCTGCGGAGCTGATGCGGGCACTGACCGACCCGCAGCTTGCCCGGGAGGTCGGGACCGACAGCCTGCAGCTCTTTTCGCTCTTCATCCCCAATACTTATGAATTTTATTGGACGGTTTCGCCCGAGGATTTCGTGCGCCGCATGCGCAAGGAGTACGACCGTTTCTGGACTCCGGAGCGGGATGCCGCCCGCCGACGCAGCGGTTTGAGCCGGGACGAGGTGATGACGCTGGCTTCGATCGTCACGGAAGAGACCAACAAGGCCGACGAAATGTCCCGCGTGGCGGGAGTTTATATCAACCGCCTGCGGAAAGGGATGCCCTTGCAGGCAGATCCGACGGTCAAATATGCGTTGCAGGATTTTTCGCTTCGCCGGATTCTGCACAAGCACTTGAGAACCCCTTCGCCGTATAACACCTACCTGAACAAGGGGCTGCCGCCGTCGCCGATTGCGATGCCTTCGGTCGCTGCGATCGATGGGGTGCTGAACTTCGAGAACCACGACTATCTCTTCTTCTGTGCCCGCCCGACTTTCGACGGTTATCACAGTTTCGCCCGCACGTACGGCGAACATCTGGCCAATGCCCGGGCTTATAGTGCGGAGTTGAATCGTCGGAATATTAAATAATTTCCGTATATTTGCCCTCCCTATGTTGGTTAAAATCTATACCGAGAATCCTTCCGAGAAGGAGATCGACCGGGTGGTGAACCTGCTCGAAAGGGACGGCGTGGTGATCTATCCGACCGACAGCGTCTATGCCTTCGGCTGCTCGATCCGTTCGGCGAAGGCCGTCGAGCGGCTGCGCCGGATCAAGGGGAAGGATCTCACGACGTTTTCCGTCGTGTTCGATTCGCTCGGGCGGATTGCCGACTATTGCCGAGTGGATAACGCCCAGTTCCGGTTGCTGAAACAAAATCTGCCGGGGCCTTTCACCTTCCTGCTGGATGCATCGTCGCGTATGCCGCACAAGGCGCTCGAACGGCGCCGTACCATCGGGATCCGTATTCCGGACAATTCGATTCCTCGGGCCATCGTCGAGCGGTTGGGAGCTCCGCTGCTGACCTCTTCCGTGCTGGATGACGAGGAAACCGAATATATGACCGATCCGGAGTTGATCCACGAGCGGTACGGCCGGGACGTAGAACTGGTGATCGACGGAGGTGTCGGCGATGCGGTGCCGACGACCGTCGTAGATCTGACGGGCGGCGAGCCGGAGATTTTGCGGGAAGGCAAAGGCGTGTTGCGGGAATAAACGTATGCTAAAAATAGAAGAAGAATGACAAAGTTCAAATTCTGGAACGAGGTCTGCAAGTACGGAGCGATCATCGGACTGGTCATGTCCGTAGCTTTCGTTATCGAGCAGTCCCTGATGTTGTCGGGGTGGTTTTCAACGATGGGGCTGGTGTGGATCTTGGCCGCAGTCGTTTATATCGCGCTGCTTTACCGTTTCGCCAAGCGTCGCCGCGAGCAGTACGGTCAGGAGCAGGGATTTCCTTTCGGCCACGGCTTGGGTTTTATTCTGGCTCTGATCCTGGCGTCGGCCATGATCAAGGGGGTGGTAGAATACCTTTACCGCAGTGTTTTCATCGGATATTCGGAGTATATCGACCGATACACTTCCGCATTGATCCGGTTCGCTGAGGAGGGAAAGTTCCCTGCGTCGATGGAGGGCGTATTCGCCGAAATGCTGAAAACCATACAGGAGGCGTCGGAGCCTTCCATTCAGGCTACCGTAGGAGCTTCGATCTGGGGCAACCTGATCGTGGGGCTTATTTTGGCCGGTATCCTGGCGCGTGCACCCCGGCCTTTCGGTCCTCAATCCGAAGAGTAGAAGAACGATGGATGCTACGCTCGACATATCGGTCGTCGTTCCGCTTTACAACGAGGAAGAGTCCCTGCCGGAGCTGGTCGAATGGATCGACCGCGTAGCTCGCGGCGAGGGTTTGTCCTACGAGGTGATCCTGGTGGACGACGGTTCCGGCGATGGTTCGTGGCGCGTGATCGAGAGTCTGCACGAGCGGTTTGCGGCGGTGCGGGGGATCAAGTTCGCTCGCAACTACGGCAAATCCGCCGCTCTGTATTGCGGTTTCGCCGAAGCACGCGGCGAGGTGGTTTTCACGATGGACGCCGACTTGCAGGACTCGCCGGACGAGATTCCGGCTCTGCGGCATATGGTCCTCGACGAGGGGTACGATCTGGTGTCGGGCTGGAAAAAGAAGCGTCACGACCCGGCGGGGAAGCGGTGGCCGAGCAAGTTTTTCAACTGGACGGCCCGCATCGTTTCGGGAATCCGGCTGCATGATTTCAACTGCGGACTGAAGGCCTACCGCCGCCGGGTGGTCAAGGCGATCGAAGTCTATGGCGAGATGCATCGTTATATTCCGATTCTGGCAAAACAGGCCGGATTCAAGCGGATCGGCGAGAAGGTCGTCGAGCATCGCGCCCGCAAGTACGGTCATTCGAAATTCGGTATGGAGCGGATGGTGAAAGGGTATCTGGATCTCATTACGGTTTCGTTTCTCTCGCGTTTCGGCCGTTCGCCGATGTACTTTTTCGGCAGCCTGGGAACGCTGATGTTCCTTTTCGGCGGATGTACGACGGCATGGGTGATCGGTGCCAAATTGTATAAACAGTGCCATGACCTGCCTGTGCGGGCCGTAACGGACCAGCCGCTTTTCTACCTTTCGCTGCTGGCTGTCGTGCTCGGCGTGCAGTTGTTCCTGGCGGGATTCCTGGGCGAGTTGATCGACCGGAATGCCGCAGACCGTAATAAATACCTGATCGAAAAAACATTGGATAATCAATAAACCTCGCAGAGCCTGTGATTTTCGGCAGGATTCGAAGAGGTTCGTATAAACAAAATAGAAGTTATATGATTCAACGTATTCAGACTTTGTATCTGTTGCTGGTCGTCGTGCTGACGGGACTGGCGCTGTGGCTGCCGCTGGCCGATTTCACCGTCGGAGCGGACACCTGTACGCTGACCGCTTTCGGCCTGAAGGATGCCGCGGGCATCACGTTGCTGCCGACGGTGTATCTGGGGATTGTTCTGGCTGCCGCCTGTCTGTTGCCGCTGGTGACGATTTTCCTTTTCAAGCGCCGCCTGGTGCAGATCCGGTTATGTGCCGTCGAGTTGGTGCTCCTCGTCGGTGCCGGAGCGATGATGGGAATCTATTTCTACCTTTGTAACCGTTACTTCGCGGAAAGTGAATTTTACTCTCATACTCTTAAAATTTCGCTCGTTTTCCCGCTGGTCTGCCTGGTTTTCGACTTGCTGGCTTTGCGGGCGATCTTCCGGGACGAAAAGCTGGTGCGGTCGCTCGACCGGATTCGTTGACCGGACGTATTTCTCGGAAAAAAGGCGTGCGGTCAAAACTGCACGCCTTTTGCGCTTATTTTGGCGGAGAGAACACGGTTTGGTGGGTTTTTTGATACGAAATAAAAATCCGTTGTGTTGTTATATTCGATTTAATGGCATTGTAATATGAAAATAGTATTTAACCCATTGGTAAAACAGGAAAAAATAGTATTTTTACAAAAAGTTTAAGAATAAATACTTTGTGTAAAGTATTATAAAACGAAGTTATTTTTAACCTATTTTTATATCACTCTAAAATTTAATTGTTTATGAAAAAGAGTAGCATTTGGAAATTGCTCTTCAGTGCATTGACCGTGTTCGCCGTAGCGGTGTTCGCGGGATGTACCGACGACAATGACGACATGGGTGCTCCCTATCTGAACGTCACGCCGGAGAACCTGACGTTCGATGCGGAGGGACAGCCCGCAGATGAGTACAACGGTACTTTTATCGTTGAAACGAACCGTCCCTGGCGTGCTATCGTCGAGGACGAACAGACTTGGGTGCGCCTTTCGGCTACCGAAGGCGAGGGCGACGCTGCCGTGACCGTTACGGTACCCGCTTCGAACATCGGTCAATCGGCCAAGGTGACTTTCGAGGTTTACAACTCCTACGGTGCATTGATTCAGAAGGATGTCAATGTGCTTCAGGGCGAAGTGGTGCCGCCGACGCTCATCTTCAACGAAACCGCAGGTAGCGAGTCCGTTGCGAACCCGTATCCGTTGGTTGCCGACTATACGGGTTGGAACACCACCGGCGAGGGGGCTTCGAAGGTTTCCTACGAGGGCGTGAATACTTCGATCCGCGCTTCCGGTAAGAGCAGTGCGGGTGCTTATGACGGTGCTTCGGGTCCGAACGTGATCTTCTTCGGCTCGGCTCCGGCAACCTTTACGGTTAAAGACATAACGCTCGCCTCCGACCAGACCAATCTGAAGCTGACTTTCGGCGGACAGTATTACGACGGTGATAACAATGACAATAATTTCAACAAGGACAACTTCGTGGTTTATCTCAGTGCGAACGGAACGGACTATACTCCGCTGTCTTACGAGGTAAACGACGGTGATCAGGTCGATCCTTACTGGGTATTTGCAACCAAGAACTTTACGCTCAAGAATGCGACTTCGACGCTTTACATCAAGTTCGAGGCGAAAGCATCTTCGAAGTTCCGTCTGGACGATATCACGCTGATGACCGGTAACGGCGGCGAGGAGATCGATCTGGCGGGCGGCGGTGTCGTGCCTCCCGATCCGAGCGGCGATGCGATTTACGAGAACAATTTCGACAAGACGCCTGCCGAGAAGGTCGATAATAAATGGCCGTTCCTCGATCAGACCGATGCATGGCAGAATGCTTCCGGTACGGGTAATTCGACGGTGACCTATACCTCTGCGAACGTATCGGTGCGTACTTCCGGTAAGCTCAGCGGCGGTTACGACGGTGCTTCGGGCTCGAACAAGATTTTCTTCGGTTCGGCACCTGCGACTTTCGACATCAACACTATTACGATGCCTGCGGGCAAGACCAACTACCGGATCATCTTCGGCGGTGCTTATTCGCAGAGTAACGGCGGTACTTACGACAACATTTTCAAACCCGAATCGTTCCACGTTGCCGTAGGTAACGGAACCGACTGGTCGGGCAATCTGACTTACGAGAAGATCGGCGGCAGCGATACGACCGATCCTTACTGGGTACAGTTCGCCGTAGATTTCACGCTCAAGGAGGCTGTCGGCCAGCTTTCGATCCGTTTCACGGCCGATGTGGCGTCGGTATTCGCAATCGATGACGTACAGCTCGTCGAGGGCAACGGCGGTCAGGAGGTCGATCTCGAAGGCGGTGTGGTTCCGCCCGATCCGGGTGAGGCTACGGCCATTACCATTCCCGAGCTGATCGCACAGATGACTACTACGGAAGCTCCGGTGGATGCCAATGCAGATCGTTATCTGGACGCTGTAGTGATGAACGACGTGGCCGGCGGCAACTATACCTTCAACAACCTGATCCTCGCTACCGAGAATGCGACGGAGGCCGGTAACGGCATCACGCTCTACGGCAGTCAGGTAGAACCTTCGACGCTCGGTCTGAACAAGGGTGACAAGGTGCGCGTAACCCTTTATAAAGGACTTGCCAAGGTGGTAAATTACAGTGGTATGTACGAAGTGACGGGCGCTAAGGAAGCGACTTGGTGCAAGGTCGAGAAGACCGGTACGGTGACTTCGATTCCCACGGCGACGATCGCTGCTGCGGATCTGGCGAAATATCAGGGTATGGCCGTGACGATCGCCAATGCGTCGGTTGCCCAGGCAGGTGTTTGGGCGAGCGCCAGCGCACTCTCTTCGCATACTTTCACTGCCGATGGAGCCAATTTCACCGTATTCTGCAAGCAGAGCGATGAAAAGAACCCGAGCGTGTTCCTCGATGTTCCTTACAAGGCCGCTACGGGTAATATCTCCGGTCTGGCTGCCGTATATAAGAATAATTCCCAGCTCGTTCCGCGCAATCTGGACGACGTGGCCGCTTTCAGCGACAGCTCGACCCCGATGATTACGGGGGTAACTCCGGCCAGCGTTTCGATTCCGGCTACTGGCGGAGACCAAGTTCTTACGGTTTCTGTACTCAACCAGGGTGACAACCAACTTAGTGTAAGCGGACTGACCCCTCCCCTGAGCGCTACGGTCGATGGCTTGACCGTGACGGTCACGGCCGAGGCCAACACCGGTACGTCGCCCGTTAATCAGACGCTGACAATTACCCTTGCCGGCAGTACCAAGACCGTGCCGGTTACGTTGCTCGGTACCGGCGGCGAAGGCAGTGGTACTTATACGCTGATCGACAATCTGTCGAACCTTACTGCTGGAACATTCCTTATGGCCGGATTCCGTGCCAAAGGTGAGGCTCAGTCCGGTTCTACTACAGAACCGAATCCTGCAGCAGAAGATTATTATGGAGTTTGGACCGGTGAAATGATAACCGGAAATGGTAAAACAGATTGCGAAACGCTTCAAATGACGTTTGCAAACGGGGAATTAACCAAGATAGATGCTAATGTGACTAATTCTCCTGCTGAAATGGAACTTGTCGCAGTTGATGGTAAGTCCAATACATATTATATCAAGTGTAACGGACAGTATTTGGCTTCCGGTTCCAAGAGCCGTTCATTGTCATTGGGAGCCGACCCTGCGGAATGGGTATTCTCAATGGTTGATAAAGACGGTGAGTCCCGGTTGGTTGCAGCAAATGGCGGTTGTTCGTTGCAGACGGTAGATAGTTCTTTCAAGACGATGATTCGTGGTTATCAGAGAGCTACGCAGGGT
>OGGX01001258.1_pt1 | contig 10462 bp, 8 predicted proteins | sample 1571331 | NCBI WGS metagenome assembly OGGX01 (sample SAMEA2582056, study PRJEB24529) | metagenome | biome: Human gut stool | place: China | collected 2011
TGCCTCAAACGCGTCTCCGGCCACGCCTACGGCATTATGTTTGATAAAGCCGATCCGAAGGCTGTGAGCGGCACTTTCCGCGTGACTCCGGTTAAGAGAGAAACCATGTTCTGCACCCCGACAGGTGAAGCCCCAGTTGCGACCGGTAAATGGAACGTTGTCAACAACGGCCGCTCTCATGCTGTCGTGCTGACCATGCCGAAGGAAGTCACACCTGCTGAATACGGTATTGAAGAACAGGAAAGCGGCGTCTCCAAGATGGCTTTCGTGGCCCCGGGCAAAGGCGACAAGATTTTCCGTCCGGGCAAATTCTTTGCTAAAGGAACTACTCTGGAAAGCCGTCGTTTCTTCTTCAACACAACAGCTGCCGAAGCTATTCTTAAAGCAGCCAAGTAGTTAGAAAAAATCAGAGTTTTCTGATTTTCAAGCCCGTTTCCTGTCGTGGGAGACGGGTTTTATTTATGCCGCTACTCAGTAAGAAAAAATCCTGAACTCAGTAATGAAATTCAGGATTCTTGTTTTTGAATTTTAGTTTCTACGAGAAGAACTCTCTGTCTTCATCGGGGAACGATTCGACATCTGCCCAGCCTGCTTTGCCGTAGGCATAGCGGAAAATATCCGCTCCCTGCTCACGGATCAAAGCTGTATCGCTTAACGTGCGACGCCAAACTTTCGCTCCTGCCAAGCCCGTCAGCAGTCCGTGCATATGCCGGCAGCAGGCCCGCAGAGAATGATCATCCGGCTTAATGAAGCGAACATACTCTTCCATGGCGTCGATCACTCGATCGCGCGTCACGGGAGCGTGTTCGTCGTTGTAAAGGCGGGCATCAACATCAGTGAGAAGCCACGGTGTGTAATAAGCGGCTCGGCCCAGCATAACGCCGTCCACGTGTTTGAGTTCGGCTTCACATTCGCCTAGGTCCTGAAGCGCGCCGTTAATGACAATGATCGCTTCCGGAAAATCTTTCTTAAGCTGATAAACCACTTCTCTGCGAAGCGGCGGGATTTCACGGTTTTCTTTTGGCGACAATCCCTTCAGCCATGCATTACGGGCATGAACAATAAAAACACGAACGCCGGCATTAAATAACGTACCGACAAAGTCACGCACAAAACCGTAATCATTATTGGCATCAATACCGACGCGATGTTTGATGGTGACTGGCAGATGAGTTGCGTCCTGCATGGCTTTAACGCAATCCGCGACCAAGCCGGGCTCGGCCATTAAACAAGCACCGAACGAGCCTTTCTGCACACGTTCGCTCGGACATCCGCAGTTAAGATTAACTTCGTCATATCCCCATTGCTGAGCAAGCTTAGCGCCGTGGGCCAGATCCTTCGGATCGGATCCTCCGAGCTGCAGAGCAACCCGATGCTCCGCTTCGGAAAAATCAAGATGATGGGGAACATCGCCGTGAACCAGCGCTCCGGTCGTCACCATCTCGGTGTAAAGTCGAGCACGATGAGAAAGCAGACGATGAAAGTATCTGCAATGGCGATCTGTCAGATCCAGCATCGGTGCGACACAAAAGCGCCACCCGATCGGGTCGTAAACATTATCTGTCATGAAAGGATTCCGTCAATGTAGTACCAACGGCCGTTTTCTTTTACAAATCGGCTGTTTTCTTTCAAAGTGATCATATTTCCGGCATCGTCTCGTGCTTTCGCAACGAATTTCACACGTGCCGTTGTCTCCGATAAAGGCATGAAGGCCTCAATCTTGAGACTGCGCCAATGGAGCGGCTCAAAATCTAATTCTTTGGGACGGGTGCTCTCGTGCCAGGTTCTGAGAAGATAGTCCTTGTCTTCCTTCACGAAAGCCGTATAGCGAGAACGCATAAGCGCCCTCGCATCGGGTGCGGGGGCGCCGGCAAGAAGCGGCCCGCAGCAGTCTTCATAAGGCTTGCCGCTGCCGCACGGACATTTGGGTTTAGATTCCCGGGCCAACGCGACTGTCTCCGCGTGCAGCACGGCGGCGTTCGAATTCCTTCAGCCAGCGCTTACGGATACGAATGCTCTTCGGTGTGATTTCAGCCAGTTCGTCATCGTTGATGAATTCAACGGCACTTTCCAGTGTCAGCTGAATCGGAGGAACAAGACGAATGGCTTCGTCGGTACCTGAAGCACGAATGTTGGTGAGTTGTTTTCCCTTAATCGGGGTCACGACAATGTCGTTGTCACGAGAGTGAACACCGATCACCATGCCTTCATAAATAGGTTCTCCCGGACCGATGAACAAACGTCCTCTTTCCTGAATCTTCCACAGAGCATAAGCAACGGCGTTGCCGCCGTCCTGGCTAATGATGGCGCCGTTGCGGCGTTCACCCAAGTCTCCGGACTTAACAGGACCGTACTCATCAAACACATGGCTCATGACACCGGTGCCGCGAGTCATCGTGAGAAAGTCGTTCTGGAAACCGATCAAGCCACGGGCGGGAATACGGTATTCGAGACGAACACGACCTTTTCCGTCCGGCTGCATGTCCTGAAGGTCGCCCTTTCTGCGGCCGAGCTCTTCCATGACGGGACCTTGATGGTTTTCTTCCACGTCAACGGTCAGCATTTCGAACGGCTCCATCTTGACGCCGTCGACTTCTTTGTAAACGACGCGCGGACGGGAAACAGCTAGTTCATAGCCTTCACGACGCATGTTTTCAATCAAAATCGTCAGGTGCAGTTCACCGCGGCCGGCCACTTCGAAAACGCCTTCGTTGTCGGTCGGTTTCATGCGCATAGCAACATTGCTCTTTAATTCGCGTTCAAGACGTTCGCGAATCTGACGACTGGTGACGAATTTGCCTTCCTTACCAGCCAGAGGGCTGGTGTTGACATGGAAGTTCATCGTCAGAGTCGGTTCGTCAACGTGCAGGAGCGGCAGCGCATCCGGATGGTTCACATCGGTTAAGGTAGTACCGATGCCGATTTCTTCGATACCGTTGATCAGAACGATGTCGCCGGCTTCAGCCTCGTCAACCAGTTTTCTTTCCAAGCCCTGGAACTTCAGAACCTGATTGACCTTGGCGCGCTTCGGTTCGGAATCCGGGCCGTTCATGATCAGAACTTCCTGAAGCGGTTTAATGCGGCCGCGCTTAATACGGCCGATACCGATCTTACCGACGTAGCTGGAGTAGTCCAGAGAGGAAATCTGCATCTGCAGAGGACCGTCAGGATCGTCGTCACGAACCGGAACTTTTTCCAGAATCGTGTCGAAAATCGCCTTCATGTTTCCGATCTTCTTCAGTTCTTCAACATCATCCGTGAAACCGGCAAACCCGTTCAGAGCAGAAGCGTAGATCACAGGGAAGTCCAGCTGTTCTTCTGTAGCGCCCAGTTTGTCGAACAGATCAAAGGTTTGGTTGATAACCCAGTCAGGACGAGCGCCCGGACGATCAATCTTGTTAATCACAACAATCGGTTTCAGACCTAAAGCCAACGCTTTCTTGGTCACGAAACGAGTCTGCGGCATCGGGCCTTCTACCGCATCCACGAGCAACAGAACGCCGTCAACCATAGACAAAACGCGTTCGACTTCACCGCCGAAGTCCGCATGTCCCGGGGTATCGATGATGTTGATGTGGGTGCCTTCGTATTCGACGGCGCAGTTTTTCGCCAAAATCGTAATGCCGCGCTCGCGTTCGATGTCGTTACTGTCCATCACGCGCTCGGCAACAGCCTGATTGGCACGGAAGGTGCCGGACTGTTTCAGCAGCTGATCCACCAACGTGGTTTTACCATGGTCCACGTGAGCAATAATCGCAATATTTCTAATCGCTCGAGTCATATTAAAAATTATCTATCGTTGTCTACAAACGAAATTAATCGATCCGGCGCCAGGACTCCGTCGGAAGTCAAACGTCCGACGCCGAGTAAAAATTCAGTTTTTTCAGCTGAGATACCGTACACACGCACTTTAGCCTCCTCGATCGAACGCTCGTCCGTGCGTACCTTCATACCGTTCAGAAACTTCTTAGTCGCTTCTTCATCCAGCTTGACGGGCGCAAGACTCTGCAGCAATCGATCCGGAGGAAGCAAAACAGCAATACGCTGCTCCTCAGTCATGCGTTCAAACAGATCCAAATCCACAGCTTCTTCAATGTGGAGATCGGCAATAGCCGTCCTCCGCAGCGTCTTTAAATGGGCGCCGCAGCCTAAGGCTTCGCCTATGTCTTCCCCAAGCGTACGAATATAGGTACCCTTGGAGCAACGCACCAGAAGGGTGACTTCAGGCGGTTGGAAGTCCACAATGTCAAGTGAGGATATTACTACTTTACGGGGCTCTCTCTCGATTTCTTCACCTTTTCTTGCGAATTTATACAAAGGAACTCCGTCCTTTTTCAAGGCTGAATACATCGGAGGTATTTGAATGATCTCTCCTCTGAATCTCTCTAAAACGGCACAGAATTCTTTGAAGGTAAATTTCGGCTCGGCCGAAAAGATGACTTCGCCTTCAGCGTCTCCTGTAGAGGTCTTTTCTCCGAACTTCACCGTCGTTAAATATTCCTTATCGGCGTTGAGTAAATCGGCAGAAAACTTTGTCGCTTCCCCGAAACACAAGGGAAGCAGTCCGCTTGCTAAAGGATCAAGCGTGCCGGTATGGCCGGCTTTTTGTGCATTCAGAAGGCGGCGTGCCTTCTGTAAAGCGCTATTGCTCGACAAACCTACCGGCTTATCGAGCAATAAAACGCCGTCAATTTTTAAACCTTTGCGACGACGACCCAATTATTCACCTTTGACTTTTTCTCCGTCCTCTTCGCGAGCCTGACGGATCAGCTGATCCATTTCAAAGCCGCGTTCGACGCTCTTGTCATAGACAAAATGCAGCTGAGGAACGGTGTGAATCTTCAAAAGCTTGAAGATTCTGGAGTGAAGCATCGGAGCTGCGCTGTTCAAAGCCTCGGTGGCTTCCTCAGGCGTAGAACCGATGGACGTAAAGTAGATCGTCGCATGTGCGTAATCAGGAGTAATTTCGCACCCTGTCAGCGTTACGAGACCAGTCTTCGGGTTGCTTACTTCTTTCTGAATCAGTTCGGCAACGTCACGCTGGATTTGGTCCGCAATACGGTTGGCGCGTCCCGGTTTGGTGGGTTTAATCATTTTTCAACTCCTCAATAAAACCAGCTAAATACAAAGGAGCCCGAAAGCTCCTTTGTGTTCAGGCTATATCAATCTCAGATCGTTCTTGCGACTTCCTCGACCTCAAAGATTTCGAGTTTGTCATCGACCTGAATGTCATCGTTTCCTTTCAGAGAGATGCCGCACTCGGCACCGGCCTTGACTTCCTTAACGTCGTCTTTGAAGCGGCGCAGAGAGTTAATCTCACCTGTCCAGATAATCACATTGTTGCGCAAAAGACGGGCATGAGAGTTGCGTCTGACGACCCCTTCGAGCACCATGCAGCCTGCCACTGCGCCCACTTTGGGGACGCGAATGACCTGACGGATTTCAACGAGACCTACGTGGTTTTCGCGGCGTTCCGGAGCAAGCATGCCGCTCATGGCAGCCTTAACATCATCTACGGCGTCGTAGATGATGTTGTAGTAGCGGATGTCGATGCCGTTGTTTTCAGCCAGTTTTCTAGCCAATGCATCGGCACGGACGTTGAAGCCTAAGACAACAGCATTGGAAGCAATCGCCAAGTTGATATCAGATTCACTGATACCGCCTACGGCTGCGTGAACCACGCTGACCTTAACTTCATCGGTAGAAAGTTTGGTCAAAGCGTGAACCAAAGCTTCCTGAGAGCCTTGAACGTCGGACTTGATAACCAGAGACAGGGTCTTCTGGCCTTCCGGATTCTGACCAAAAAGACCGCCGAGTTTGTCATTGACCTGGCGAGCCAGCTTAACGTCACGGTACTTGCCCTGACGGTAGTTGGCCAATTCACGAGCCTTACGCTCTTCGGAAACGACGATGAGTTCGTCACCGGCCTGCGGAACGTCGGAGAGGCCTTGAATTTCCACCGGGATGGAAGGACCGGCGCTCTGAACCGACTTGCCGTTTTCGTCAACCATGGCGCGAACGCGACCGAAAGTGGCGCCGGCCAAGACGATATCACCGCGCTTTAAGGTACCGGCCTGAACCAGGACGGAAGCAACCGCACCCTTACCGCGGTCAAGGCGGGATTCAATCACGACGCCCTTAGCAGGACCTTCTTTCACAGCCTTCAATTCAAGAATTTCGGCCTGCAGAAGAACGTTTTCAAGCAGCTCGTCAATGCCCTGTCCGCTCTTAGCAGACACGCAGACGAACGGCACGTCGCCGCCGTAATCCTCAGGGATGACTTCGTTGGCAACGAGTTCCTGTTTGACACGATCAGGATTAGCTTCTGGTTTATCAATCTTGTTAATGGCAACCACCAGAGGAACGTTGCCGGCCTTCGCGTGAGCAATCGCTTCCTTGGTCTGCGGCATCACGCCGTCGTCGGCTGCAACCACCAAAATAACGATATCGGTTACCTGAGCACCGCGAGCACGCATGGCCGTGAAGGCTTCGTGTCCCGGGGTATCCAAGAAAGTAATAATGCCTCTCGGGGTTTCAACGTGGTAAGCACCGATGTGCTGTGTAATACCGCCGGCTTCGCCTGCGGCAACACGAGTACGTCTGATGTAGTCCAGCAAAGAAGTCTTACCGTGGTCAACGTGACCCATAATCGTCACGACCGGAGGACGAGGTTCCTTCGGATAGTTGGCCAAAGCCTTGGCTTCTTCTTCAGCCAGGAAGGCTTCCGGATCTTCCGGTTTAGCGGCGATCGCACGATGACCCATTTCTTCGACCACAATCATGGCCGTTTCCTGGTCAAGCATCTGGTTGATCGTCACCATCTGGCCGAGCTTCATCATCTGTTTAATGACTTCAATGGCCTTGACGCTCATCTTCATAGCGAGATCAGCGACAGTGATGGTTTCCGGAACTTCAATGTCCTTAACAACGGGTTCCTGAACAGCAGGAGTCTGCGGTCTTCCGCCCTGGCCTTTGTTGTTCTGGTTCTGGTGCTTGTTGCCGCGTTTGTTGCGGCGGTCATTCTTCCAGCCGCTGCTTTCTTCCGAAGAGTTGTCGCCGCCGCGGGTCTTGAGAGTGCGGCGTTTCTGATTTTCGTCGCCCCAGTTGTCTGCGTTCTTAGCGTTGTTCTTCGTACCTTTGTTTTCTTTCTTGACGCTGTTCTTGTGAACCTTCTTCTGTTCCTGCGGTTTTTCTTCCTGAGCCGGTTTCTTAGCGGTCAGAACCTTCTTCGGAGCAGACATCATTTCTCGAATAGCGCGAGCTTCGGCTTCAGCAGCGCGGCGAGCAGCATCTCTGTCGGCTTCAGCCTTGACAGCGGCTTCCTTAGCTTCTTTAGCAGCACGAGCAGCGGCCTCGGCTTCTGCCTTAGCTTTCTCTATGCTGCGCTCTGCCTCAGCCTTCTGTCTGCGTGCAGCTTCTTCGGCTTTAGCCTTTTCCTGTTCGGCTTTGAGTTTGGCAGCACGTTCGGCCTCTTCTTTGGCCTTGCGTTCGGCCTCTTCCTTAGCGCGGGCAGCAGCTTCTTCAGCTAAACGACGAGCTTTTTCTTTCTGCTCTTCCATTGCCTTCTTGGCTTCTTCGCGGGCTTTATTAACGACATCCGGGTTCTTCACCAAAACGCGTTTGCGGCGCACTTCCACTTGAACGGCGTGAGAGGAACCTCCTCCGTTCTGAGTGATGACGCTCTTTTCCCGCTTTGTCAGCGTAATTTTGCGGCGGCCTGCATTCGAGCTGCCGCGGGCAACCTGCAGGGATGTTAAGAAACGATCCTTATCAGCTTCGCTTAATTCGTCGGCGGGTGTGCTCTGGGAGAGGCCGGCTTCCTTCAACTGGGAAAGGAGGGTCTCAACCGGCAAATTCAAGTCGGCGGCTAAATCTTTAACAGTGGTTTTTGCCATATTCCTATATTCCCTCCTTTGTATTAGCTCCAGCTTTCGCGAGCCTTTGTGATCAGGGCGGCAGCCTTGTCGTGGTCAATACCCGTCATTTCAACGAGTTCGTCCGTAGACAAATCGGCAAGCTGATCAAGGGTCTTGATGCCGGCAGGCTTCAGTTTATTTGCAATTTCATGAGTCATCCCCGGAAGGTCGACAAGAGATTTGTCGGCCCACTTGAGGAGCTCTTCACGTTCAAGCGCAGAAGTCAGCAATGCCGTTCTGGCTCTGGAACGCAGTTCTTTAACGGTATCTTCATCGAACTGTTCGATGCTAAGCAGTTCTTCTTCCGGCAGATAAGCAACTTCTTCAAGTGTCTCAATGCCGTTTTCAATCAGAACCTGAGCAACTTCCTCATCGATATCGAGGCGGTCGCAGAGTTCCTGGCGACGCGGAGCGATTTCATCTTCACGCTTCTTAGCCGCCTGGTCGTCATCCATCACTTCAATTTCCCAGCCGGTCAGCTCGGAGGCAAGACGCTTGTTGACGCCGTTGCTGCCGATCGCGATCTTGCTGTTGTCAAGGTCAGGGGTCACGACTTCAACCTTGTGTTCGTCTTCATGGACGATGATGGAGGAAATCGTTGCGGGAGACAGCGCGCTCATGACGTATTCGGCAGGCTGATCGGCCCAGCGGATAATGTCGATTCTCTCATTCATCAGTTCGCCGGAAACGGACTGAATACGAGAGCCTTTGACACCGATGCAACTTCCGATCGGATCAATGCGCTTGTCCTTAACCTGGACGGCAACTTTGGCACGGATGCCGGGATCGCGGGCAATGCCCTTGATCTCAAGCAGGCCTTCGTTGATTTCGGGAACGACCTGACGCATCAGTTCGCCCAAGAATTCATTGCAGGTACGGGACAGGGTGATCTGCTGCTGTCTGGAGGTCGGATCGATTTTCAGAACATAAGCGCGAACACGATCGCCCGGACGGAGGTTTTCCATCGGGATCATCTGATGTCTAGGCAGACGAGCATCGATGCGGCCGATTTCGATAATCGCATCGCTCTTGTCAAAGCGCTTGACTTGGCCGGTGACAACCTTAACGTCCTTGTAGCGTTCAAGGAATTCGTTTAAAAGCTGATTACGCTCGGCTTCTCTCAGGCGCTGAATAATGACCTGTTTTGCGTCTGTCGCAAAACGACGGCCGGTTACGTTGACATCGGGCAGAGGCTTACGAACATAGTCGCCGACATTCATTTCGCCCTGGTCGCTGTAGTCTTCCTTAGCCTCCCACTGAAGAATCTGACGATCCGGCTCCTGAAGGCCCTGTTCGTCAGGAACGACTAACCACTGACGCCAAACTTTCTGGTCGCCGGTTGTCGGGTCGACTTTGACGACGATATCTGCGTCTTCGCCCGGGAACTCAGCCTTTTTAACTGCGCTGGCCAAAGCACTTTCCAATGCAGCCAGAACGACGGACTGATCAACGTTCTTTTCGTGGGCGAGGACTTCCACCATTGTTAATAAATCACGGCTCATTATTTTGCACCTCTGAAATTCAGGTCGGGCACGAGGTTAGCCCGCTCAACATCATTAAAGGGGAAGGTAACGGTCACTGCAGGCGTGTCACTCTTGGCCTTGGTTTTGGCAGCGCGCTGCTTTTCAGCCGGAGTGCGTGCAACACGATTTTCCGAGAGTGTCATCGTGATCGAGGGGTTGTTTTCATCACCTTCAACGGCGTCAAGGGTTCCGTCCAAACGACGGCGGCCGTTTTCGGGAAGACCTTCACCGGTGATCGGAGCAAAAAGTTCGACGTGAACGTTCTGTCCGACGAATTTCACAAAATCACGAGGACGTTTCAACGGACGATCAACACCCGGAGAAGACACTTCAAGACGATCGTAGTCAACGTTCTCAACCGTCATTGCGTTGTTGAGCTGGTTGCTGACTTTTTCGCAGTCGTCCAAAGTAATCCCGCCGTCTTTATCGATCGTGACGCGGATCAAACCGCGCGGGAGTTTTTCCACATCGACGAGCTCGTAACCCAAGCCTTCGACGGTGGCATCGATCATTTCAAATAATTGTGTCGAAACTGCCATTGCAGATTTAACCTCAATACCTAAGTAAAAAAAAATGGGCTTCAAAGCCCATCTCTTAAAAAATTCTTTTTGATAGGTGCTCGACCGACCGAGGGCCTTTCGAGCGCTTTATGACGCATACAACGCGCCTTAAAGCAAAAACTAGCGCAATTGTACATCATGGACAACGCTAATAGACAGATTTTTCGTAACTTTTCAAGACATAACTCTTTCATTTCAGAAAGAAAAAACAGGTGAGGTTTGTTTCCCGCCCGTCGTTTCTCTGAAAAATTTTTCAGCTTTCTGCCGTCAAATTAGCTCTATCTCTTTGGTCTGACTAAAAATTATTTCGGGCCTCGGGTTCCGCGGCTGCGCATCGGACGACTAGACCGGATCGCCGAAGAAGTGTCTCGCTGACCAAACTTTCTGCCCGCTTTGGGAGCAGAGGCCGGGGCGCGGGAAGCTGCAGGACGCGGCGTTCTCTCAGGCGCACGAGGGGCAGGTG
>OGGX01001272.1_pt1 | contig 10357 bp, 10 predicted proteins | sample 1571331 | NCBI WGS metagenome assembly OGGX01 (sample SAMEA2582056, study PRJEB24529) | metagenome | biome: Human gut stool | place: China | collected 2011
AGCTGAACGTGCTGCGCCGGGGCGTGGGGCTTGTGTTCCAGGACCCGGAGGTGCAGCTGCTGGGCGGCAGCGTGGAGGATGAGGTCAGCTTCGGCCCTATGAACCTGCGCCTGCCCGTAGGCGAGGTACGCGCCCGCGTGGATGCGGCCATCCGCAGTTTTGCGCTGGAGGAATACCGGGGCCGTGCGCCGCAGTATCTTTCCGGCGGGGAGAAAAAGCGGGTGACGCTGGCCGACGCCCTGGCTATGGAGCCGCAGATGCTTTTGCTGGACGAGCCAGCGGCCAGCCTGGACCCGGCAAATACCCGCCTGCTGGAACAAAATCTTCAAATGCTCTCGGAGCAGGGCCTGGGGCTTATGGTTGCAACGCACGACGTGGATTTCGCATGGCGCTGGGCCACCCGGGTGCTGGTGTTCCGCGGGGGACGGCTGGCGGGGGACGGGGAACCGCGGGAGATTTTTGAAAATGTTTCTTTGCTGCGGACATGCGGGCTGGAGCAGCCGGTGCTGTACCGCGTGGGGCGCGTGCTGGGCCTTGCCGCGCCGCCGCACACTGTGGAGGAACTGGAACAGGAGTGGAAACCATGAAACAGGCTTTGCTGGCCGTCAGCTTCGGCACGAGCGTGCCGCGCGCGCGGCAGGATATCGAGGCGGTGGAACGCGTGCTTGCCGCCGGGGCGCCGGAGCGTGCGTTCTGCCGCGCGTACACCAGCCCGACGATCCGCCGCATCCTGGCCGAACGGGGAGAGCCCGTGCCCGGCCTGCCCGAGGCGCTGGAGGCGCTTGCGGCCGCGGGGGTGGAGGATGCGGCGGTGCAGCCCACCCATCTGCTGTACGGCTTTGAATACGATAAGCTCAAAGCGGACGCGGCGGCGTTTGCGGGGCGCTTCGCCCGGCTGGCCCTGGGGCGGCCCCTTGCCGCGGACAGCGAAAGCCTGCGCGCGCTGGCTGCGTGCATGGCGCGGCGCTTCGGGCAGCCGGAGGGCGGGGCGTTGGTGCTGCTGGGCCATGGCACGGAGCACTTCGCCAACATGGTCTATCCCGCCATGCAGACGGCCCTGCGCCTTGCGGGCGGGCGGCGCGCCTATATGGGCACGGTGGAGGGCTGGCCCGGCTTTGACGAGGTGCTGGCGCAGCTGAAGGAAGACGGCTGCGGGCAGGCGCTGCTTGTGCCGTTCATGCTGGTGGCGGGCGACCACGCCCTGAACGATATGGCGGGGGACGGCCCAAAAAGCTGGAAAAGCAGGCTCGAGGCCGCGGGCGTCGGGGTGCGCTGCCGGATGCGGGGCCTGGGCGCGCTGCCGGAGGTGCAGGCGCTGTACGGTGCGCGGCTGCGGGAGATAGTATAAATTTGTAAGGCGGGTGACGGGATGCCGTTTGAGCATTATATCCAGTCCGGCGGAAAACGGCTGCGCTGCGGCTATACCACCGGGACCTGCGCGGCGCTTGCGGCCGCGGGCGCGGCACGCCTGCTGCTGGGCGGGCGCGCGCCGGAGAGCGTCACGCTCACGACGCCCGGCGGCCTGCCTGTTACGGCTGCGCCCCGGTATTGCCGCATGGCAGGGGAAACCGCCTGCTGCGCGGTGGAAAAGGACGGCGGCGACGACATCGACGCGACGCACGGCGCGCTGATTGAGGCGCGGGTGGAGCGCGCGGCACAGCCGGGCGTTGTGATAGACGGCGGCCCGGGCGTGGGCCGTGTGACAAAGCCCGGGCTGGACCAGCCCGTGGGTGCGGCGGCCATCAACCGTGTGCCGCGCAGGATGATCGAGCAGGCGGTGCGCGCCGTGTGCGATGCACTGAACTGGGACGGCGGCCTGCGGGTGACCATCTGTGTGCCGGAGGGCGCGGCGCTGGCGAAAAAAACCTTCAACCCGCAGCTGGGCATCGAGGGCGGCATTTCCATTCTGGGAACCTCCGGCATCGTGGAGCCCATGAGCATGCAGGCGCTCATCGACACGGTGGCGCTTTCGCTGCGCCAGGCGCGGGCCCAGGGGGCCGCCCGCGTGCTGCTGACGCCCGGCAATTACGGTGTGGATTTTCTGCGTGAGCAGGGGCTGGACGCGGCGGGCGCACCCGTGGTGAAATGCTCGAATTTCATCGGCGACGCACTGGACGAGGCCGCTGCGCTCGGCTTTGCCGACGTGCTGCTGGTGGGGCACATCGGCAAGCTGGCAAAGCTGGCGGGAGGCGTCATGAATACACACAGCCGATATGCGGATTGCCGCACGGAGCTGCTGTGCGCCCACGCAGCAGTGTGCGGCGCGTCGCAGAAGACCTGCGCCGCGCTGCTGGACGCGGCCACCACGGACGCATGCATAGCGCTGCTGGACGAAGCGGGGCTGCGCGCGCCTGTGCTGGACAGCCTGCTGCGGGCCGGGTGGGCGCGGTGCTGTTTTCCAATGAATACGGTCTGCTGGGCCGGACGGCTTCGGCCGCGGAGATGCTGGCGGAATGGAAGGGGAAAAAACAATGAAAAAAGGCGTTTTTTACAGTGTGGGCGTTGGCCCCGGAGACCCGGAGCTCATCACGCTCAAGGCCGTGCGAACGCTGGAGCGCTGCCCTGTGGTGGCCGCGCCGCAGACGAAAAACGGCGAGATGCTGGCGCTCTCCATCGCGCGGCAGGCGGTTTCGCTGGAAGGCAAAACCGTTGTGCCGCTGCATTTTACCATGTCCCGGGACAAGGCGCAGCAGCACGCCGCGCACCTTGCGGCGGCGCAGGCGCTGCGGCCGCATCTGGACGCGGGGCGGGACGTCGCCATGCTCAACCTGGGCGACGTTTCCATCTACGCCACGGCCGCCTACCTGGCGGACATTTTGGCCGCGGATGGCTATGAAACGCGCATGGTGCCCGGCGTGACGAGCTTCTGCGCCGTGGCGGCCCGGCTGAACACCAGCCTGACGGGCATCGATACCCCGCTGCACATCGTGCCGGGCGGCTGCGGCGCACTGGAGGAATGCCTGGCGCAGCCGGGCGCCAAGGTGCTGATGAAGTCCGGCAGGCAGCTGCCCGGTGTGCTGGCGGCGCTGGAGCGGCGCGGCCTGCTGGAGCGCAGCGCGCTGGTGAGCAACTGCGGGCTGCCCGGAGAACAGGTTTATGCCGACCTTTCCGCGTTCCCGCGCGAACAGGACGCGGGCTATTTTGCAACGATCATCGTAAAGGAGGACTGACCCATGGTGCATTTTGTGGGCGCCGGCCCCGGCGCGCCGGACCTCATCACGCAGCGGGGCGCGGCGCTGCTGCGCGCCGCGGACGTCGTGATCTACGCGGGCAGCCTTGTCAACCCGGCGCTGCTGGGCCTGTGCCGGCAGGACTGCTCGGTGTACAACAGCGCGCAGATGACGCTGGAACAGGTGCTGGAGGTGGTGCGCGCCGCCCATGTGGAAAACAGGGACATCGTCCGCCTGCACACGGGAGACCCGTGCCTTTACGGCGCCATCCGGGAGCAGATGGACGCATTGGACGCACTGGGCATTCCCTATGACGATACCCCCGGCGTTTCCAGCTTCTGCGGCGCGGCGGCCGCGGCCTGTGCGGAATACACTTTGCCGGGCGTGAGCCAGACGGTCATCATCACGCGCATGGCCGGGCGCACGCCCGTGCCGGAACGCGAGGGCATCGCGGCGCTTGCCGCCCATGGCGCCACGATGGTGGTGTTTCTTTCGGCGGGCATGCTGGACGGCCTGCAGGCCGCTCTGCTGCAGGGCGCGTACACGCCCGATACCCCGGCGGCGCTGGTATACAAGGCCACCTGGCCCGAGGAAAAGGTGGTGCGCTGCCGTCTGGGCGCGCTGGCACAGGCGGGGCGCGAAAACAATATCTCAAAAACGGCGCTGGTGCTGGTGGGAGATTTCCTCGCGCCGGATTATGAACGCAGCAAGCTGTACGACCCCTCCTTTGCGACGGAATTCCGCGAGGCGAAGCCGTGACCGTGCGGCTGCTGGCGTTCACCCAAAAGGGCATGGAGCTGGCCCGGCGGCTGGCGGCGGAGCTATCCGGCGAGGCCGCGCGCTGCGGCGAAGGCTGCACGCTGGACGCCTGGACAGCCGACGCCTTTGCCAACGCGGACGCGCTTGTCTATGTGGGCGCGGCGGGCATCGCGGTGCGCGCCGTCGCGCCTTATGCCGGGAATAAGGCGTCGGACCCGGCCGTGGTGGCGGTGGACGAATGCGGCCGCTTCGCGGTGCCGCTGCTGAGCGGGCACCTGGGCGGCGCGAACCGTTTGGCCCGGCGCATCGGCGCTGTTTGCGGCGCGCTGCCCGTCATCACCACGGCCACGGACGCAAACGGAGCGTTCGCCGTGGACGAGTGGGCCGTGCGGCAGGGCTGCTGTGTGCTGGATGTGCCGCGCATCAAACGGGTGTCGGCAAAAATACTGGCGGGCGGCACGGCGGTGCTGCGCAGCCCATGGCCCGTTGCGGGCACGCCCCCGGCGGGCGTGGCGGCGGACGGCGGCGCGTTCGATTTTGAATTGACGGTGCACAGCGCCGACGCGGGCGCGCTACGGCTCGTGCCGCGCATCGCGGTGCTGGGCGTGGGCTGCCGGAAGGACATTGGGCAGCAGGCGATGGAGGAGGCCTTCGCGGCATTGCTGGCGCAAAGCGGGCTGTGCGCCGAGGCGTTTTATAAGGTGTGCAGCATCGACCTGAAGCGGGACGAGCCGGGCCTGCGCGCGTTCTGCGCGGCCCACGGCTTTGCGTTCGAGACATTTTCCGCCGCACAGCTTGCGGCGGTGGAGGGCTGTTTTTCGTCGTCCGGCTTTGTGCAGAGCGTGACGGGCGTGGACAACGTGTGCGAGCGCAGCGCGGTGCTGGGCAGCGGCGGGACATTGTATTGCAAAAAACAGGCGGGCGGCGGCGTGACCATGGCGGCGGCCATGGCGCCCTTCGCCCCGGATTGGCGGTGGCAGGATGAATAAGGTATATGTGGTGGGCCTGGGGCCGGGCGGAGAGGAATTTATGACGGCGCAGGCGCGCGCCGCCATGGAACGCGCGGACGTGCTGTGCGGCTACACGGTGTATGTGGATTTGGTGAAGCATCTGTACCCGGGCAAGGAGACATATGTCACGCCCATGACGCGGGAGCTGGAGCGCTGCCGCTGGGCGCTGGAAACGGCGGCGGCCGGGCGCACGGTGGCCATGGTGTGCAGCGGGGACGCGGGCGTGTACGGCATGGCCGGGCCGCTTTTGCAGCTTGCAGGGGAATACGGCGGCGCGGAGGTGGAGGTGGTGCCGGGCGTCACCTCGGCGCTCTCGGGCGCGGCGGTGCTGGGCGCGCCGCTGATGCATGATTTCTGCGTGATCTCCCTGTCGGATCTGCTTACGCCGTGGGAGCAGATCGAGCGTCGGCTGGCCCTTGCGGCGGCGGGGGATTTTTCCATATGCCTGTACAACCCGTCCTCGAAAAAGCGGGCGGACTATCTGCGCCGCGCCTGCGATATCCTGCTGCGGGAAAAAAGCCCGGACACCGTCTGCGGCTGGGTGCGCAACATCGGCCGGGAAGGCCAGCAGCACCGCCTGCTGACGCTGGCCCGGCTGCGGGACGAGCAGGTGGATATGTTCACCACGGTGTTCATCGGCGCGGGAACGACGCAGGCCGTGGCGGGCCGCATGGTCACGCCGCGGGGCTATGAGGCCAAACGATGAAAGTGCTTGTTTTCGGCGGCACGACGGAGGGCCGTTTGCTGGCACGGGAGCTTTCGGCGCTGGGCGCGCAGGTCACCGTGAGCGTGGCCACCGCGCTGGGAGCGGAGGAGCTTCGGGGCGTTCCGCCGCTGACGGTGTGCGTCGGCCGAAAGGACGCGCGGCAGATGCGTGAAATGCTGCCGGGCTTTGCAGTGTGCGTGGACGCCACGCATCCTTACGCGGCCGAGGCCAGCGGGAACATCCGCGCGGCGTGCCTTGCGGCCGGGGTGCCGTACAGGCGGCTGCTGCGCGGGGCCAGCGCCCTGCCGCCGGACAGCGTTGTTGTGCCCGACGCGCCGGCCGCCGCGCGGTGGCTGGCCGGCACGCAGGGCAATATCCTGCTGGCGACGGGCGCGAAGGAGCTTGCCGCCTTTGCGGGGCTGGACGCGGAGCGGCTGTACCCGCGGGTGCTGCCCACGCACGAGGGGCTTGCGGCCTGCGAGGCGGCGGGCGTGCCCCACGGCAATATCATTGCGCTGCAGGGGCCTTTTACGCGGGAGCTCAACGAGGCGCTGATGCGCCGTTTTGACATCGGGTATCTTGTCACCAAGGACGGCGGCGCACCGGGAGGGTTCGGCGAAAAGGCGCAGGCGGCGCGGAATGTGGGCGCGCGGCTCGTGGTGATCCGCCGCCCGGCGGACAGCGGAGAAGATTACGCGGCGGTTTTGAATGAATGCAGGGAGATGATGGCATGCAGGTGATCCTGGCGGCAATGGGCGGCGGCGCGCCCGGAACGATGACGGCGGAGTGCGCCGGGGCGCTGGCGGCGGCGGAATGCGTCGTCGGCGCGCGGCGGCTGCTGGCCGCGCTGCCCGCGGGCTGCACGGCGCGCAGAGTGGAAGCAGCGCGCCCGCAGGAGGTGCTGCAGGCCGTGCTGGAAGCGCGGGGATACGCCTCCCTGTGCGTTGTGGCGTACAGCGGCGACACGGGCTTTTATTCCGGCGCGTGCGGCCTGCTGCCGCTGCTGGCGGAAAACGGCGTTGCGGCGCGGGTGCTGCCGGGCATTTCCAGCGTGCAGCTTTTGGCCGCGCGTCTGGGCCGCCCCTGGCAGGACTGGACGCTCGTCTCCGCCCACGGCGCGGCGTGCGACGCGGCTGCGGCGGTGTGCGGCGGCAGACCGGTGTTTTTCCTCACGGGCGGCACGCTCGGCCCGGCCGCGCTGTGCGCGCAGCTGTGCGAAGCGGGCCTGGGCGGGCTGGCCGTGACGGCGGGGGAGAACCTTTCCTATCCGGACGAGCGTGTGACGCAGGCCACCGCGGCGCAGTGCGCGCAAGGTGCGTTTGCACCGCTGAGCGTGCTGCTGGCCGAGGCCGCGCCCCGCGCGCCGCAGCGCGCGCCGGGCATTGCGGACAGCGCGTTTGCACGCGGGGAGGTGCCGATGACAAAGCAGGAGGTGCGCGCCGTAGCGTTGGGCAAGCTGGCCGTGCGCCCGGGCGACGTCTGCTGGGACGTGGGCGCGGGCACGGGCAGCGTGAGCGTGGAGCTGGCTTTGGCCGCGCACTGCGGCCGCGTGTACGCGGTGGAGTGCGAAGCAGACGCCTGCGCGCTCATCCGCCGGAACCGAACGCGGTTCGGAGCGTGGAATATGACGCCGGTGCAGGGCCGCGCCCCGGAGGCGCTGGCCGGGCTGCCCGCGCCGGATGTTGTTTTCATCGGCGGCACCGGGGGCGGCATGGCCGGCGTGGTGGACGCGGCGCTGGCGCGCAGCCCGTCCGCGCGGATCTGCATTTCCGCAATTGCGCTGGAGACGCTTTCCGCCGCCGCTGCGGCGCTGACGGCCCACGGGCTGGCCGCGCAGGTGACGCAGATCGCCGTCAGCCGCACCCGGCCCGCGGGCGGGCTGCACCTGCTTATGGCGAACAATCCTGTTTTTCTGGTCACGGGGAATTGCGAATGATCGAATGTATGCTGGCCGCGCCGTCCTCCGGCAGCGGCAAAACGGCGCTGGCCTGCGCATTGCTGGCCGCGCTGCAAAAACGGGGGCTCGCGCCGTGCGCGTTCAAGTGCGGGCCCGATTATATCGACCCCATGTTCCACCGCTCGGTGCTTGGCGTGGAGAGCCATAATCTGGACCTGTTCCTCTGCGGGGAGGACGCGGCCCGCACATTGTACGCGCGGCATGCGGCAGGCCACGGCGCGGCGGTGGTGGAGGGCGTGATGGGCTTTTACGACGGCGTGGGCGGCGTGACGGCGCGCGCCAGCGCGTGGCATGTGGCCCGCACGCTGGACCTGCCGGTGCTGCTGGTGCTGCGCCCCCGGGGCGCGAGCCTGACGCTGGCCGCGCAGGTGCGGGGCCTGCTCGCTTTCCGGCAGCCCAGCCATATCGCGGGCATTCTGCTGAACGATTGCTCCGCCATGCTGGCCCGGAGCCTTGCGCCCATGCTGGAGCAGGAGACGGGCGTCCCCGTGCTGGGGTATCTGCCCCACATGCCGGAGGCCGCGTTCGGGAGCCGGCATCTGGGCCTGTACACGGCGGCGGAGATCGACGGCCTTGCGGCGCGCATCGGCGCGCTGGCCGCGCAGCTGGAGCAGAGCGTGGATATGCCGCGCCTGCTGGCGCTGTGCGGGCGGCGCACGGCGGATGGAGCGGGACGGGAGCGCAAGGCCCCGGCGCGAAAGCAGGCGGCGCGCATCGCCGTGGCGCGGGACGAGGCGTTTTGCTTTGCCTATGCCGAAACGCTGGAATCCCTGCGGGACGCGGGCGCGGAGCTTGTATTTTTCAGCCCCGTGCATGACGCGGCGCTGCCCGGGGGAGCGGGCGGGCTGTATCTGCCCGGAGGCTATCCGGAGCTGTACGCCGGGCAGCTTTCGCAAAACGCGGCCATGCGCCGCGCGGTGCGCCGCGCGGTGGAGGCGGGCCTGCCCACGGTGGCGGAATGCGGCGGCTTTTTGTATCTGGGCCAGAGCCTTGAGGGCGAAGACGGCGCGGTGCACCCTATGGCGGGCGCACTGCCCGGCGCGGGCGTGCGGCGGCAGAAGCTTGTTCGCTTCGGATACGCGCAGCTTACGGCCCGGGCCGACAGCCTGCTGCTGCGCGCAGGCGAAACGGTTCCCGTTCACGAGTTCCACTATTGGGACAGCACGGAAAATGGCGCGGCGTTCAACGCGCAAAAGCCCGCGACGGGCCGCAGCTGGACGTGCGGGTTCGCGGGGCCGGCGCTGTATGCAGCTTTCCCGCACCTGTATTTTGCGGGCAGGCCGCAGCTGGCGGAGCGGTTTGTGCGTGCGGCCGCCGCCTTTCAAAGCGGCCGGTGAAGGGCCCTGTGCTTTTTGAGAGGCCGCGGGACCGGGGCGGCGCCGTGCGCTTGGAAAAGCGCCCCGGGCATTGAAAACAAAATGAAGCTGGAATGCAAAGAAAGAAGCTGGAAGCATGGAACTGCGTGAATTGCTGCAAAACATCACGCCGCCGGACGAGGCGGCGCGGGAACAGGCGCACCGCCGCTGGGCGGCGTGCGCAAAGCCTTTGGGCAGCCTGGGTCTGCTGGAGACGGCGCTGGAGGACATTGCGGCGCTGACGGGCGACGCGCAGGCGCCGCTTTTGCCGCGTGCGGTGCTGGTGCTGTGCGCGGACAACGGCGTGGTCGCCCAGGGCGTTGCCCAGACGGACAGCAGCGTGACGGCCGCTGTGACGCGCAACCTGGCTGCGGGGCGCACCTCCGTGTGCCGGATGGCGCAGGCCGCGCAGTGCGCCGTGGTGCCCGTGGACATGGGCGTGCGGGATTTTGCGCCGCAGCCCGGCGTGCTGGCCCGGCGCATCGGCAACGGCACGGGGGATATCACACAGGGGCCTGCCATGACGCGGGCCCAGGCGGAGCAGGCCGTTTTGGCGGGCGCGGAGCTTGTGCGCACGCAGAAGGAAAAGGGCGTGCGTCTGCTGGCCACGGGCGAGATGGGCATCGGCAACACCACCACGGCCAGCGCTGTGGCCAGCGTGCTGCTGGGCCGCGCGCCCGTGGAAATGACGGGCCGCGGCGCGGGTCTTTCGGACGAGGGGCTGCGGCGCAAGGTGGCGGCCATCGAGCGGGCCGTGGCCCTCAGCCGCCCCGCCGCGGACGACCCGCTGGACGTTCTGGCCAAGGTGGGCGGCTTTGACATCGCGGGGATGTGCGGCGTGTTTCTGGGCGGCGCGGCCTGCCGTGTGCCTGTGCTGGCGGACGGCTTCATCAGCGCCGTGGCGGCGCTGTGCGCGGTGCGGCTGTGCCCGGCGGCGGCCAAGGCTGTTTTGGCGAGCCATGTCTCGGCCGAGCCCGCGGGCATGCTGCTGCTGGACGCGCTGCGCAAAAAACCGCTCATCACGGCGGGCATGCGCCTGGGCGAGGGCACGGGAGCGGTGGCGGCCATGCCGCTGCTGGACATGGCCCGCGCCGTATATATGGATTGCTACACGTTTGAGGAGGGCGGCATCGAGGCCTATACGCCGCAGGGCGGAGAAGGCTGAACGCCGGAGAGGAAAGGGGCGGATGGGATGTTCACACTGGTCGTGGGCGGCGCGGCGTCCGGCAAAAGCGAATATGCCGAGCAGCTGATCCTGCGGGCGGGCGCTCTGCCTCGCTACTATGTGGCGACGATGGAACCCTTTGGCGCAGAAGCCCGCGCGCGCATTGCGAGGCACCGCGTCCTGCGCGCGCAAAAGCGGTTCGAGACCATTGAATGCCCCGTTGGGCTTTCGCGGG
>OGGX01001278.1_pt1 | contig 10323 bp, 8 predicted proteins | sample 1571331 | NCBI WGS metagenome assembly OGGX01 (sample SAMEA2582056, study PRJEB24529) | metagenome | biome: Human gut stool | place: China | collected 2011
CAAGCCGCTGGCCCAGAACGCCGCGCCCGGATCCGTCATGATGGTCCTGTGCCTCCTGAGCGGGCTGTGTATGCTGCCCGTCTTCTGGATCTACCCGGCGGCGTGGCTGGCGACGCCCGTGGGCGCGCTCGTGGCCCTGCATCTCGGGGTCGTGACCACGGCCATCGCCTTTTCCCTCACCCTCGCCGGGCTCAAGGTGACGCCCGCCGCCACCGCCTCGACCCTCAGCCTCGCGGAGCCCCTCTCCGCAGCCTGCCTCGGGATCTTCTTTCTCCATGAACCGCTGTCCCTGTCCGCCGCCGTGGGGATCGCCCTCATCTTCGGCAGCGTCCTCATCCTCGTGGCCTGCCCGTCCGGACAGCCTCCCCGTGAGAGCGCCGCGCGGCTCCGTCCGCAAGGCCGATGAGCCCCCTTTTGCCGTGGCGCGGGCGGGTCCCCACGGCAGGGTCGCCCTGATCCCATTTGCCTGGGATGCCCCATGCCGCCGGGCCCGCCCGGGACAGGCACACGCGGTGCACCCCGGTGCCCTCAAACGTTCCTCCCCCACACCGACCGGGAAGGCCCCCCGCCCGGTTGCGCGGGCACCCCGTAGAGCAAGCCTCACAGCCCGCAGCGTTTTTTCCATCGTTTCCCATGTCGAGAGGCCGTCCTTAACCGTATGCCGGGACGGGACGCGCCACGGCTCCACGTACCCTCCGGCTCGCGGCGCACAGGGCCGCGCAAGAACACCCTGAAAGGCCCCGGCTTACATGCCCTAAGCCGTGACTCCGAACTGGCCTGAGCGTTCCGCGCCAGCCCGCCACGAAGACGCCCCTCCATCGTCCGCGCAGGCGGACCCGCCGCGGCACGGCGCCCCGCGCGCCAAAAACCGATTGACGGTGCGCGGGGCGTGGTATAAAACTGACCGGTCAGTTCAATTTCTCCCATAACATGTGAAAATAGTGGCAGTTCAGGGAACCATGCACCACGCGGGAGCCTCTCATGACGACAGACGAAAATCTTTCCATGACCCCGGACAACGACAAGGCTCCGCAGCGGCGCAAACGCCCCCGCAAGGGCCCGATCGTCGGCATCCTGCTTTTGCTGTTCCTGCTCGCGGGGATAGGCGCGGGCGCGTGGTGGTATCTGTTTCTGCGTTTTGAGGAAAGCACGGACGACGCCTATGTCGCCGGCAATGTGCTGCGCATCATGCCGCAGGTGAGCGGCAAGGTCGTCGCCGTGGATGTGGACGACAACGACATGGTCGCCGCCGGGCAGACGCTCGTGCGCCTTGATCCCGTGGACGCCCGCCTTGCCTATGAGCGCTCCCTCGTGGCGCTGGCTTCCGCCGTGCGCGACAACTGCCGCCTTCAGGCGCAGCTCCGGGAAACCGAGGCCGCCATCCGGATGCGCCGGGTGGATCTGCGCCAGAAAGCCGACAACCTGACCCGGCGCGAGGCGCTGGGCAAGGCCAAAGCCATTGGCGCGGAAGAATTGAAGCACGCCCGCGACGACCGCGAGAATGCCGCCGTGGCGCTCGCCGCCGCCGAAGAGGAACGCAACGCGCTTGCCGCCGTGCTGCTGGATACCGGGCTCGCCGAGCAGCCCGCCGTGCGCCAGGCCGCCGCCAACGTGCGCGACTGCTGGCTCGCGCTCCAGCGCACCACCGTCCTGAGCCCCGCCGCCGGGCAGATCGCCAAACGCGGCGTGCAGGCTGGCGAAGTCGTATCGCCCGGCACCCCGCTCATGACCGTGATCCCCCTGCACCGCCTGTGGATCGACGCCAATTTCAAGGAAGTCCAGCTCCACAAGATGCGCATCGGCCAGCCAGCCGTGATCCGCGTGGACATGTACGGCGGCGACGTCACCTATCATGGCCGCGTGACCGGCTTCTCCGCCGGGACGGGCAGCGCCTTCTCCCTCCTGCCGCCCCAGAACGCCACCGGCAACTGGATCAAGATCGTCCAGCGCGTGCCCGTGCGCATTGAAATCGACCCCGCCGACCTCAGGGAACACCCCCTGCTGGTGGGCCTGTCCGCCGTGGTGAAGGTCGACACGTCCGATACATCGGGGCGGCTCCTCGCCGCCTCGGCCTGCACCGAACCCGTGCCCGGCGATCTCGTCTCGCAGGCCCCCGCCGTCGATTTCGCCCCCGTCGAGGCGACCATCTCCGGCATCATCCGGGACAACGCCCTGCCCGGCGTCTGCCCCGTCCAGGGCAAGCCATGAGCGGACGCGCCCAGCCCCTGCCGCCGCTTCAGGGCGGGATGCTCGTCATCGCCACCATCGGGATTTCGGTAGTCACGGCCATGACCGTGCTCGACTCCACCATCGCCAACGTCGCCCTGCCCACCATCGCGGGCAACCTCGGCGTGGCGTCTTCGCAGGGGACGTGGGTCATCACCTTCTTCGGGGTCGCCAACGCCATCGCCATCCCGCTCACCGGCTGGCTCGCCCGGCGCATGGGCGAGGTGCGGCTGTATTTCTGGTCCACGTTCCTGTTCGTCGTGGCCTCGTTCCTGTGCGGCATATCCAGCAGCCTCGGGATGCTCATCATCTGCCGCATTTTGCAGGGGGCCGCCGCCGGGCCGCTCATCCCGCTTTCCCAAAGCCTCCTGCTGGCCTGCTATCCCCGCGAGAAACGCGGCATCGCCCTTTCCCTGTGGTCCATGACCATCGTGCTCGCGCCCATCCTCGGGCCGATCCTCGGCGGGTATATCTGCGACAACTATACGTGGAACTGGATCTTTTTCGTCAACGTACCCGTGGGGGCCGTATGCCTCGTCGCGCTGCGCATCCCCATGGCCGGGCGCGAGACGGCCACCGCCAAGAACCCCATCGACACCGTGGGGCTGATCCTCCTCACCATCGGCGTGGGCTGCCTCCAGCTCATGCTCGACGAGGGCAAGGACAAGGACTGGTTCGCCTCCGGCTACATCGTGATCCTCGGCGTCCTCACGGTCGTGGGGCTGGTGCTCCTTGTGGCGTGGGAGCTCACCGAAGAGCATCCCGTGGTCGACCTCTCGTTGTTCCGGCACCGTAACTTCACCGTGGGCACAATCTGCATCAGCCTCGGGTTCCTGTTTTATTTCGCCGGGGTGGTCATGATGCCCATGATGCTCCAGACGCGGCTCGGCTATACCTCCATGTGGGCCGGGCTCTCCCTCGCGCCCATCGGGATTTTCCCGGTCTTCCTCTCGCCGCTCATCGGGCGGTTCGCGCAGCGCATCGACATGCGGGTCATCGTCACCATGAGCTTTCTGGTTTTCTCGGCGGCCTTCTACCTGCGCACCCTGTTCTCGCCGGACGTCGATTTCGCCTTCGTCCTCTGGCCGCAGGTCGTACAGGGGATCGGCGTGGCCATGTTCTTCATGCCGCTTACGAGCATCATCATTTCGGGGCTCGACGCCAAGGACATCGCCAACGCCTCCAGCCTCTCCAACTGCACCCGCGTGCTGGCGGGCTCCATCGGGTCGTCCCTCGCCACCACCATGTGGGAACGGCAGGAAGCCCTGCACCACGTCCGGCTCACCGAGTCCATCAACCCGTTCAACCCGGCGGCGCAGCACGGGCTCAACCAGCTCACGCAGATGGGCCTCTCGCCGGAACAGGCCAAGGTCTGGGTCGCCAACGAAATCACGCGGCAAGGGTTCCTGCTCGGATTCAACGAGCTGTTCTGGCTGGCGTCCATAGCCTTCATCGGGCTGGCCGGGCTGGTCTGGCTGTCCACACCCATCAACAAGAAAATCCGGTAGGCGGACGCATGGCACAACAAACGAAATGCCGGAAAAAGACGGAAGCGCGCCGGGAGGCCATCCTTGACGCCGCACTGGAAGAATTCGCCGCAAAGGGGTACGCCGGAGCGCGTATGGAAGACATCGCCCGGCGGGCCGGGGTCGCCAAGGGCACGTTGTATCTGCATTTCGGGGATAAGGAGGGGCTGTTCAACGGCCTCGCGGAGTCTGCGTTCGCGCCCATGCACGCGCTGGCCAAGGAGATCCTCGACGACAAGACGCCGACCCTGCGCGAAAAGCTGCTCCGTTTCTGCGGGCCGATGCTGGATGAACAAGGCTGCTCAAGGACGGCGCGGATCATCAGGCTGGTGTGGGCAGAAGGGCTGCACAACCCCAAGCTCGTCGCGCCGTTCTACCACGGGCTCGTCGCCCCGATCCTCGAGCTGCACCGGGAGAACCTGCGCCTCGCCGCGCATGAGCACCCGCACCCGGCGCTCCAGCGGTTCCCGCAGCTTCTCGTCTCGCCGATCATGCAGGGGCTGCTCTGGCAAGGGATGTTCAAGGACAAGGCCCCGCTCGACGTGAAGGAACTGTATATCGCCTACCTCGACATTATCCTGCCGGAAAAATAAGGGATTTATGTATAAGGCAGGCAGCCGCGCCTCCCGAAGCCCCGGGAGGGTGCCGCAAGCGGGTTCCTGCGGAAACTTGGTTTTTTCACGCCGGAAACGCGGTAGGGCTTCCCTGAAAACGTCCTTTTTTTCGCCTCTGACAGATTTGAAAGCCAACAAATTGTAGATCTCTAACAGACTATCATGTATTTATAAACAGGTATTTCTCATTACGAGGGGTGGCTACGCTTTTCCCCGATTGCGCCGGAAGTCTTTCGCGGAATAGACAGCGGCCCCTCCCTTCTCCCCTTTTGTGAGCGCCTTTGGCTCCAAATCCCGCCTCGTCCAGAAACGGTGATGGATTTGTTTTTATAATTCTACTGTGTTATAATCTTTTTTGATTACGAATGCGCGGCACTCGGTTGCAACGGATCGCGTATATGCCGGGCATTGGGGGGAAGGATTTCGCAGCTACTTTCCGTGGTATAAAATTGACATAATTTAAAAGATTATGTGATAAAATAGTGCCCTCCCCGCCTGTTGGCGGAGCGCAAGCACAGGCGGGCTCCGCCCGGCCCCGTATCCCAAACGGATGCCAGACAGAGTCTCCGTGCGGAACGGAGAACCGATCGCCCAAAAAACGGGGAACACGCCACAGGATTGCGGAGAAAAAACAAAATACAGCACGCCAGCCTCTCCCCCGCATGATTGCTCCCGTGCCCGCTTCTCCCCGGCATTCGCCGCTGTGGTATCCCCAGCGGGGAAGGGGCCTTCCCCGCAATTTTATAGCCATTCCATATGATTATGTGCAGATATCTTGCCCGCACCGGTCCTTTGTTCCGAAAACCGCGGCATCCGGAGGCGTTCCCCTCAGGCCCGGGGCCGCTTTCACGTCCATCCCCCACTTCGCCATAAAGCGGGGCAATTTATCATAATAAAGCGTTATTCCTCCCCAAACACTGATTGCAACGGGCCGAAATATCCTTTAGAAAAGGACAGGCCGCACCTCAGGAAAAGCGGCCAACCCCATCCGGCTGTCCGGTCCCGACGCCGCGTATCGAGCGGTTTCGGGAACTGACGCTACCCGCCGCCAGTTCCGCCGCACGGCTTTATCCCGGCTCCTCCGGGGTTCCCACCGCTCCGTCGTTTTCCCGATTTGGTTGTTGGGGAACTTCCCGACGTTAAGGCCTGAGGAACGCTTTTTCCTCCTTGAAAACGAAAGCATCACATTGAAGCGTCCCGCGAGCCCCGCCGAAAACGGCGCAGGGGCCGCGGGTTGCCCCCCGAGAGAGTTTCCCTTGAGAATCACGATACCGTCTTTTTCTTCACTCCGGCCCGTTCTTCTGGCTGGGCTCCTCCTCGCGCTGCTGTTCGCGGGGTTCCCGCCCCGCAGCGGAGCCGAGGAAATCCTCCGCATCGGCGTGGAAGACGATTATGCGCCCTTCTCCTTTCCCGCCGAGGGCACGCAGGCCGGATTCGACCCGGAGATCGCTGAGGCGTTGTGCAAGGCCATGCGCCGTTCCTGCACGGTCGAGCCCCTTGCTTTCGGCACGCTGCTCGAAAAAATGCGCCGGGGCGAGCTGGACATGATCGTTGCCGGGCTTGCCAAAAACGAACAACGGCTGGCGTATATGGATTTCACCAACAGCTACTACCACTCCCGTTCCATCTATCTGGGGCTTCCGGGCAGCGTGGCCGTCAGCGCCGAAGGCCTGAAAGGGAAACGCGTTGGCGTCCAGGATCATACGCAGCAGGAGATCTTCCTCCGGAGTCACTGGGTCAACGTGGCTGAAATCATCCGTTTTCCTACCTATGGGCAACTGATCGACGCCTTCTGCGCCGGACAGCTGGACTCCATCCTCGTGGACGGTCTGTCCGGGTACGAATTCCTCCAGAGCGAGCGCGGCCAGCCTTTCGCCATACTGGATGATCCCCTCCCGCCCGACGAAGACCTCGCCTATGCCCACATCGGCGTCCGGAAAAACAATTCCGAATTGATCGAGGCGATCAACGAAGCCATCGTCCATATCAAACTGAACGGCGAGTACGACCGCATCGTACGCAAATATTTCCCCTTCAGCATTTATTGAGCGCGTTCATGTACTGCAAGCCTTCCCGAAACGCGGAGCCGAAGCGGAAACGACAACTCGGCATCAACCTTTTCCCCGTGCTCGTCTCAGTGCCCCTGCTGGCGCTGCTGGCCTTCGTCTCTTTTATCTTCACCAATGACCTTCAACGGATCAAAAATCTGGCGCTCTCCACCAGCAACAGCCATCTGCCGCAGATCCTTGCCAAGCAGCAGATGCTCCTCAACGTCGAAAACATGCGCCGCAACATCGCGCTGGTGTACAGCGCGTCCGACCCCACCATCAGCCGGAACGCGGGCATCACCGCCCAAGCGCTGATCGCGGAATCGGTCTTTGAGGAGACGTCGGTGGACTTCTCCAGCAAAATGGATGAGATCAGGCCGCAACTCCTCCGTCTCATTGAGCTGAGGCAGCAGAGCTATCAGGCCGAGGATCGGCTCCATCATGCGGAAATCTTTTTTTCGAACGTGCTCGGGCGGCTGCTTATGCGGGCGGGGATGGAATACAGCTATCCCCTCAGGCACAGTGCGCGGCACCTGGACAAGGATTTCTCCAGAAACACGGCCAACAAGCAGGGCCTGCAGGAAAGCCTGCGCCCGCTGATGGACATGTGCGCCAAGGCGGAACAGGCCGAAACCCCTGAACGGCCGCTGCTCAAGGACTGCGGGGAATTCCGGACGAACTGGGACGGCATCGTGTCCAATTGGACGCAGCTCGCGAGAGGCCACGTGGAAGCCAAACAGCTCTGGAACACCCTCGACGGCAAACTGCGCGAACTCAGCGACGCCGTTTCGACCCACGAGGCCGAATGGATTCACCGAAGCATGTCCCACATCAACGAGGAAGTTTCACGCATCGAGGAACTGTTCCCGATCATGGGGACCGCGTTGCTCGCGGGGCTGCTGGCCACGCTGCTGCTCATCCACCTTCAGATCCTCCGCCCCCTGTCCCTGCTCTCTCAGGCGCTGCGGACCATCCGTTCCGGGCACTCCATCTCGGAACTTCCCCGGGTACGCATCCGGGAATTGCAGGACGTACTCGACGTTTTGCCCGACATCAGCCGCCATATGGACGAACTGAACACCCGTTCCGGCCAGCTCGCGCAGGAACGGGACCAGTATGCTGACCTCAGCTTCCGGGATGCGCTGACCGGCGTATACAACCGCCGGGCGCTTGAGGAAACGATGGAGCGCATCCCGGCGCGCACGCCGCTCGCCCTGCTGATGCTCGACCTCGACTTCTTCAAGAACTACAATGACCGGTTCGGGCATCAGGCCGGGGACGCCGCCCTGAAAGCCGTGGCGCAGGCCACGCAAAAAGCGCTCCTGCGGGATTCGGACAGGATATTCCGGTACGGCGGCGAAGAATTCACCATCATTCTCGCCGGGGCCGGACAGTATTCGGCCATGACCGTGGCACAGCGCATCTTGGAAGAAGTGGCCGCACTGGACCTTGTCCATCCCGATTCCCGGACGGGCAAGCTGACGGTCAGCATCGGCATTGCGCACCGCTCGTTCGGGGAAGATGCGGACATCTGCGAAGTGCTGACCCATGCGGATCAGGCGCTGTATGAAGCCAAGACGTCCGGCAGAAACCGGATCGTCCTTTTCGAGGGATAAGCCCCTTCCGGCCAGGCCCCGCCTTCAGGCGTGCTCCGGAACGGCGGAGCTATTGGGCGTCAAAATCGGCCCCGCCCGTGCGCACGGTTTCGGAAGGCTCCATCGCTTCCTTGAGGTCTTTGGACACCTTGAGCTTGATCGTCTTGCGCGGGGGAATGGGCACCGGCTGCCCCGTGTGGGGATTGCGCCCCAGACGGGCCGCGGTTTCCGTCACGGCCAGCGTCCCGATGCCCGGCAGGATCACCGACGTATCTTCAAGCAATTGCCGCCGGACGTACCGCATAACCACGAGCATAACCCGTTCGGCTTCCACAGGGCTCACTTCCAGAGCCTTCGCTATGTGTTGGACAAGATCTTTTTTGGTCGATTTGGAAGCCATTCGCAGCAGCACCTTCTGTCTTGAATCGTTGGGGAGAGAAAGAGTTTTTCTTTCTCTCTTTCTATAGGCGAAAGGAATGTCCGATCAGATTATCCGATCAAAATGGACGATCAAGTTGTCCCTTCACGAGAGTCTACACTGTTTTTACAGCCTTTTTTTCCTGTCAGAGTGTCCGGGACATCGCCAATAAGACTGTCCGGCGTGTGCGGCCATTCTGTCCTGCCTCACAGGCCGCTCACAACATCCTCGGACGGATTGGGTGTCCAGCATGTCCGGACATCCTGCCCTGACACGCTGTCCGGGCCTTCCGGACGGGCTGCCTGTCCATGCGCAACCGCACGCATCCCGGACGGGCACATTATCTGCCCAAAATGTCCATGCTACATATCCGCACAAAATGGACAGACAGAATAGCCCTACTGCCCCGCCCCGACGGCGTCCTGGAGCATATAGCTGATCTGCATCCGGCAGGCCTTCTGCACCAGCGGGTTTTCCAACCCCCCGCGCGAACGCAGGACGGCGGGAACCTTCTCCAGAATCTGTGCGGCAAACGGGCCGTCGGGTTCATCGAGCATCTGACGGAACATCGCTTCGACCTCTTTTTCAAGGGCAAGGGCGGCCTCTTCTTCGAGCAGCCTCCGCTCGGCCTCCAATGCCTCGCGTTCCCGGCGCACGGCCTCTTCGCGTTCCCGGCGGCGTAATTCCGCCGGAGAAACATACCCCGTGGGGATACGGTAGGTCCCGTCCTTGGACAGGCAGCGAAAGACCCAATCCACCGGACGCGAAACGGGCTGGCCCTTGCTGTCCACCATCTGGCCGTGTTCCAGCTCGTACTCCGCATACCGGAGGGCGTCCGTGAGGGAACCGGGGTCAATGTTCTGCACGGCGAGGAGCTCTTTGATCCGGCGCAGGTGCTTGGCGGTGAAACCGACCTCCATCAGCCTCGGGCACAGCTCGGGCAGCGCCCTCTCCAGCTCATCCGCCGGAGAAGCCGACACGGAAGGGGAAGCGGCACGCGGCGCGCCGAGTGCCTCCTTTTCATCCATAAGAAGCCTGATACGCATCCCCCGCCGATGGACCGTTTTCTCGCACACGCCCGTTTCCGCCCATGTAGCGATGATCCGACGGCAGGTGCGCGCATCGATACCGATGGTCTCCTCAATGATGGGGAGGGTCAGGTCGATGGTTTCTTTCTTGCCGATCCCGTAAAGCCACTTGAAGAGCTTCGTCGGATTGGCCCCATGCACTGGAGCCAGAGGCCTGAGGAGGCTGATCTGCCCTTCTCCGACCCTCTTGGGTTTGCACCGGGCCCCTGTCTGCACGTCAACTTTGGCTGTCCGGCGTGAGCGGCCATTCAGAGCGTCTGATGTGGGCGAACGCAATGTCATCGCAGCGGCCTGGACAGGTACGGCTTCTTCCTGATCATGCTTACGAGAGGCAGACGTCCCCTGCTCCGTGGAAGCCCCCGCCTCTTGTCTGTTCTCCACCGGTAGCTCTGGATTCCGCTCAGGCAGCTCTTCATGGTGAGAGGATCTTTTGTCAGGACATTCTGAGTGTCCATTCTGGACATCCACTTGATAAGGACGTTTCCGTCCATCGGGACGGGAAACAGCCGGAGATGCCTTTGAATGTCCATGTAGAGTGTCCACTATCGGCGTCCACGTAGAGGGCGCGCTCAGGGACTCAAGGCTTGGAGTTTCAGAATATTTTCCCGTTGCTTCTCGTTGCGAAGGGGAGTGCTGAGACGCCTGAGCGTCCATTTTGACAGTGATATCAGGCTGTCCATTTTGCATGTCCTCAGCTTCTGTCTTCACAGAGACGCCAGATCGTGCCTCCGTGGCGAGTCCACTTGCAAGTCCGTTCTGATCGTCCACTTTGTCAGGACACTCAGGAGAATCAATTTGCGCGTCCACA
>OGGX01001280.1_pt1 | contig 10305 bp, 8 predicted proteins | sample 1571331 | NCBI WGS metagenome assembly OGGX01 (sample SAMEA2582056, study PRJEB24529) | metagenome | biome: Human gut stool | place: China | collected 2011
TCCGGGCGGACGGTGGCGGGGGTCATAATGCCGTGTTCCTTGATCGTCCCCACCAAATCGTCCATCGCCTTATCGTCCTGCACCTTGTAGGGGTGTTCCCGGAACGTGTGGAACGGGTGGAGCTCCGACATCTTCAAATAGACGATTTTTCCCTCTTCCACCGGGCGGGGCGGGACTTCTGGCGTGGGCGGCAGCTTGATTTCCGGCGGCGGGACTGCCGCCTCCTTGACGGGAGCGGCCTTGCCCGGCTTTACCGTCTTAGCGGATTTAGACGCAGGCGCACTGCCGGAGCCCGTTTCCTTGCCCTTGTCGGCTTTCTTACCTCTGGACACTTTGTCCCGAACAGAGGGCGGAGCCTCCTCACGGGCCGCCTTGTCAACCTTAGACGGGCGGCCTGTGCGGGGCTCCGCCGCTTTCTCCTTTTTCCCCGCAGACACCGCAGCCTGCTCTTTCGGGGGACGGCCCCGGCGCTTTTTCGGCTTATCCGCCTCCGGCGCTTTTCCCTCCGCAGCATGGGCAGGTACGTCCTTTTTGCCATTGTCGGCAAACTGGAGCTCTGACAGATTGATCACCTTTCCAGCCGGAGCCGGTGTATCTTCGCCCATGCCGGAAATCACCGCCTGTTCATGCTCCGGCGGAGCGTCCGACCCCAGGAGAGCGGCAACATCCGGGGGGGTATTTTCCTGTGGGTTCGTGTTTAGTTTGTCATCTGCCATGTACTAACCTCCTTCGTGATGGCATGAAAAAAGCCAGCCCAACGGCTGGCCTGTGAGAGAGTATCACTCCTTTCTGATATGAATATATGAAAACGCTGCTTCTTGTCCCAAGTGGCAGTGCTTCTTACTATCTGTTATGACAAAACTATTGTAAGAAATCTTCGGTTTTGATATAATTTTACTATTCGAGGGGTTATTAACGATTTGGGGTGAGACTATGGAATATGAAATGCGAATTTTGAAACCATCCGATATTCGTAAGGATATAGTTGCATTTTTTAGAAGCGAGAGCTTAGTGCCTATTGTTGGAGCGGGATTGTCATGTAATGTTCCAACGCTTCGTGGAAAAGTTCCTTCTGGTACAACATATAAAGAGCATATGTTGCAGGCTCTATTAAAAAACTCACAATTCACACCAGAGGAGCATGATCAACTTAAAAGTGAGAAATTCTCGACTCTGTGTGATTACTATGAAGATGATGAAAATGTGTCTGCTGAAGAACGCCTTTCTTATTTAAAAGAGAATTTTTTCAATGCAAAATTTGATGCAATGGATATGCGAAGGAAGTTCTTTGAAATACAATGGCCATATATTTACTCCTTAAATATCGATGATGCAATAGAGAACTCAAGCCAATATAATACCATTATCTTGCCTAACCGAGAGTTTAGAGATGATCTTTTTACCGAGGAACGATGCTTGATCAAGTTGCATGGAGATATAAGAGAAATTGTTTCATATAAGCAGAGTGATAAAATTTTCACATCAAAAGAATACGCATTGAGCCTAAACAAAAATACACCGTTACTTAATAAGCTCAAAAATGATTATGCAAATCAAAACATTCTTTTTGTCGGTTGTAGTCTTGATGATGAAGTAGATTTAAAAACCCTAAAAGATGCGTCGGTGGATTTTCAGCTTAAAGATACACTAAGCAAAACTATTATATTTACAAAAGGAGTTCCTGGAAAACTACAAAAATCTAAATTCAAAACATATGGAATTACTGATGTAGTTTGTTTTGAAACATTTGATTCTATTTACAAGTTCTTATACGAAGTATGGGAAGAATCAACTAGCATACCAAATGACGAACTATCGAATTATTGCAATGTTGCTATGAGAACATTGAAAGTTTCTGATAAAGAGAAAAATCAAAACTATTTCTTTTGGGGGAAAAGTTTATTTGACCCTGGCAAAAGCGAACTGTGTTACCCTTATTATTTTATTTCTCGAGATGTAACCGCAGATATTGTTAAAAATATTTCTAAGAACAAATTGCATCTTGTGTATGGAAACCGAATCTCAGGGAAATCTTACTTGCTCGCCGATCTATGTCGCACAATTCGTGATCGAGAAGTTTACTTATTTGATGGAAGATCTAGAATTTCTGATGATTCGTTAAACTACTTGCTGGGGCACACAGATTCAGTTGCGCTTTTTGATGTTGGCTCAATTCGTCGGGAACAGTTTGAGAAAATACTACTAAGTGCGCGAGATATAAATAAAAACCGAAATAATTTCATTATATGCGTAAATATAAATGACAGCGATTCCCTTGGTATAATTAAGTGGAAACTTAGGCTGGATACTCAACTTTCAGATTACATCAAAAAATATACTATAAAAAACAAATTGTCTACTGACAATGAAATCCCAGCTATCAATGAGCTATTGCCGGCAATCAATCTTCCTACATATAACAATAAACGCACGCTGTTGGATCAGTTAGTATATGTAGAAAAAATACTTAAAAAAAGAGGACAGTATTCTAACATCAAAATTAAAATTGATAATGAAAAGCAGCTGGCGTTACTCATTATGTTAGCAGTCAAAGAGCATCTGTACTCTTCTGATGTTGTTAACTTTGCTTTAGATGAAGAAATTTCTGTTTCTGTAAAACGGTATGCACCGTTTATTGAAAGATCAGAAACAGCACTCTTTGAGAAAGATCCATCGGATTTATCCAGGATAAAGTATTCTTTAAATTCTAAATATTGGCTGCAAAGAGAATTGGGCACATATGCGAGGGTGGAGGGATGTAAAGAAAGTGTTGCAGGTGCCTATAGGTATATTATTCAAAAAATTCTAGATTTCTCTGGCAGTAATCTTTTTCTGCGCCGTCGTCTAAGCCGAAACTTTATAATGTTTGATGTAATGAATGGCACATTTTTGGATGAACACGGTGGAAATTTGAGTATTATAGTATATATCTATACAAAACTGCACGAATATTTGGCTACTGATTATCATTTTTTGCACCAAGAAGCGAAATGCTATATGTACTATTCTTATAGCTTAGATGATACAGAGTCCAAAAAGAAATATTTGAATGATGCCAAACAACTTGCATTGGTTTCTAAATCTATGATTGAAAATCAAAATGAAACATCACCAAATGAGCGCCTAATGATTTCAATTGCTCATGTACAGTATACAATTGCTACTATTTTAAGTGATCTTTCTAGAATCAATGAGTTTACTGATGAAGTCCTACTGAAAGAAAGCATAGACGCTGTATATGAAGCGCCTAAGTCTCCTTATAATGACGATGATTATCTACGTGAACGTAAACAGCGTGCATCTAGGGGTGTCGTGAATTTCCTGAAATATTTCACTACGAATACCGGAAGAATGAAAGAGTATCCGGATTATCATCAAAAGGTAAGTGATCTAGTAAATATTTATCTGACCGGGAAACAACTTAAAAGTCGTAGCTAGGTTAGTGTAGAGACAAATAGCATAGACAAGGAATTAGAATGCCCATATAAGGTCAAGATTCTCTGCGTACCAAAAGCACTCTCCCCACCTCTTTTAGAGGGTTCGCTACACGCTTGTATGGGGAGAGCGCTTGAATGGCATTCAAGAGGTCAGCGGTTCGATCCCGCTTATCTCCACCAAGAGACTTGCTTTTATAAGGCAAGTCTCTTTTTTTGCTAAAAAGGGAGGCGTTCGTGTATACGCCTCCCTTTTGGTGAAATTATTTTCTATGTATAGGGTTCTGGAACTGTGTCTCACTTCGTTGCAAAGCAGTTCATAAAAAATTCTGTAAATGCCGCCAGTTCCTTCTCCTGAGACACATAGACATACAATGTTTCGTCCTCCAACCAGTCATAGGCGTGGATGCCAATATAGCTTTTCTTATCAGGATAGATAATGAATGCGTCAGTGGGATATTTATTTCGATATGCCTTCAAAATTTCGGAGCGGCGGTAATAGACCGGCTCGCCGCAGCCGGAAAGATCCGGGACCGTAGGAACGACTACAATTGTCTGACTCTCCTCATTCCAACCGACCAGCAGATTCCCAATCTTTGTTTTACTCCCGTGGACGAACCCATAGTTGAACCGGCTTACATCCTCGGTATAACCAAATATCAACCTGTAATCCTCCCCGCCCCCTACTGCTTGGTGAAACAGCGCACGCATTTTCTTTGCATTTGCATCGCTCTTTTCCATATCAATTTCCGGTCCCTTGAACAGTTTGCTAAAAAACCCCATTGCATACTCCTCCTAAATATATATCATATAAAGAACACTCAAATAAGAATTAAATTTATAATTTATCTTTATCTATAGCAGACTTAAATCCGCCCGAATCCGACATCGTACTTCAATATCCGGACGGATTTTCCAATTCCATCAGTCCTGCTCTTTCAATATCTCCAAGGCATCTGCGATCGCGTTGATCTGAAACTCCACCGTTTCATCGGCGGCCTCTGGCACAAACAGCGGAAGCGTGTCCGGGATCGCCCTGCGTATGACCATTACCGTGAGGCTCAGATTGGTAAACAGGCTGATATTTGCCCGATTCGCCCTGATTCCAAAACTCTCCAGTATGGTTCCAAACAGGCGGGCCTGCTTTTCGCGGAACATCTGACAACTCTCTTTGGACAGGCGCTTAAAAATGAGCTGCTGCTCCTCGATGGTCAGAACCGCGATCCCATTCTTCTCGCCATAGCAGCAGGCATGGAGGAATTGCCTCACCCCATCACGCCAGCTCAGAGCAGGATCTGCCATCAGCTTTCGCGCATATGCCACAATTTTGGGCTGCTGGAGGTACAGCGTCTCCACGATCAGATCCTCCTTGGTCGGGAAAAAGGAGTAGAAAAACGTGCGTGATATCCCAACCCTTCTGTATATCTGCTCAACGGTTGTATGCTGAATCCCCTGCTTTGTCATCAGATCGAGTGCCACCCGAACCAATGCCACCCGGATACGCTCCCGTTCCTCCTCCGAATAAGCGACCCTAGGCATCCCGTCCACCCCCAATAAAGACAAATTAAATAGTTTATTTTTATTTTAACACACTGGGAGTCCGTTCTCAAGAGTCTTTTGGGCCTTTGTCCGTTCGGTCGGGCCACTTTCCACAGCAAATCCCCTTTTCTGTTGCAATTACAACATACATTCCCCCGCGCCTCCGCTATACTTGCGGACAGTTCCAATACTTCCGCCCGTACAAGGAGGACTTTACATGTTTTGTTATCAGTGTCAGGAGACCGCCGGCTGCACCGGCTGCACCCGGGCGGGCGTCTGCGGCAAGAGTGCCCGCACCGCCGCGCTCCAGGATTTGCTCATCTATGTGACCCGCGGTCTCTGCCAACTCACAACCGCCCTGCGGAACCAGGGCGAGGCCATCATCCCGGAGGACGACCGGCTGGTGACCGAAAACCTGTTTGTAACCATCACCAACGCCAACTTTGATGATGACGCACTTCAGGCCCGCATCCGCGCCACTCTGGAGCGGAATGCCGCCCTGCGCTCCCGGCTGGACGGGGCGGGGCTGTCCGCCGCCGCGCGCTGGGACGGCTCCGGTGACTGGGACGACAAGGCCCAGGCCGTTGGCATTTTGTCCACTGCCGACGAGGACATCCGCTCTCTGCGGGAGCTTATCACCTACGGGCTCAAGGGCATGGCCGCCTACAATCACCACGTCAACGCCTACGGCAAGTCCGCCCCCGGCGTGGACGCCTTTCTCCAGGCGGCCCTGGCCAAGACCCTGGACGACTCCCTCACCGCGGAGGAGCTGACCGCCCTCGCCCTGGAGACCGGCAAGTACGGTGTGGACGTGATGGCCGCCCTGGACGAGGCCAACACCAGCGCCTACGGCCACCCGGAGGTGACCTGGGTGAAGCAGGACGTGAAGGAAAAACCCGCCATTCTGGTCTCCGGCCACGACCTCCACGACCTGGAGCAGCTTCTGGAGCAGACTGTGGGGACCGGCGTGGACGTTTACACCCATGGCGAGATGCTACCCGCCCACTACTACCCCGCCTTTCAGAAGTATCCCAACTTTGTGGGCAACTACGGCAACGCCTGGTGGCAGCAGAAGGAGGAGTTCGAGGCCTTCCGCGGCCCCATCCTGCTGACCACCAACTGTCTGGTGCCCCCGAAGGACAGCTACAAGAACCGGCTCTATACCACCGGGGCAGTGGGCTTTCCCGGCTGCCCCCACATCGGGGCCGACCGCCAGGGACACAAGGATTTTTCCGCCCTGATCGCCCACGCCAGGCGCTGCCCCTCCCCCATTGAGCTGGAACAGGGCACCCTGGTGGGCGGCTTTGCCCACAACCAGGTGCTGGCTCTGGCCGACCAGGTGGTGGAAGCCGTCAAGAGCGGTGCCATCCGCAAGTTCGTGGTCATGGCTGGCTGCGACGGCCGGGCCAAGAGCCGCGATTACTACACCGAGTTCGCCAAGGCCCTGCCCCAGGACACGGTAATCCTCACCGCCGGATGCGCCAAGTACAAGTATAACAAGCTGGAGCTGGGCAACATCAACGGCATCCCCCGGGTGCTGGACGCGGGCCAGTGCAACGACTCCTACTCCCTGGCTGTCATCGCCCTCAAGCTCCAGGAGATCTTCGGCCTGGACGACATCAATGACCTGCCCATCGTCTATAACATCGCCTGGTATGAGCAGAAGGCGGTGATTGTCCTGCTGGCCCTGCTCCACCTGGGCGTGAAAAACATCCACCTGGGCCCCACCCTGCCTGCCTTTCTCTCCCCCAACGTGGCCAAGGTGCTGACAGATACCTTCGGCATCGCCGGCATCGGCACTGTGGAGGAGGATCTGAACCGCTTTTTCGGCTGATCTCCCTCCTGCGGCGGATACCACTCTGGTATCCGCCGCAGCTTGTCGAAAAAGTCTTTTCGCCAAGCTGCTGGATTTTTGAGCACTTCAAAAAAGTGCTCAAAAATCGTTTGATTGAACGTGAAAGACAACCCTGACGGTTTTCTTTCACACTATCTTTCCCTCCGAATCCTTCCGTTGGAGGGTTTATCGACAGCCTGCGGCGGATACCTGCCCGGTATCCGCCGTCCTTATGCTTGACAATATCGTCCTTCGATATTACAATATCCATAGACGATATCGAAGCGCGATATCAGGAGGCGAGGCGATGGGACGCAAAATCCTGGAGACCCTGACGGAGTCCATGTTCTATGTACTGATGGCCCTGTTGCGGCAGGCGCGGTGCGGCACGGAGATCGCCGACTTCGTCGCCGCCCGAACCAAAAGCCGGGTGCGGCTGGGGCCGGGCACCCTCTACACCATCCTGGCCAAATTCGAGGAGGTAGGGCTGATCCGGGAGACCGCCGTGGAGGGCCGCAAGCGCACCTACGTCCTCACGGACGAGGGCCGGGCCCGCTACGAGGAAGAGCTTGTCCGCCTGCGGAGCTGTCTGGCGGACGCGGAGGAGGAGAGGAGGGCGATGGACTATGAAACCGAGGACGGTGCGCAGACTGTGCCTGGTTGACGGGATGAACCTGGATCACATCGAGGGCTGGCTGGAGTCCATGGCCGCCCGGGGCCTACACTACGACCACAGTGACGCCTTCCTCTTTCACTTCCGGCGGGGGGAACCGGCGGCGGTACGCTACCGGCTGGAACCCCGTGGTACCCTGGACTGCCCGGAGGGTATGGAGCACTGCCGCACCCTGGGATGGGAGCTGACCGGATACATGGGCAAAGGCTTTTCCCTGTTCAGAACCTGGGAACCAGACGCCCCGGAGCTGCACACCGACCCGGTGGTACGGGGGTACGGGCTGGACAAGCTGGCAAGGCTGGTTCGGTGGTTCGCCACCCCCATGCTAATCTGCGCCCTGGTCATTCTTGCCCTCCCCCTATGGCTCCTTTTGGCCTGGGATGAGCCGGTACTGTCCCTGGTCACCGGAAGCGGGGACAACCTTTTTCTCTGTATCCTGTCCGAGTGGATCGCCATTTATATGTCCTTCCGCTCCTTCTCCTCCTTCTTCGCCCTTCGGCGGCGGCTGCGGGCCGGAAAGGAACCCCGGCGCTCCGGCTGGCGGTGTTCCGCCCGCATCAACGCCGCCTGTCTGGCCGGCTCCTTTATCTTGGTGGCCCTCAGCTTTGCCGTCCTGGCAGCCGGGCGTGGCATGCGCTGGGAGGGGGAGACTGCGACCGTGAACCGCCCCTTCCCCGACTTCGCCCTGGAGGAGCTGGAGGGGCGGCCCAGGCTTGAGGCCGCCCCCTCCGTCTGGTCGGTGGAGCGGCGGGGGGTGGACTTGGACAACTATGTCCGCTTCGACTGGTCTGTCCTGGCCCCGGAACAGTATGAGGTGGAACGGAACATGGCGGACGGAGACTACGAGACCAGTTTCCGGCTGGATTGGTACCGTCTCTCCCTCCCCGCCCTAGCGGAGCCTTTTGCACGGGATCTCTTTTCCCGGCACACCTTCTATGCCGAAATCCCGGAGCGGTACACCGTCGCGCCCCTGGACGTGCCGGACACCGACGCAGTTCTGATCACCGAGGAGGGCGGCTTCGGACAGGACGTCCTTCTGTGCCGGGGGACTGTGGTGTTCTATCTGCGCTACTATGGGGATCAAGAGCTGTCCGCCCACCCCGAGCTGCTGGCCGAGCTGGCCCAATTTGACGGGAGGTGAGTCCATGGCGCACCATAACACCGTCCGGCGGTATCCGCCGGTGGACTACTATGATGTGGTGGCGGTGGATCGCTGGCTGGAGCGGATGGCCCTCAACCTCCACGACGGCCCCTATGCGGCCTGTCTGCTCTACGACGGGTCGGGAGAACTGGGCCGCTTTTCCGCCCGCTCCGCCCGGTGGTCTCTTGGGGATTGGAACATGTGTTTGACTTCTCTCGTCCCTTCCTTTATAATGGAGCTGCAAGGAGGCGGACGGTATGGACCGGGTGATTCTGCACTGTGATCTGAACAGCTTTTACGCCTCGGTGGAACTGCTGGACCACCCGGAGCTCCGGGACAGACCGGTGGCGGTGTGCGGCGATCCAAATTCCCGCCACGGGATCATCCTGGCCAAGAACGAGCCCGCCAAGCGGTACAAGGTGCAGACCGCCGAGACCATCTGGCAGGCCCGGCGCAAGTGCCCGGAGCTGGTGCTCCTCCCCGCCCACCACTGGAAGTACCGGGACTACTCCAGGCGGGTCAACGCGGTGTACGAGCGGTACACCGACCTGGTGGAGCCCTTCTCCATCGACGAGAGCTGGCTGGATATAACCGGCTCCCTCCACCTCTTCGGCGGAGACGCCAAGGCCCTGGCCGACGAGATCCGCCGGGTGCTGCGGGAGGAACTGGGCCTGACGGTATCGGTGGGGGTATCCTTCAACAAGATCTTCGCCAAGATGGGCAGCGACTACAAAAAGCCGGACGCCACCACGGTGATCTCCCGGGAGAACTACCAGGAGCTGCTCTGGCCCCTGCCCATCACCTCCCTGCTCTTTGTGGGGCGGTCGGCCGCCGCCGCGCTGGAGCACTACGGCGTGCACACCATCGGGGATCTGGCCCGCCTCGACCGGGAAGCCGCTGCCTCCATCCTGGGCAGGCAGGGCTGCACCCTCCACGACTACGCTACTGGGGCGGAGCATTCCCCCGTGGTGCCCGCCCGGGAGCAGCCTGGCCCCAAATCGGTGGGCAACGGACTCACCTTTCCCCGCAATCTGGTGGGATGGGCGGAGCTCCACGCCGGAGTCACTGAGCTAGCCGACGAGGTGGCTGTCCGCCTGCGGGGCCACGGCCTCAAGTGCACCACCCTCCAGGTGACCATCCGCGACCCCAATTTCAAGGACATCTGCCGCCAGAAACGGCTGAGCGCCCCCACCTATGTGGCCCGTGAGCTGACCGAGACGGCTATGGAACTCATCCGCGCCGCCTGGAGGGAGAACGCCCCCGTGCGCGCCCTCACCCTCACCGCCCAGGCCCTGGTGGAGGAGGGCGAGGCGGGCGAACAGCTCGATCTGTTCGCCGCCGGCGCCGCCCCCCGCCGGGACAAGCTGGAGAAGCTGGAAAAGGCCATGGACGGCATCCGGGGTAAATTCGGCCGGGATGCCATCGCCCCGGCCTCCACCGTCCACCGGGACAGGGCCGAAGTCAAAGCGGAGCAGCGCCTGCCCCCGGTGGACTGAATATCTGGATGCCGCCCGGCAGAGGAGGATTCATCATGATCAAGGCCATCTTTTTTGATGTGGACGGAACCCTGCTCTCCCACCGGACCGGCCGGATTTCTCCGCACACAAGGGCTTGTATTCGCGCGCTGCGTGCCGGTGGAACCCTGGTGTTTCTGTCCACCGGCAGGCACATTCTGGAGCTGCGG
>OGGX01001285.1_pt1 | contig 10294 bp, 9 predicted proteins | sample 1571331 | NCBI WGS metagenome assembly OGGX01 (sample SAMEA2582056, study PRJEB24529) | metagenome | biome: Human gut stool | place: China | collected 2011
CAGTGCCAGCCCTCCGGGGAATGCGGACCGCCGGGCGAGCCCGCGGAAAAGGCCAGCTCCGCCCGGGCGCCTGTTGGCGGCCAGGCCCCCTGCCGCCGCAGCTCGTCCAGAGAGAGGGTGCGCCTCAGCTTCAGTCGGCCGTCCTCCGGCAGGAAGGTGCCCAGCAGGGCCCGGCCTCCCGTCCCGCAGAGGTAACCTTTATAGAGCCCCTTTCCGTCCTCGGGCAGCTCTGCCGCGCACCGCGCCCGGCCGCCGCTCTCCTCGACGGTCAGCCAGCCCTGTCCGCCGGCCAGTGAAAACCGCTCCACACAAGCGCCCCCCTTCTCCGCCCTTTCCTTCTATTCTATGCGGAGCAGGGGGTGAAATGCGCTGTAAAACGGTTGACAGGAGCGCGGACGCCTGCTATACTGTGTGCGACTTGAAAACGATTGGAGCTGGGAAGATGCGCAAATAACCCTTTCTTTGTTTGGAGTCCGACCGGCGGCCCGCGGGCCGTCTCTTTGTTGTACTCCGGCAGAAGGGTTATGCTGTGCACTTCCCCTTATGGTACCCATTTTTCGGGACATGGGCGCGGAAGACGAATCCTTCTGCGCCCATATTTTGTATTTGAGGTGATCTATCATGGCTCTGATCGACATCCGGGATCTGACCTTTGCTTATCCCGGCAGCTACGACAATGTCTTTGAGCACCTGAGCCTGCAACTGGATACCCACTGGCGGCTGGGTCTGGTGGGGCGCAACGGCCGGGGCAAGACCACCCTGCTGCGGCTGCTCCAGAGGCAATACGAATACGACGGCGCGATTTCCGTGCCGGTACCCCTTGACTGCTTCCCCTCCCCGGTGTCCGCGCCGGAGCGGGACACCCTGACCATTCTGGAGGAGCAGGAGCCCGGACTGGAACTCTGGCGTATATACAAGGAGCTGGACATGCTGGAGGTGGATGCCGGGGTCCTGTTCCGCCCCTACTCCTCCCTCTCCGGCGGCGAGCAGGTCAAGGTGCTCCTGGCCGCCCTCTTTCTCCGTGAGGGGGCCTTCCTTCTGCTGGACGAGCCCACCAACCATCTGGATCTGGAGGGCCGCCGGGTGGTGAGCCGCTATCTCTCCCGCAAAAGCGGCTTCCTGCTGGTCTCCCATGACCGGGTATTTCTGGACGGCTGTGTGGACCACATCATGGTCATCAACAAGCGGGACATTGAGGTGCGGCAGGGCAGCTTCTCGGCCTGGTGGCGGGACAAGCAGGCCCGGGACGACTGGGAGCGGGCAGAGAATGCCCGGCTGAAGCGGGAGATCGGACGGCTGGAGGATGCCGCACGCCGCACTGCTTCCTGGTCCGACCGGGTGGAGGCCGCCAAAAAGGGCTGCCGCAACTCCGGACTTCGCCCCGACCGCGGCTATCTCGGCCACAAGGCGCAAAAGATGATGAGGCGCTCCAAGGCCGTGGAGGCCCGCCGGACGGAGGCGGCGGAGGCCAAGGCCGGGCTTCTGAAGAACATCGAACTGGCCGAGGCGCTGAAGCTCCGCCCCCTGGAGCACCCCAAGCGCTGTCTGCTGGAGGCCAGGGAGTTGGCACCCGACTACGGGGCGGGGCCCGTGTGCCGTCCTGTCTCCTTCACCGTGGAGCGGGGGGAACGGGTGGCTCTGGTGGGGCGGAACGGCTCTGGAAAGTCCAGCCTGCTCCGGCTGGCGCTGGGTGAGGAGATCCCCCACACGGGACTTTTCTCCCTTGCCTCGGGTCTGGTCGTCTCCTACGTGCCCCAGGACGCCTCCTTCCTGCGGGGCAGCCTGAGCCAATTCGCGCGGCGCTATGAACTGGACGAGACACAGTTCAAGACCATTCTCCGCAAGCTGGACTTCGCGCGGGTACAGTTTGAAAAGGATCTGTCCGATTACAGCGCCGGGCAAAAAAAGAAGGTGCTTCTTGCCCGCAGCCTGTGCCAAAGCGCCCACCTGTATGTGTGGGACGAGCCGCTGAACTATATTGATGTCTTCTCCCGGATGCAGCTTGAGGAGCTCCTGCGGGCCTGCCGTCCCGCCATGCTTCTCGTGGAGCATGACCAAGCCTTCCTGGAGGGACTGGCCGATAAGCGCGTCAAACTAGTTCCCGCCTGAACGACAGACGAACCGCAAACTGCGGTTCGTCTGTTTTTTGTTCCCGACCCTTGACAACACCATTCTATTGCGGTAGAATCCAATTGTATTCTATTGCAATAGAACAGCATAGAAAGGAGCTTACCGATGGAACTTAAGCTATTTGACTCGGAGCGCAAGGTCATGGAGGTCCTCTGGGACCACGGCGATCTCAGCGCCAAGGAGCTAGCCGACCGCCTGAAGGAGCTGGTGGGCTGGAGCAAAACTACCACCTATACCGTGATCAAAAAGTGCATTGACAAAAAGGCGGTCTCCCGCAGTGAGCCCGGCTTTGTCTGCCACCCCCTGGTCAGCCGGGAGGAGGTGCGGGAACAGGAGACGGACGCCCTGATCGACCGGATGTACGGCGGCTCCGCCGACCTGCTGGTGGCCAATCTGCTGGGCAGCCGCAGGCTCTCCCCGGAGGAACTGGCCCGCCTCAAGCGGCGCATTGAAGAATTGGAGTGATTGTCATGCTGTCTCTGCTGGAACTGAGTCTCACCGGCGGCGTGTTCATCCTCGCCGTGGTTGTGGTACGGGCGCTGGCCATGAACCGGCTGTCCCGGCAGGCCTTTCTTCTGCTCTGGGCCGTGGCCCTGGCCCGCCTGCTTCTCCCCTTATCCATTCCCTCCCCCCCTAGCCTCTACTCCGCCGCCGGACATCTGGGCGAGGGCTTCCGCCGGGCGGGCATCGTCACCGCCGGAGGCACAGATGCGGCGGGGGCCGCAGCGCAGGAGGCGGTCATCCCCTGGATGGCCCTGCTCTGGGCCGCGGGCGCTCTGGCCTGTGCCCTGTGCTTCCTGCTCCCCCACCTGCGGGGCCGCAGGGAGTGGAATGCCTCTCTGCCGGTGGAGGACCCCTTTGTCACCGCCTGGCTGGCCGGCCATCCCATCCGCCGGAAGGTACGGGTGCGCTGCTCCGACCGGGTGGACAGCCCCCTCACTTACGGTCTGCTCCGCCCCGTCATCCTCCTGCCCAAAACGCTGGACCGGAGCGACGTGTCCCGGCTGGCCTTCGTGCTCACCCACGAGATGGCCCACATACGCCGGTTTGACGCCCTCTCCAAGCTCCTGCTGGCGGCCGCCGCCTGGTCAGCCTACTCCCTGCTGACCCGTAAGCTCTCCGCCTTCGGCTACCCGGTGGTGCAGACCACCCGCCGCACCTTCGCCTGGGGCCTGCTGTTTCTGCTGCCCGTCCTGCCGGTGCTGGGCTTCCGGCCCGGGCTCGGGACTCTGACGGAGCCGGTTTACCTGCTCAACCTGCTCTATCTGGGGCTGGGGGCCTCCGCCCTGTGCTTTGTCACCTGGGGCTTTGCCGTGGGGCGGCTGGGGGCGGTCAGAACCAGCGCCTACATCTACCTGGTGCCGGTGGTGACTCTGGTCACCTCCGCGCTGGTGCTGGGTGAGCCGGTGACGCCCCTCTCCCTGGGGGGCGCGGCGCTGACGGTGGCCGGACTGGCGCTGTCGGAGTGGGAGCCGCGAAAGGAGGGGAGTAAGGGCGGAGTTGAGTGAGTTCAAGTGCGCCCTGGTACCGGACGAGTGGCTTCTGCCCGCGGGGAGCAGGGGCGCTGTTACAGCGTCGACCCTGTGTGGGCCCCAAAAGCGGATCAACCGCCCCGCTGGCAGCCTGCCCCTGTTCCAATAAGACGAAAAGAGGATTCCGCCGGGCGGAATCCTCTTTTTTATGTGCGGCTCAGCCGGCGCTCCAGGTGGGCCAGGAAGGCGGCGGGCTCCCGGTTGAGCACCAGCTCCTCGGGGAAGTCCAGCTCGTCCAGCAGGGCCTGGGCATATTGATGGCCGCCCACGGCGGAGACAAAGTGGGCGTCGCTGCCCACCACCACCGGTACGCCCTCCCGCCGGCAGTGCTTCAGCATCTCGGTCACGTTGGCGGTGGAGTTTACCCGGGAACAGGCGGGGGAGAGGGAGGTGTTGTTGACCTCCAGAAGCACGCCGCGCTCCCCGGCGGCCCGCACCAGCGCCGGATAGTCCAGGGGGTAGCGGCCGTCGTCCGGGTGTCCCAGGATACAGATCTTGGGGCAGTTGTCCATGGCGCGGACCATGGCCGCTGTATTCTCCTCCGGTCCGCCGCCCTGGGGCATGCACCAGATATGCTGGCTGGCGATGGCCATGTCCAGATTGTTCAGCAGCTTGGGGGAGAGATCCACCGTGCCGTCAAAGTCCATCACGTTGAGCTCCGCGCCCATCATGACCCGTACGCCGTAGATCTCCCGGTCGATGACCCGGAAGTTGAGAAAGTAGTCCTTGTGGGTGGTTAGCTCCATGCCGGGGGCGTGGTCGGTGATGCAGATGAGCTCCAGCCCCCGGTCGGCCGCCGCCCGCACCATCTCCAGCAGGGTGCAGTAGGCGTGCCCGCTGGCCAAGGTATGGGTGTGGCTGTCCAGTCGAAATTCCATACGTTCACTCCTTTTTTCCCATCTATCATACCCAAAATGATGGAAAAAGGCAAGGGGCCGGACAGAAGCCTGGCCCCTTGCGCGTCAGATACCGTTTCCACCGTTCCACTTCCAGTCCCGGATTTCGGGCATGTCCTGGCCGTGGGCGGTGATATACTCCTTGTGCTCCACCAGCTTGTCCTTCATGAGTTGAATGAGGAAGGCCCCCCGGTTGCCCAATTGGGGCAGCCGCTTTACCGTGTCGATGACCAGATTGAAGCGGTCAATGCGGTTGAGCACCCGCATGTCGAAGGGGGTGGTGATGGTGCCCTCCTCCCGGTAGCCCAGTACGTGGATGTTCTTGTTGTGCCGGCGGTAGGTCAGCTCGTGCACCAGGGAGGGGTAGCCGTGGAAGGCGAAGATGATGGGCTTGTCCCGGGTAAAGATCACGTCGTAATCCTCGTCGGTGAGCCCGTGGGGGTGGGCGGTGTGGGGCTGGAGCTTCATCAGATCCACCACATTCACCACCCGCAGCCGCACCTCGGGCAGGTGGCGGCGCAGGATGGTCACCGCTGCCAGGGTCTCCAGCGTGGGGGTGTCGCCGCAGCAGGCCAGCACCGCGTCGGGCTCCGCCCCCTGGTCATTGGAGGCCCACTGCCAGATGCCGATGCCGTGGGTACAGTGCTTGATGGCCTCGTCCATGGTGAGCCACTGGGGCCGGGGGTGCTTGGAGGCCACCATCACATTGACGTAATTCCGGCTTTTGATACAGTGGTCAAAGACGGAGAGCAGGCAGTTGGCGTCAGGGGGCAGGTAGAGCCGCACCACGTCCGCCTTCTTGTTGGCCACATGGTCCAGGAAGCCGGGGTCCTGGTGGGTGAAGCCGTTGTGATCCTGCTGCCACACGTTGGAGGACAGCACGTAGTTCATGGAGGCGATGTCATGTCGGCAGCTACTTCTAACGGCATACTTGAGCCATTTGGCGTGCTGGCTCACCATGGAGTCCACGATGCGGATGAAAGCCTCGTAGCTGTTGAGAAAGCCGTGCCGCCCGGTGAGCAGGTATCCCTCCAGCCAGCCCTGGCACATGTGCTCGGAGAGCATGCTGTCCATAATGCGCCCGTCGGCGGACAACCCCTCGTCGGTGGAGCGTAGCTCGGCGTTCCAGCGGCGGTCGCTGGCTTCAAAGGCGGCGGTGAGCTTGTTGCTCAGGGCCTCGTCGGGGGCGAAGATGCGGAAGTTGCGGGCCTTCTGGTTGAGCTTGAGCACGTCCCGGACATACTTGCCCAGCTCCGCCATGTCCTCCGCCACCGCCTCGCCGGGGGCGGGCACCTCCACCGCGTAGCGGGTGAAGGAGGGGGTGCGCAGATCCCGCAGAAGCATGCCGCCGTTGGCGTGGGGGTTGGCGCCCATGCGGCGCTCCCCCTGGGGGGCCACGGCCCGAAGGGCAGGCACCGGCGCGCCCTCGGCATCAAAGAGCTCCTCCGGCCGGTAGCTGCGCAGCCAGCGCTCCAATACCTCCAGGTGCTCCGGATGGGCGGCGTCCACCGCCACCGGAAGCTGGTGAGCGCGGAAGGTGCCCTCGGTGGGCGCGCCGTCCACCTCCTTCGGACAGGTCCAGCCCTTGGGAGAGCGGAACACGAGCATGGGCCAGCGGGGGCGGGCGGTCTCGCCGAACTCCCGGGCCCCCTGCTGAATGCGCTGAATCTCCCGCACCGCCCAGTCCAGGGCCGCGGCCATCTTCTGGTGCATCTGGGCGGGCTCGTCCCCCTCCACAAAGCGGGGGGTCCAGCCGCAGCCCTTGAAGAAGTCCTCCACCTCCTCTGATGTGATGCGGGAGAACAGGGTGGGGGAGGAAATCTTGTAGCCGTTGAGGTGGAGGATGGGGAGCACCGCCCCGTCGGTGACGGGGTTGAGGAACTTGTTGGAATGCCAGGCAGTGGCCAGCGGGCCGGTCTCCGCCTCCCCGTCACCCACTACGCAGGCGGCGATCAGGGTCGGGTTGTCCATCACCGCGCCAAAGGCGTGGGCCAGGGAGTAGCCCAGCTCGCCCCCCTCGTTGATGGAGCCGGGGGTCTCGGGGGCGCAGTGGCTGCCGATGCCGCCGGGGAAGGAGAACTGGCGGAACAGGCGGCGCATACCCTCCTCGTCCTGGCTCACGTTGGGGTAAAACTCGCTGTAGGTTCCCTCCAGATAGGTCTGGGCCACCACCGCGTTGCCGCCGTGGCCGGGGCCGGAGACATAGATCATGTTCAGCTCATGGCGTGTGATTACCCGGTTCAGGTGGGTGTAGATAAAGTTTTGGCCCGGCACCGTACCCCAGTGGCCCACCAAGGTGCGCTTGAGGTGCTCGGGGCGCAGAGGCTCCCGCAGCAGCGGGTTGTCCAGCAGGTAGAGCTGTCCGGCCGCCAGGTAGTTGGCGGCGCGCCAGTAGGCGTCCAGCTTGCGGAGCATGTCGGGGGTCAAAGGGCCCTTTTTGGACATGCGGGTGGAGGTTTTAACGATCACCTTCGTCTTTTCCTTGGGGGCTTTTGCCAATCGAATGACCTCCTTGTGTCGGCTTTTGTACTGCTTATTATAACCGATGGGACTATACTGTCAATAGAGTGGGGTCAAAATCCCTCTTAAAAGAAAAAACCGGGCCGGAAGCAGCGGCTTCCGGCCCAGTGGGGAGGGGGCATTTATTCCTCCATACCGGCCAGCCGGCCCCGTGCGGTGCGGCGGTAGAGCAGCAGGGCGGTGAGACAGGCGGCCCCCTCGGACAGGAGGAAGGCCAGCCACACCAGAGAGGGCCGGAGCGCGCCCAGCAGCAGGGCCAGCGGGAAAAGGAGCACAAGCTGGCGCAGCAGGGAAACCACCAGGCTGGAATTGGCCGCCCCCAGGGCCTGGAGGGCGGCACAGAGGATCACCGACACCCCAGCGCATACGAAGGAGAGGGCAATGAGGCGCAGGGCGGAGATACCCTCGGCCAGCACGGCGGCATCTGCGTCGAACAGACGGAGGAGAGGGCCGGGGATGGCCAGAAAAACCACGGTGCCCACGGCCATGATGGCGGCGGAGAGCACCAGGGCGAAATGGATGACCCCAGTGATGCGGCTGCGCTGCCGGGCGCCGTAGTTGAAGCTGACAATGGGGATTAGGGCGTTGTTCAGGCCGTTGACCGGCATGAAGAGGAAGGACTGAAGCTTGAAATAGGCCCCCAGAATGAACACGCCGGAGGCGGTGAACAGTGGGAGGATCAGATTCATGCCCAGGTTCATCACCGTGGCCAGGGCCTGCACCAGGATGGCGGGGACGCCCACACGAAACATGGTGCGGATGATGGCGCTGTCCGGGCGGAAGCCCCGGAAGGAGAGGCGCACGATGGAGCTGCGCCGCACCATACACAGCCCCACCACCATGCCCACAACCTGGCCCAGCACGGGGGCCAGGGCAGCGCCAGCCACCTCCATCCGGGGGAAGGGGCCGATGCCGAAGATGAGCAAGGGATCCAGGATGAGGTTGATTACCGCGCCGATGCCCTGGATGACCATAGGGCCCACAGTGTTGCCGGTTGCCTGAAGGGTGCGCTCTCCGGCAAACTGCATGCAGATGCCGACGGAGGCCCCGGTGACGATGGAGAGGTATTGGATGCCGTAGTCGATCACCTGGGGCTGCCCGGGGGCGAAGAGCTCCATAAAGACAGGAGCCAGGCCCACCCCCAGGACCAGAAAGACCACCCAGCAGACCAGATAGACGAAGTAGCCGTTGGCCACTACCCGGTTGGCCTCGTCGGGCCGGTCCTCCCCCAGCCGGCGGGCCAGCAAGGCGTTGAAGCCCACGCCGGTGCCTACGCACACGGCGATCATCAGGGTCTGGATCGGGTAGACAAGCGCCAGGGCTACAAACCCGTCGGAGCTGAGCTGGGCCACGAACATGCTGTCCACCAGATTATAGAGGGCCTGGATCAGCATGGACAGCATCATGGGCCAGGCCATATTCAGCAGCAGCCGGCGCACCGGTATGACCGCCATCTTGTTTTCCTGCAAAGCAATTCCTCCTGATCAAAAAAGACGGGTACCGAGGACGCGCCTCGATACCCGTCTGCCGCACGGCGTGGCAGCCCGTGCGGCTATAGCTGTTTGGTGTAGCGCAGATCCACGCAGGTCATGTCGTGGGGGAATGGAATGTGCTCCTCCGTCCCGTCCCAGGCAAAGCCGTGCCGGGCGTAGAAGCGGCGGGCCCCCTCGTTCTCCCGCAGGACAAAGACGTAGCAGTTGAGGTAGCCGTCGGCCCGGAGACGGCGCAGCGCCTCCTCCATCAGCACCGAGCCGTAGCCTCGGCCGGTGCAGGCGGGGTCGGTGTAGAAGGAGATGATCTCCCCCCAGCCCCGGTAGGCCTCCCCGTGGATCACCAGCCCCTCGCTCTGGCGAGGACTGGGCCCCAGCCGCACCGGCCCGCAGGTGCAGCAGCAGACGGGGTTCTCCCCGTCATAGAGCAGCAGCCCCCGGCACCGCCCGGTGGCGTAGTCCTCCCGGAAAAAGGGAATCCAGTGATCTTCGGTGATCACGTCCCTCAGGTAGTCGTCGGGCACGTGGCCGGGGTAAGCGGCGTGCCAGCCCCGGGCGTGAATGCGGCTCATGGCCGCAAAGTGTTCCTCCGTGCAGGCGTCTATGATGCGCAGTGAATTCATAAGCAGACCTCGTTTAGCGAGTGGATGAGCCGCCCGCGCCGGGTGGCGCGTACAAGCGTTTTGCCGGAGGCAAAACCTTGGTTGAGGCGAATTAACTTCGCCTCAACAGAATGGAAAAAGGGGGCCCCCGCGGGAGGGAACCTCCCGTGGGGTGAGATGCGCAGCCCGGGCCGGACGCCGCGAACCGCCAAGCAGTTTATCGCCAGCCTGAGCGTGCGGAGAGGGCAGATATAGAAAACAGGCCGCCCCATGGGGCGGCCTGCGCGGTTTGAAGCGGGTCAATCGTCAAATTGCAGCAGCTTGTAGGGCGGAATCTCCAGCGCTTCCGCGATGAGGAAAAGGGTGCTCAGGGAAATGCCCACTGCCATGCCGGGGGCCTCCACCTGGGAGAGAAAGCCGGGGCTGATTCCTGCGCGCTCGGCCAACTGCTCCTGGCTCAGCCCCCGTAGCTTTCGGAAGTAGGAGATGCGGATGCCGATGGCGATATAGTGATCCCGAAACCGGGCGTTGTGCTCCTCTTTTTTCATTGCGTCTCACCCTTATGTAAGGGTATCATCTTGACAGATAGATTATTACATGCTAAAACATAGATATTACTAGTATAGAACTAGTATAACTGCGTGTATAGCAGAGGCAGACCCTCACTGCCGCAAATTGCGGTTGACGGCGGGGCCGGGCTGTGGTACAGTACATGTGGAAAGCAAGCTTTACAATTCGACGAGAGGAGCACATGACATGAAGCACAATCGGATGCGCCGGCTGCTGGCCGGCGTCACGGCGGCGGCCCTGCTGGCCGCGCCCGCGCTGGCGGCGGAAGATACCGCTCCGGCCCCTCAGATGCCCGACGCCTGGGCGGTGGGAGAGCTGGCGGACAGCTACGCCATGGGGCTGGTGGACGACAACTACACTACGTACATTCAGAGCACCATCACCAGCGAGCAGCTCTCGGCCATGACCGGCATCGTGGCCGACAAGCTGGCCCTGCTGGAGCTGCCCCAGCGGGCGGCGGACACCGAAGGACTGGTGGTGGACACCACCCGCGGCGGCGTGATGAACGCGCTGTACCAGGAGGCGGCCGCCTACGACATCGACGGCGTGGAGGA
>OGGX01001286.1_pt1 | contig 10287 bp, 7 predicted proteins | sample 1571331 | NCBI WGS metagenome assembly OGGX01 (sample SAMEA2582056, study PRJEB24529) | metagenome | biome: Human gut stool | place: China | collected 2011
GCGCCATCTGTACCTTCGTCTGGCGGGAGGGCCGCATCCCCAGGGCGTGGCCCCACAGCATCGCTTGCCGCCTGTTTACCGCCATCATCAACATCCCCTGCGCTCTTTTCAAGGCCGTCTACCGGGCGGGAAAACGGGTGTGGGACGCCAGTCTGTTCTGCCGCCTGATAGGGGCGCTGGGCGGGGCCTCCTTCCTCTTCCTGGGACTGTTCATGATGGTCATGCTCATGACTCCCCATGCTATGTGGAACAACGTCTACGGCCTGATGGGTGCGGTAGCCCTCACCGGGCTTTTTGTGGTGGGCAGTGCCTCGCGCCCCAAACACCGGCTGGAGCTGGACACCCTGGGGCCCTATATGACGCTCTATATGGCCTTTATCTGTATCGCCCTGGCGGGCTCCCTGTCCACCCGCCTCTCCCTGCGCTTCTTCGCCTTCCACCTGACCGGCTTTTTGCTGGTGCTGCTGGTGGTCAGCATGGTGCGCAAGTATGAGCAGCTCCAGCTCATGGTGGCCCTGGCGGTGCTGGGCCTCTCGGTGGCCGCCCTCTACGGCTGCTATCAGAGCTATATCGGCGTGGATATCGTGGCTTCCCAGCAGGATATGAACCTCAATCAGGGCATGCCGGGCCGGGTCTACTCCTTCTTTGACAACCCCAACAACTTTGCCGAGCAGTTGGCCATGCTCCTGCCCCTGAACCTGGCGCTCTTCCTCAATTCCCACTGGCGGGGGAAGCTCCTTTCCCTGCTCTCCCTGGGGGTGGGGCTGGTGGCCATCGGGGCAACCTACGGCCGTGCCAGTTGGATCGGCCTGGCCGGGGCAGTGCTGGTCTTCCTGGCCCTGCTGAACTGGCGCTGGGTGCCGGTCTTCCTGCTGGTGGGTCTGGCCGCCATCCCCTTCCTGCCCGAGACCATCTACAACCGCATCCTCACCATCTTCAACGCCGGAGAGGATAGTTCGGTTCAGTACCGTTTCGGTATCTATGAGACTACCAGGAACCTGATGGAGGACTACTGGGCGAGGGGCGTTGGCCTGGGCACCGATGTAATGAAGAAGGTCTTCCAGACCTATCCCACCAACTTCGACGGCTCCTATCCGGTTCATACCCACAACAATTATCTCCAGATGTGGGGAGAGACGGGTATACTCGGTCTGCTGGCCTACCTGTCTCTGCTGCTCTACCAACTGAAGTCGGGTGTGAAAGGCTTCTGTGCCGCCCTGGACCCCCGGGTGAAGCGGATGATGGCCGCCGCCATTGGCGCCTTCTGCGGTATACTGGTCATTGGCGTGGCGGAGTACACCTGGTATTACCCCCGCAATATGTTTACCTACTGGTTCCTGTTCGGTGTCATCGGCGCCTGTATCAAGCTGGTGCGTATGGAGCAGGATAAGCAGGCGGCGTAAGAGGAAAATGTCTACCAAATGTCTACCAAAAAGAGCCCGGAACCGTTGTGGTTCCGGGCTCTTTTTGCGCTTGGCATGCCCGGCGTGTCTACCAGATGTCTACCAACGCCACTTTTTGCCGCTCTTTTGTGCCATTTGGAACTGCATGTGGGGGGAATCCCTCCTTTTTCATGGCTTGCAAGGGGCGTCATACGCCCCTAGGCTTCAAAATTCAGAAGGAGGAAATCCAAATGAGAAACCTCAAGCGGACTCTCAGCCTGGTAATGGCCATGGCCCTGATTGTGGGCATGATGGTCGTCTCCGCCAGCGCTGTGAGCAGTGATTTCAACGACTCTGCTGAAATCACCAACACTGAGGCGGTTGATGTGATGACCGCCATCGGTGTATTCGAGGGCACCGACAAGGGCGCCTTCAACCCCACCGGCATCCTGACCCGTGAGCAGGCCGCCAAGATCGTGGCTGTCATGCTGTTGGGCGAGGAGGACGCCAATAAGCTGAGCACCAACTCCACCACCTTCAAGGACGTGGCGGCCAACCGCTGGTCTGCGGGCTATATCGGCTACTGCGTGCAGCAGGGCATCCTGGCGGGCACCGGCAACGGCAACTTCGACCCCGAGGGCGAGCTGACCGGCCTGGCCTTTGCGAAGATGATGCTGGTGGCCCTGGGCTATGACGCGAAGGTTGCCAACTATGTGGGCAACGACTGGGCCATCAACGTGGCCGCCGACGCGGTGAACGCGGGCATCGCCCCCAAGGGCATCGTGCTGGCCGACGCCATGACCCGTGAGCAGGCCGCCCAGATGGCGTTCCAGACCCTGACCGCCGACATGGTGTACTACACCAACAAGGGCACCACTGTCAACACTCCCGACGGCACTCAGGTTGTTGTGGGCGCCTCCGCCCCTGTGAAGGTCGCCAACAGCAAGACCGACGACTACCGCACCGTTTCCGCCGACCGTGACGAGGTGCAGCAGTTCTGCGAGAAGTACTTCTCTGACCTGACCCTGAACAGCAATAACCACGACGATTTCGGCCGTCCCTCCGACCAGTGGAAGAACGGCACCAAGGAGATCGGCACCTATGCTTCCACCGCCGATGCCTCCTACACCGAGGAAGTCAAGTCCAAGACCATCTACTCCGACCTGGGCCTGGGCGAGACCACCAAGGCCGACGTGATTGTGGACGGTAAGACCGCCGCCGACTTCACCGTGAAGAAGGGCGACGACACCAAGCTGGAGGCCAGCGGCAACGGCGTTCTGGTCGAGGCTTTTGTGGACAGCGATGACAACGTGACCCTCGTGGTTATCAACACCTATGTGGGTGAGGTTTCCAAGGTGGTCGACGCTGACAGCGTGAAAAAGGACGAGGAGCCCTACATCGAGATCGCCGGCCTGACCGGCAACGGTGGTAAGTTTGAGACCAACGCCTCCTTTGATGAGGATGATGTGGTGCTCTACACCGTGGCCGACGGCGACATCCAGACCGTGACCATGGCGAAGAAGATCGAGGATCAGGAAGTCACCTCCAAAACCGGAGACACCAAGTTTGTGGCCGACGGTGAAACCTACAAGTATAACAAGAATCACCGCACCTACGATATCACGCTGAAGAGCAGCGTCGATATTTATACCGATAACTACGGCTACGTGGTGTATGTGGAGGAGTATGAGGCTGGCTCCGCCAGCGTCGCTTTCGTGCTGAATTTCAAGACAAATAATGAAGGTTGGGACGGCGACACCGACAAGACCTATACCGCCAAGCTGCTCCTGACTGATGGCACTGTCATCGAGGCTGATACAGACGACAAGAACCCTTCTGCTTTTAAGAACAAATTTGTCTCCTACACCGTGGATGACGATGGCATCTACACTCTGAAAGCGAAGGATGTGACCTCCGATGCGGGTGACTCCATCTACCTGACCAAGGGCACCTCCAAGTTTGACATCAACGGTACCAACAATAAGGGTGGCGAGCGCTACGCCAACAGCAGCACCATCTTCCTGGTCTATGACGAGGAAGAGAAGGAGTACAGCGTCTACACCGGCATTGCCAATGTGCCCAGCATGGACGGCAAGGCCACCGTATATGTGAACTCCAAGGACGGCAAGCCCGGCAGCGTGGCCAAGTATGTCTTTATCTCCGCCGCCTCCGATGTGGTGTCCGACTCCAACAAGGCTCAGATCTATATCCTGGCCGGCAGCCAGTCCAAGCTGATCAGCGACAGCGAGAAGGGCGACTACTACACCTACGACGCTGTGATCGACGGCAAGATCACCACGGTCGACGTCGAGAAGGATTATGCTGAGAAGAATATCAAGAACGATATCGTGGCCAGCAGACTGACCATCAACAGCAAGGACGTGGTCACCAAGATCACCGAATACGAGAATGACACCAAGAAGGACGACTACTACATCTCCGGCGTGGGCACCAAGAAGACCACCGATGGTACCGTGGGCCTGACCCAGAATGGCTCCACCACCTACTACACCTATGCGAAGGATGTTGTTGTCTTCCGCATCGAGGACGATGAGTTCAATACCTCCAGCATCAACTCCGTCCGCGACAGCGATGACGCCTTTAAGGCCATTGTAAAGGACGGCGAGGTTGTGGCCCTGTTCATCACCGAGAATGGTAAGGACGGCGGCAAGCCTGACATCAAGTCCGACTTCAAGTTTGATTCTATCTCCGCAAGCCGCGAGGAGAATGGAACCGTAAAGGTGACTGCCTCCTGTGCAGACATTGATGATTGGAATCTGAAGGATGCCGTGATCGAGTTCACTGTATCCAAGAACAACGGGGATGAGCAGACCTTCACCAAGAATCTTTCTGGAGTGAAGTCCTATGCTGATGTGATGAACGCGTTGACCGTACCTGGTCTCACCATCAGTGCAAACAGTACCGGCACCTATGATGTCAGTGTGCTGATCACCTTCAAGGGTGATAACGCTGACACCAACACTTACACCGTATCTGGCAGTTGCTCCTTCACCATCGCCTGACCGCGGTTGTGAAAGCATAACGAACCCCCTTCCGGATTTCCGGAAGGGGGTTCTCTTTTAACCCAATACTAAGTAGGTATAGTGCGCCCCCTTTTCGTTGAGCTGGCCCTCCGCGCTGGTGCCGCCGGAAGTAGAGCCTCCACTGGCCCAGCCGGTCACATACCAGGACAGGCTGTCCTCTCCCCAGGCCAGGGACAGCACGCTGCCCATACCGGCGGTATCATTGGCCGCACCCTTTGTCCCCGGCCGCAGGAAGAGCGAGGTCGCTTGGTAACTCCCGCCCACCACCATGACCGCCAGCGGCCGGAAGGGGAAGTGCAGAACCGTCGCCTTCCCTTTCCCGTAATTGCCGTCTCCTGTGTAAGTTCCGACCACCTGGAGGCAGTTTCCCCGCGCTGCGATCGCCGAATCAATTTTTGCAAAATCCTCATTAAAGTCCATGCGGAGGAAGCTGTCCTCCGGCTCCCATTGGTGCAGGCGATAGTGTTCCGTATACTTTGCCATGCATATTACCCCCTTTGCAGGGAAAACAAACCCCGCACCCGGCGTACTCCCGGACGCGGGGGTTTTATTCTGCTGAACAGCCTGTAGGGGCGGCCTTTATGGCCGCCCGCGGGCGGGGACAAGCCCCGCCCCTACAGGGTAGAGACGTACCGGGGCAGGCGGGGAGCGGCGTCCCCTTTGCGGGGCGAAGGGTCTGCGCGTACGGACGTGTGCGTTCCGTCTTTTTCTGTGAAAAAATCCCTCTGGCCCTACAAGGACATACTCACGGCCGAAATGGCTCATACTCAACAGGGAAGCGAATAAAAGGCGGGCAGGGAGAGATCCCGGAACAGCAGGCCATCCGGCGGGCACCAGGTAAATACAAAGGTGGCGGCGCCCAGCGCCAGCACCAGCACCACCCAGAGCAGGCGTGTGCGGCTCCAGACGGGAGTGCGGAGGAAACAGGGCAGCAGGAAAAAGGCGGCCATCACCAGCACATAGAGGGCCACGTCAAAAAAGAGGGAATCACCCTCCAGCACCACATGATAGAGGTAACCCACGCCCAGCATGACCGCAGCCGAGAGGAGCAGGGAGAAGGCGCGGGCGCCCAGGCTCTCCGGCTCCCTGCGCACCAGCAGAACACCGGAGAGCAGGCAGGGCCAGTAGAGGATTTTCACATGCTCCCAGAGGCTTTCGTTGACCGGGGCCAGCAGGGCGGTCAGGCCATTGGGCCAGAGAGCGTAGAGGAAGTGCAGGCAGGAGCCCGCCAGCGTGGCCACCACAAAGGTGATCAGCGCCGCCTTGGACAAACGGGACATAGCGATACCCCCTGTTTTGTGATAGTGGAGTATATGCGCAGAGCGGGGCGGACATACCCCGCAGGGGCAGGGAATGTCTGCACGGCACAGGGTCCGGGTCCTGTGCGGCTTTGTATTCCGAGGCCAGCAGCCCGGCGGCACAGGCAGCGGCGACGGGGGGGCCCGCTTCCATGGCGCGGGCGGCCAACAGGCTCCCGGAATAAAGAGCTTGATTCGGTTTGAACCGCTCGCCAATTTTTGGTTACCTTGCACTTTACCAGAATCTTCTTATAACGGAAACAGGAAATTGCCGGGACAAAGGGGAAATCTGGCGGAATAAAAGGAGGAAGGCCGACGGGGCCGGCGCTGGAAGGAAACGACAAGCCAAAGGAGCGTTTCATTGCCAGAGGCGGCGGCGCGCGTTCCGGCCATATTAAAAACGGCGCGCAGCGTGCGCCGTTTTTCACGTTTCAATTCAAAAAAGGGGTGGTCAAATGAAGGAGGAATCCAAAACGAGGCCATGGGCGGCCCTGGCGGTGGCGGTGATGTTCGTGCTGGCGTCATTGGTATCGGCGGCCCCGGCTCGGGCCGCGGAGGAGCGGACGGTGATCCCCAAACTCTTTTCCGACGGCGTAATGGTGGTGGGCTTTTCCGAGGTGGCCGGCGCGGAGGGCAGCAGCGCCCCGGCCCGGGACTGTGGACTGCGGGAGGGCGACATCATCACGCACATCAACCGGGAGGAGGTGGACAGCATCGAGGAGGTGCAGAGTGTCCTCCAGGAGGTGGGCGGAAAACCCATGAGCATCCGGGCGGTGCGGGACGACAAGACCGTACAGCTCACCGCTCAGGCGGTCCAGTGCGGCAGCGACGGCCAATACAAGCTGGGGGCGTGGATCCGCGACTCCATGGCGGGGATCGGCACCCTCACCTTCTGCGAGCCCGCTACCGGGCGGTTCGGCGCTTTGGGCCACGGCATCAACGACGTGGACACCGCCCAGCTCATGCCCCTCCAGTCCGGCTCCATCATGTATTCGGAGGTCACCGATGTGAAGAAGGGGGAAAAGGGAGCCCCCGGCGAGCTCCACGGCGCGTTTCAGGTGAACCGGGATTTGGGCGAGCTGTACGCCAATACTGCCAGCGGCGTGTTTGGCCGCCTGGAGGACGGTACGCTGACCGACGGCCTGGAGCCGGTGCCCGTAGCGGAGCGCAAGGAGGTCAAGACCGGGGCGGCCACGATTCTCTCCAACATCGCCGGCGACCAGGTCGAGGAGTATCAGGTGGAGATTATCCGGGTGTATCCCGCCAACGGCGCGGATACCCGGAACCTGATGCTCAAGGTGACCGACCCCCGCCTGCTGGAAACCACCGGCGGGATTGTCCAGGGCATGAGCGGCAGCCCCATTCTGCAAAACGGCAAGCTGGTGGGCGCAGTGACCCATGTTCTGGTAAATGATCCCACCCAGGGCTACGGCATTTTGGCGGAGAATATGCTCCTGGAGGCGGAAAATGGGGAGAACCAGTCGTAACGGTCGTAAAAAGGTCGAATGAAGTCGAGGAGAAATACCCATAAATTACCAGAAAAACCCTTGCGTTTGCTGTCTGATTATGGTAAATTATAGGCAACCGGTAAACAGCCTTGGCCAGGCAGCAAACATAGGGCAGGGAAACCTGCTGGAAAGGGTGTCAATATTGGAAACCAGAAAGAGGATCTTGGTGGCCGATGCCAGTGAGGAGTTCCGCCGTGTCTTTACGGGTGCGCTGGAGGAGGAATCCGGCCTGGAGCTGGCCGCAGAGACAGGGGACGGGCAGGAGACAGTCCGCCTGGCAAAGGAGCTCTCCCCGGACATCGTGGTGATGGATTTCGTGCTTGCCCGTATGGATGGACTGGAGGTGCTGTCCGAGCTGGCGGCGCTGCCCGGCCGGCCCCGGGTGCTGGTGCTCTCCAGCTTTGCGCGGGGCAATATGGCGGAGCTGGCCGCGGCCCATGGCGCGGACTACTATATGATGAAGCCGTGCAAACTCTCCGCCGTGATGGAGCGCATCCGCCAACTGGCGGGACAGCCCCAGAGCGGCGGGGAGGAGCCCGGGCGCCTCTCTGGTGAGAGCCAGAACCTGGAGAGCACCGTCACCTCCATTATCCATGAGATCGGTGTGCCCGCCCACATCAAGGGCTACCAGTATCTGCGGGAGGCCATCATCATCGCCGTGGGCGACATGGATGTGATCAACGCGGTGACCAAGATCCTCTACCCGGAGGTGGCCAAGCGTTTCGGCACAACGGCCTCCCGCGTGGAGCGCGCCATCCGCCACGCCATTGAGGTGGCATGGGACCGGGGTGATCTGGAGACCCTGCAAAAGTATTTCGGCTATACGGTGAGCAACGCCAAGGGCAAGCCCACCAACTCGGAGTTCATCGCCATGATCGCCGACAAGCTCCAGTTGGAGCGCAAACAGAAGTAAAGGAAATGATCAAAACAGGCGGGGGATTTTCCCCCGCCTGTTCAGCCTGTCGAAAAAGTATTTTCGACAGGCCGAGGGACTTTTCGAACCTTCAAAAAAGTTCAAAAAGTCGGTGGATCAAACGCGAAAGAAACCCCTGACGGTTTTCTTTCACACGATCATTCCCTCCGAAATCTCTGCCTGAAGGGTTTATCGACAGCCTCAACAGGCGGAGGAAGCTGGTTGACAGGGAGAGAGATCGGGGCTACAATCGTCTTTATGTGTAAAACAGGAGGCGTATTCCCGTGAAAATCATCTGTCAAATCGGCGTCATCTTTGCCGTGTGCTGGTTCAGCCAGCTCATTGAGGCGGCGCTGCCAGTTCCATTCCCGGCCAGCGTGATCGGCATGCTGCTGCTGCTGGCGCTGTTGGCCACCGGGCTGCTCAAAATCGAGCATATCCGGGAAAAGGCGGATTTTCTGCTGGCCAACATGGCCTTCTTTTTCCTGCCCGCCGGGGTGAGCGTCATCAACTACTTCGATGTGCTGGGCCGCTCGGCCGTCGCGCTGGTGTTGGTCTGCCTGCTCTCAACGGTGATCACCTTCGGCGCCACCGCCCTGAGCATCCGGTTCACCCTGCGCCTGCTGGAGAGGAGGAAGTCCCGTGTCTGAGCTGCTTGCTTCCCCCTTTTTTGGCATCGCTTTGAGTATCCTGGCCTTCTGGGTTGGGGTGCGCATCCAGAAAAAGACCGGCCTGGTGGTCTGTAATCCCCTGCTCATTGGCATCGTCCTGGTGGTGGGGGTGCTGCTGCTGTTCCGCATTCCCTATGAGTCCTATCATCAGGGCGGAGAGATCATCAACATGTTTCTCGCCCCCGCCACCGCCTGCCTGGCGGTGGCCATCTACGGGAAAATCCGTATTCTGAAGGAGAACTGGCTGCCCATTCTGGTTGGGTGCGTGGTGGGCTCGGCGTCCTCCATGGGCAGCATCCTTCTGCTCTGCCGCCTGTTTGGGCTGGACGCGGCCATGACCGCGTCCCTCCTGCCCAAATCCGTCACCACCCCCATTGCCATCAGCGTATCCCAGGCCCACGGCGGCATCGGCCCCATCACCGTGGTGGCGGTGCTGATCACAGGCATCTTCGGCAGCATCGCGGCCCCGCTGCTCATCAAGCTGTTCCGGGTGAAGGACCCCATGACCGCCGGGCTGGCCATCGGCGCCAGCTCCCACGCGGTGGGCACCTCCAAGGCTCTGGAGCTGGGAGAGACCGAGGGGGCCATGAGCGGGCTGGCTATCGGGGTGTGCGGGCTGATCACAGTGGTGCTCTCCCTGTTCCTGATGTAGCGGAATCCGTACGCCCCCGCCGACGGCGGGGGCGCAGTCTGTCGAAAAAGTGGCAAAGCCACTTTTTCGAGAAAGCCGCAGTCTGCCGCGCGCAGGGTTTGTCCGCCTGTGGCGGCCAGACCCAACACTTGCAGCCTGAGAAGTGTTTTCCCCGACGCACATGTCACCGGGGAAACCAGATTGGTACTTGATTCGCGCCTGCGGGCGCGAACTCTGCGAGGCTTTTTCGACATACTGGCGTCCCCGCCGACGGCGGGGGCGTTTTTGCAATCGTATGTATACAAAGCCGGCATGTTGTAGTAGAGTAGGGGGAGAAAGGAGTGCTGACCCATGCTGGAGGAGGAAGTGCGCCGGGCGCGGCGGGAAGAGCGGGACGTGGAGGACGTGACGGTGGAGGGGGAGTGCCTGGCGGGCGCGGACTTGTCGGGGCTGGAGTTTCGCCGGGTGTGCCTGCACCGGTGCCGGTTCCAGAACTGCGACTTCTCGGGGGCGGTCTTTGACCGGGTGGAGTGGAGCGGCTGCGACTTCTCCAACTGCCGCTTCGGCGGGACGGTCTGGACGGACACGGTGGTGCGGGATTGCAAGGGGGACGGCGGCCGGTTCACCGCCAGCCGGTGGCGGGGCTGCACCCTGGGAGAGAGCGCCTTCCGCTGCGCCAATTTTGCACAGTCGCGGTGGAAAAAGTGCTGCATGGAGAACTGCCAGCTTCGCCGGGCCGTGCTGGCCGAGGCGGATGTGGCCGGCCTGAGCCCACACCGGACGGGGTTCCAGGAGGTGGACTTTTTTCGCACGCCGCTGAAGGGGATGGATTTTTCCGAC
>OGGX01001289.1_pt1 | contig 10273 bp, 7 predicted proteins | sample 1571331 | NCBI WGS metagenome assembly OGGX01 (sample SAMEA2582056, study PRJEB24529) | metagenome | biome: Human gut stool | place: China | collected 2011
AATAATAGTTTTCTTTTTGGATGCGACCGAAATCCGTCAATCCGTATGGTATTTGTTTCATCATATCGCGATTCCCTTCTTTAATTCATATCGAAGCAAATATACGGAAAACGATGAAAGGGCATTTTTAAAGCTACTTATTTATTCGTTTATTTGTTATTTTGTAAGAAAACAGCTATTTTTATCTCCATTGTTGAGTTTTGATTAGTTTTTATTTGCCAAGAAACTCCACTGTATACTTCACTGCTTCATTGAAAGCTGTTTCTTGACCGGGCACAGTGATAAACAAATGCACTGCCGAGGGAAATTCGAGTCGGGTAGCATTTACGCCAAGAGAGGGGAAACGGTCGATAAACTCTTTCCCTTGACAAGCCAGGATATCTCGTCCGGCTGCGATAAGGAGTGTGCGAGGTAGTTTTTTCAAGGTTTTGTCTGTAGCCGACATGGGGGATATTTCTGGATTGTGTATCCTGTCGGGTGATGGTTCATAACTTTGGTTGAACGCTTCCATTAAGTCTCCGTCCAGCCCGAATCCCTTGTCGTACTTCTGCCATGAAGGGGTATGGTCATTCCATGCCTTCACAACGGGATAGAAAAGCAAAAGCCCCGCTATATCCCCTTCGTTCATTCTCAATGTGGAAGAAATGGCGAGATTGCCGCCGGAACTATCACCGCCTACCATAATCCGGTTGGGAGAACATCCCCAACGGGCTGCATTCTTTATTGCAAATCTGATAGCTTCCTCACAATCGTCAAGCGGTGTCGGATAAGGGTATTCGGGGGATAAACGATAGTCAACAGCGAGGACACTTATGCCGCTTCTAGAACAGACTTCGCTGCAAAACCGGGCACAACTGTTCAAACTGCCGATTGTCCATCCTCCGCCATGCAGATAGATAAGCAATGTATTGTTGGTGGAAGTGGTAGGGGTGTAAAGCCTCAGATTACCGGCGGGCTCTGTCACTTTTACATTTGCGGGATAAGTAGGTTTGCTATTACGCGCATTTCTTACATTTTCCAACTTCTTCGTATTTCCGTTGATAGCTGTAAATATAGCGTCACGCTGTGTGGGTTGCAGCGTCGGACTCATCTGTGCCATGAACGCATCTGCCTCTTTCCACATCACTGAGTCTTTGGGCTCGTCAGCGACGGGTATCCCCATGAGAGATACCGCCATTATCGTTGTTAGAATCATTTAGTTCTTATAAATCAACTTGCTCGGCACTCCTTCGCCAAACAAACTGTCTCCGACGGTCGTAATCTTATCTCCGGTAGCCACTACATAGCGAAGATTGTCGCATCCCATAAATGCGCCGAACTCAATAGCCGTCACACCGGCGGGAAGTTCCAATGTGCCGCACAGACGGCCGCAATTACTGAATACACGTTGACCGATGGATTTCAGATTGCGGGGTAGTTTTATTTTCAGCAGGTATTTTTTCTGTGAGAAAGTGAAGTCGGGGATGGCCGTTGCGTTTGTTTTTGAAATGTCGACCGCTACCAGATTCGGCATATAGTCGCGGATTAGTTTGAAATCGGCGTTGTCCAGTTTGCCTTCTACAGTCAGGAAATTGATGTCTCTAGGTTGTAATCCGGCTTTCAGAATCTCTTCTTCCAATTTGCCCATCAGTCCCACTTGCAGGGTTGTTTCTACCGGTTCACCCTCGATGAAAGCGAAGTTCTGCCATCTGTCCTTATTACGGTAAGAATCGCTGCTGCCTAGAGGTACGAAGATTGCGGTAACGCTGTCCGCCAACGCTTCCGGCAACAGATTGGGGGCTGTCTTTTTGCGAATCTGACAGATTCTCAAGTTTTCGCAACCTTTGAAGGCTGCATCCTCTATGTTTTTGGTCTTTTCCGAAAGTATTATCTTCTCCAACGTCTTTTTGCCTTTGGTTACTCCGTCTACAACATTTGAGAATGCGTATGCGGGAATGAAATTCGGCATATAAATGTAGAATTTCCCGTTGGGATAAGTGCCCGCCTTGCCGCTGTACATCTTAATCTCGGCATTCGAGATGTCCAATACTTTTAGACTGGCGAATTCGTCACGCAGATGTCGGAAGTCTTCTGCATTCAGCTTGCCGGTCAGGGTGAGATGGGTGACGGTGTTGGCTTCCTCCTCCGTCATCATGGAAATAAGTGTGCCGGGTTTGCTTACATAATAGGTTTTACTCACTTGTGCTACTGCTCCTAAAGCGTTGGTTGCCAATAAAAAACTTATCAATAGTAGTTTAATTTTCATAATCATGCGAATTTGTTCTGACAAATATAGGAAAAAACGAAATTATATGGTGTTTTTTTATGTTTTATATCTAATTTTGCAGGTGGATTAACAAATTGTAAAATGACGGCAGAAGATATTGTGGAGAAAAAAGAACCTAAGAGACTTCCTGTATGGGCGTGTATCCCATTGTTTATAGGAATATTTTTCATATTTATGGGATTGTACGGCACGCTGGCGAGAGGATTTTTGTCGATGGTGCTTGGAGTGGAAGCCCGTCATCCGGGATTGGTGGGGTATATTTTACTGGAAAGCAGTATGCTGCTGGCTGTTCTCACTGCCGCTGCTATCATGTTACGTTTTGAACGCTGTCCGTTCTCTGACTTGGGGCTGTCCGTCAGAGGACATACGAAAGGGTTGTGGTACGGGTTTCTGATGGCTGTCCTGTTGTATGTGGTAGGCTTCGGTCTGTCGTTGGCTATGGGCGAAGTGGAAGTAGTCGGTTTTCAGTTCAAGATTTGGGATTTGGCGGGAGCGTGGGTGTTTTTCCTGCTTGTCGCGGTGTTTGAAGAGATTCTGATGCGTGGCTATATATTGGGACGTTTATTACATACTCGTTTGAATAAATTCCTTTCCCTGTTTATCTCGGCATCGTTATTCGCATTCCTGCATATTTTTAATCCTGAAATAAATGCCTTGCCGATGATCAACCTTTTGCTGGCAGGCATGTTGCTAGGTGCTCCTTATTTATATACGCGGAACCTTTGTTTCCCGATTTCCCTCCATCTTTTCTGGAATTGGATACAAGGTCCGGTTCTGGGCTATCAGGTGAGCGGCAACAATTTTGTATCTACTATGCTGAAACTGAATATGCCCGAAAAGAATGTGCTGAATGGCGGAGCCTTCGGTTTTGAAGGCTCGCTCATTTGCACGGTACTGATGATTCTGTTTACTGTTCTTATTATCTGGTGGGGTGAGAAAAGAACGGCGATCAGTCTTGCGGTACACCGATCATGCTAAGCTGAATCCGTTTGCGGTCGGTATCTACGTTCATCACTCTGACCATGACGTGCTGGTGGATGGAAACGATTTCCGTAGGATCGGAAATGTAACGTTCCGCCAATTGGGAGAGGTGTACAAGACCGTTCTCCTTGATACCTATATCGACGAAAGCTCCGAAATTGGTGATGTTTCCTACAATGCCCGGAAGAATCATACCTTCGCGCAAATCGGCTATGGTACGTACATTCTTGTCGAACTCAAATACTTTGATGGTTTTTCGCGGGTCGCGTCCGGGCTTTTCGAGTTCCTGCATAATATCCTGTAAGGTAGGCAGGCCGACGACGGGAGTGACGTAATTGGAGATATTGATTTTCCGGCGGAGTTCCTTGTCGGCTATCAACTCATTGACAGTGCATTTCAGATCTTTTGCCATCTGTTCCACAATATGGTAACTTTCCGGATGTACGGCCGTATTGTCGAGCGGATTCTTTGCTCCGGGAATACGGAGGAACCCAGCACACTGCTCGAAAGCTTTGGCGCCCATACGCGGAACTTTCATCAGTTCTTTGCGGGAGTTGAAGGCTCCATTCTCGGCACGATAATTGACGATATTTTGCGCCAGTTGAGGACCTAATCCGGAAATGTAAGTCAACAGATGGCTACTGGCTGTATTCAGGTTCACTCCTACGAGGTTTACGCAATTTTCTACGGTCTGGTCGAGCGCTTTCTTTAATTTCGTCTGGTCTACATCATGCTGATACTGACCGACTCCGATGGACTTGGGATCTATCTTGACTAATTCCGCCAGCGGATCCATCAGACGGCGGCCGATGGAAACGGCTCCTCTGACCGTCACGTCGTAGTCCGGAAATTCGTCGCGGGCGATCTTGGAAGCCGAATAGATGGAAGCCCCCTGTTCGCTGACTACAAATACAGGAATCTGACGGTCGAATGTCTGTTGGTTGATAAAGTCCTCCGTTTCGCGGCTGGCTGTTCCGTTGCCGATGGAGATAGCTTCGATCTGGTAGGCTTCGACCATCTTACGGAGTTTCGAAGCGGCTTCACCGGTCTTGCCGACCGGAGGATGCGGATAAATGTTTTCATTATGCAGCAGATTACCTTGAGCGTCGAGACAAACAACCTTGCAACCGGTACGGAAACCGGGATCGATGGCGAGTACCCGCTTCTGTCCCAATGGGGCGGCAAGGAGTAGCTGGCGGAGGTTCTCCGTGAAGACGCGGATGGCTTCGTCGTCGGCTTTCTCTTTTGATTGTGCGGCAAATTCCGTTTCGATGGAAGGTTTAAGCAGACGTTTGTAGGCGTCGATAACAGCCTCGCTCACTTGCTCGCTACATTCATTATTACCACGTACGAATTGGCGTTCCAGACGTTCGATGCACGCCTCGTCGTCCGGAGTGATGGACACTTTCAGCAGCCCTTCGGCTTCGGCACGGCGGATGGCAAGCAGGCGATGGGAAGTGCAGCGTTTCAAAGGTTCGGAAAAGTCGAAATAGTCCCGGTATTTGGCGGCCTCTTCTTCTTTGCCTTTAACTACTTTAGCGTTGATTTCCGCTTGGCGGCTGAATTGATTGCGGACAGCATTACGGGCACGTTCGTCTTCGTTCACTTGCTCGGCTATGATATCGCGAGCCCCTTTCAACGCGTCTTCCACGTCTTTTACTTCTCCCTTGACGAATGAGGCGGCACGGGCGCTCAGGTTGTTTTCCCTCTGTAATAGCAGTAGGGTAGCAAGCGGCTCCAACCCTTTCTGACGGGCGGCTTCGGCACGTGTCTTACGTTTGGGCTTGTAGGGGAGGTAGATGTCCTCCAGTTCTGTCGGATTCCAGGTGTCGTTGATACGTTTCTCCAGCTCGGCGGTGAGTTTTCCTTGTTCGGTGATGGTGCCGAGAATAGTCTCTTTCCGTTTGGCTATGTCGCACAACTTATCATGTTGCTCTTTGATCTGTTCTATCTGAACTTCATCCAGCCCGCCTGTAGCTTCTTTGCGGTAGCGGCTGATGAAAGGAATCGTAGCGCCTTCACCCAGAAGGTGGAGGGTACTGCTTATTTGTTTTTCCGATATGCCTGACAGTCCGGAAATCATCTTGTGAAATAATTCCATAAATTGTATTTTTTGAGAATAAATGAGCGACAAAAATACACATTAATCCGTTAAAACCGACAAGTTTTGCTATATTTGCAACCTAAATAAATAAGTAAGCACATCAAAACTGCATAACTATGCCCAGATATTCAGGATGTCTTTTTGCTTTCTTCCTTTGGCTATCCCTGTCAATGGAGGTCCTTGCAACCTCTAAGGATATGAATCCTATTCTAATTATTTGTTCCTATAATCCGGCTGCCTATCAGACTTCAGTTACTATTTCCGATTATATGGAGGGATATACCAGACTGGGAGGGAAACGTGATATTATTATTGAGAATATGAACTGCAAGAGTTTCTCAGAAGCTCCTTTATGGAGTGGTATGATGACACAAATCCTTGCTAAATATCAGGGGGGGAAGCAGCAACCGGCACAAATTATATTGTTAGGACAGGAGGCGTGGGCGGCTTATCTGTCTCAAAGGGATTCGATGCGGGTGAAAGTTCCGGTAATGTGTAGTCTGGTCAGCAGCAATGTCGTGATATTGCCGGAGGATACCGTCGGAGATTTGGATAGCTGGTTGCCCGGATCTGTAGATATCTTTGAAGATCATATGAATATTCCTGAATTGCAGTCGGGATTTATCAATCATTATAATATAGGAGATAATGTGCGTATGATTCGTGCGTTCTATCCCGAAACAAAACATATTGCTTTTATCTCGGATAATACGTATGGCGGCGTCACGATGCAAGCGTTGGTGCGAAAGGAAATGAAAAATTTCCCCGATCTGGATCTTATTCTGTTGGACGGAAGAAAACATACTATTTATACGATTGTAGAGGAATTACGGCATTTGCCGGAGCATACTGTTATCATCGTGGGCACTTGGCGGGTGGACATGAATGAGGGGTATTTTATGCGGAACGCCACGTATGCGATGATGGAAGCGGCTCCTGCCATTCCTACCTTTACACCTTCATCGGTGAGCCTGGGACATTGGGCTATAGGAGGTGTATTGCCCGATTATCGGAAAGTGGGAGAAGAGATGGCTATGGAATCTGTCCGGATGGATAATCAGTCCGGTAACGCGGAAAAACATCTGCAGATTATTGAATCTAAGGCTGTGATGGACAGTAGGAAAGCGAAAGAATGGGGATTGGATCCGAAGGCTTTGCCGTTTGGCGTGGAGCTCATCAATCAGCCGGTTTCATTCTATCAGCAGTATACGTATCAGATATGGTCTGCTTGCACTTTGTTTGTTGTATTGGTGTTGGGGCTGTTTATTTCTCTCTTTTATTATTTCCGTACGAAGCGGTTGAAAGACGAGCTGTTGAGGTCGGACAAAGATTTGCGTGTGGCGAAAGACAGGGCGGAAGAGTCCAACCGACTAAAAAGTGCTTTCCTGGCAAACATGAGTCATGAGATACGTACACCGCTGAACTCAATTGTCGGATTCTCGGATGTGTTGGCTGTGGAAGGAAGTACGGAGGAGGAACGTCAGTCCTATTTTCAGATTATCAAGACTAATTCAGATTTACTGCTTCGCCTGATTAATGATATTCTTGACCTTTCGCGACTGGAGGCTAACCGGGTGACGCTAACTTGGGAGGAGTGTGATATCGTACTGTTGTGTCGGCAGGTGGTTGCTTCCGTTAGTTTTTCACGGCAATCTTCGGACAATCAGTTTCTGTTTACCACTTCTTTTGAGACGTACCGGATGGAGACGGATATACAGCGTATGCAGCAGGTGATTATCAATCTCTTGTCGAATGCTGATAAGTTTACGAAAAAGGGGAAGATTACATTGGACTTTTCTGTCGATGAAAAAACGGGAATGGCGGTTTTCTCAGTGACTGACACCGGATGCGGTATCCCGAAAGAAAAACAGAAACTTGTGTTCGAACGCTTTGAAAAACTGAATGAGTATGCTCAGGGAACCGGATTGGGGTTGTCTATCTGTAAATTGATCGTATCTAAATGGAAGGGAGCTATATGGATTGATCCCGACTATACAGGCGGGGCACGATTTATATTCTCGCATCCTCTAAAAATAGAAAAAGAATGAAACGAATAACATTGATTTATGCTTGGCTTTTCTGTCTGACACTGTCCGTTGCAGCACAGGAAAAGGTAGTGAGGTTGAAGATTGTACAGACAAGTGATGTACACGGAAATTATTATCCTTACAATTTTATAACCCGTCAGGAATGGAAAGGGAGTCTGGCCCGGATATACTCATTTGTTGAGAAGGAACGCCGGGAGTATAAAGATAATCTGATATTGCTGGATAATGGGGATATTCTGCAAGGACAGCCTACCGCTTATTACTATAATTATATAGATACCGTGTCTCCGCATCTTTGTGCGGAGATGATGAATTATATGAAATATGATGCGGGCAATATGGGAAATCATGATGTGGAAACTGGACGTGCTGTATTCGACCGTTGGATTGAAACCTGTGACTTTCCTATACTGGGAGCCAATATCATTGATACGTCTACGGGGAAACCTCATCTTCCTCCTTATAAAGTGTTGGAACGGGACGGGGTGAAGATCGTCGTTTTGGGGATGATTACACCGGCCATTCCTGCCTGGCTTTCGGAAAATCTGTGGAGAGGGCTTCGTTTTGACGATATGGAGGAGACGGCTCGCAAATGGATGAAGATAATCCGTGCAAAGGAGAATCCGGATGTGGTCATCGGGTTGTTCCATGCCGGACAGGATGCGTTTAAGATGTCCGGTAAATATAATGAGAATGCGTCTCTGAATGTGGCAAAGAATATTCCGGGATTCGATGTGGTATTGATGGGACATGATCATGCCCGCGAATGTAAGAAGGTGATGAATGTTGCCGGAGATTCGGTGTTGGTTATTGATCCGGCAAGCAATGGAGTGGTGCTGTCCAATGTCGACATCACTTTGAAGTTGAAGGATGGCAAGGTACTGAGCAAGGATATTCAAGGTGTATTGACGGAGACAAAGGATTATGGTGTCAGCGAGGATTTTATGAAACGTTTCGCTCCGCAGTATGAGGCTGTGCGGAAGTTTGTGTCCAAGAAAATCGGTACGTTTACTGAGGATATCTCTACGCATCCTTCTTTCTTCGGTCCTTCTGCTTTCATCGATCTGATACATACTTTGCAGCTCGATATCACGGGAGCCGACATTTCTTTTGCAGCACCGCTTTCATTCGATGCGGAAATTAAGAAAGGGGATGTGTTCGTCAGTGATATGTTCAACTTATATAAGTATGAAAATATGCTGTACGTGATGACTTTGTCCGGTAAAGAAATCAAGGATTTTCTGGAGATGTCTTATTTCATGTGGACTAACCGGATGAAATCACCGGACGACCATTTGCTGTGGTTCAAGGAAAAACGTCGGGATGGTGCGGAGGACAGGGCTTCTTTCCAGAATTTCAGTTTTAACTTTGATTCGGCTTCCGGCATAATCTATACGGTGGATGTTACTAAACCGAAAGGGGAGAAGATTACGATTGTCAGTATGACAGATGGCTCTCCTTTCGATATAAATAAGATTTATAAAGTGGCGTTGAATTCTTATCGTGGTAATGGTGGCGGTGAATTGTTGACAAAGGGTTCGGGCATTCCTCAAGAGAAATTGAAAGACCGTATCATTTTCTCTACTGATAAGGATCTTCGTTTTTACCTGATGAATTACATCGAGGAGAAAGGGGGAATGAGTCCGAAAGCGTTGAATCAGTGGAAATTCGTTCCGGAGGAGTGGGCTGTTCCTGCTGCCCGGCGTGACGCTGAATATCTGTTCGGGGTGGTCAATAAGTAGCCAAAAATGTTCATTTTGTCTGGTGATACTCTGTTTTGACTTGTATATCTGATTTATTGCTGGTATATTTGTCGCAAAAAGAGAGAGAGTATGGATATTCAAAATGTTCCTAAAGTAGGTATTTCTTCGGTAGTTCATTCTAAACATATAGATGCTGATAGCATTGATGTCATTGATAATGATATAGCGCTCTTCGATTCGGAGAGCGTTATTTCCTTATATAGCGGTCCCAGCAAGTTAGAGGTATTGACAATAGGACTTTGCCTGGAAGGTGAGGGGACTTTTAATATTAATCTGCAGGATTTTCAATTATCTTCGGGAGGGATGGTGATAGCCCTGCCGAGCCAGATTATAGAACACCGGCAGTTTAGTCCCGACTTCAAGGGAATCTTCTTTGCGGTATCCAAGAGTTTGCTGGAGACATTGCCTAAAGTAGGCAATCTGCTTGCATTGTTTTTCTATCTGAAAGATTATCCTTGTTTTAGCCTGACTCCGAACGAGCAGCGCACGGTGCAGGAATATCATACGTTTATCAGAAAGAGGTTGAGGAGTAAAGGGGATCTGTATCGCAGGGAGGTCGTGCTCGGACTGATGCAGGGTTTCTTTTTTGAATTGTGCAACATTTTTAACAATCATGCGCCTGCAGTCACTGCTTCGGTGAAGTCGAAAAGCCGGAAAGAGTATATCTTTGAACGTTTTTATGAAACGCTGGTAGAATCTTATCAATCAGAACGTAGTGTGAAGTTTTATGCTGACCAGCTGTGTCTGACACCGAAACATCTTTCCGGAGTTGTGAAAGAGGTGAGTGGAAAGACCGTGGGCGAGTGGATCGATGAGTTTGTGATCTTGGAAGCAAAAGCACTTCTAAACTCCTCAAGCATGAATATACAGGAGATAGCTGACCGCTTGAGCTTTGCCAACCAGTCCTTCTTCGGGAAATATTTTAAGCATTATACGGGGATGTCTCCCAAAGAATATCGGAAGAACCGATAATGTGTTTACAGAACTCCGGAGCGTACGCGGCTCAAGGTCTCCGGTGTCATCAGCAGGTAAGAGGCTATGTGTGCCAAAGGAGCGCGTTTGATGATTTCCGGATGTGTTTCGAGCAGGAGATTATAGCGTTCGCGGGCGG